>Ga0209429_10001570_pt1 | contig 14030 bp, 19 predicted proteins | sample BarGraNGADG00212_3_FD_184493 | JGI IMG/M metagenome (GOLD analysis project Ga0209429, IMG submission 184493) | Arctic peat soil microbial communities from Barrow, Alaska - Barrow Graham LP Ref core NGADG0004-212 (SPAdes) (version 2) | ecosystem: Environmental > Terrestrial > Soil > Wetlands >... | reverse complement strand
CCCATATTAATGCTCATGGCAAAAGACAGACACGTTATGGAAGCTCTCGGGAAGACCCGTGTAGTAGTTGAGAATGGAAAAGTTGTTGAGACAGGAGAACCAGAAACTGAATATTGTCCCATATTCGATAAGGTGCGTGGGATAAAGAAATTCACCTCAAAGACCGCAAAGGAAAATATCGAATTCAGGATAAAGGATTTCGGATTATTTACAAAAGACAGGGCAATAGAGATGGAAATATTCGTTGGATTCGGGGCAAGTGAGACTTTCATGACCGGATTGCGCCGTGGTCTACTTGACACCACTGTCACGGCGTGCGACGGGGCAGGAACGGTAATTACCAGCAATCCTAAACTTGCACAGGGAATGGGCTCACGCATTTCAGGATTGTCTGAGACAACGCCCATTCCGGGGCTTATTGAACGGATACAGCAAGCAGGAGGAACAGTACTTGACCCCAATACGTCAGCTCTTGACCAGGTCGCAGGTGTTAAGAAAGCAATTGAAATGGGTCATAAGAAGATCGGGGTCTCTGTTACAAATGCAGAAGATGCGCGTAAATTCAGGGAGCTTGAGAAAAAACATAATGTGCAAATAGTCGCTTTTGGTGTTCATACAACAGGTATGCCTGAGGATGAGGCAAAGGAATTCGTTGATCTTGTGGATATGACAACGGGCTGCACCTCAAAATGGATACGCGGATGCGTGGAAGGAAAGACCATCGCCCAGTTCGGTACAGCGATCCCCATATTTGCTATAACGCAATGTGGAAAGGAACTGCTGCTTGAAAGGGCAAAAGAAGTGACCGATAGTATCCTCATAAATACGATGAAGTTGCCAGTCCAGCCGGGTGAAAAGCAGCCAAGACCGCTTATTTAAATATAGTTCTCAGAATAGCAATAAAAAATTAGGACCATTGCATAGTTTTTGAACCACAGATTGGACAGAGCGGTGCAGCTTTTCTCTGTTTACTCTGTACTTTCTGGGGTTTTTCAACCCAGAAGATAATAAAAAGTCCCCCAATCTGCGGATTTAGTAATTTTGCATGATGATATTTACTATTATCAAGGATAATGTGCATTTCCAGCCGATCTTTCTTATGATTTAAGAGTTGCTCTAGATATTCCTGGAATGTTACTCCATTAAAGGGTTTTGAGAATTTTGTTACCAAACGGCCATCATTAACGCAAGCGGCTCCGAATACACTAATGCTTTTTCTTGTGGGTTCCTGCAATACTATTGAATCTTTTTCTTCAGGAGGCACCACATTTTACATCGTGAACCATGTTGTTGGAAATGACATTCATCTAAACTCCAAATTTCGACTTCATTTTGACTTGCTAAACGTTGAAGTTTTTTTTATCTGCTTTTGCTTCATCATCGCTTTTTGCAATAACGGGACGTGGTTTTCTAAGTCGAAAATCTAACTTATCAAACAATCGTTGGCATTGACGTACTCCAAGATTGACATCATATTTTTCTTTCAAATGGTGACTAAGCATTTTTCCGTCCCAAAGATTTTGTGTATATCCAAAAGATGAAGGATTCTGTCTTAAGTCTGAATCTATATTATTGAGGGTGATTCCATCGATAGATGATGGACGGCCTGGGCGTTTTTCCTCACGTAAACCAACAAAACCTTTGTTATTGAAATCATTCACCCAATATTCAATTATTCTGGGACTATCGCCAAGAATGTCAGAAACTTCAGGGCAACTGAATCCTTGACAAATGAGCAATAATCCATGAAGTCTATGGTCATATCGGGAATCTTCTGAACGAACAATTTCTTGTTGTATGGCTATTTTCATTATATCGGCACTTTCTATTTCCAATTTTCGCATATTACACCTCAGTTTTTTTCAAGGGGAGTATCGCAACTGCTTCTTGCTAAAAAAAGTAGTAATAGACGAATTCCAGAGGCTGCCTGAATCTGTTATTGAACGAATAGCCACTCTTCATCCAAAAGGAAAGGTTATTTTTTCCGGCTCCAGCATGAGGGTGATAAAAAAGTTGTTTGGAGGCAAATCACCGCTCCTTGGACTGGCTATGCAGTATAAGCTTGGACTGATCAGGCCAGTTAACATTTTACGCGAGCTTTCAAAAAAAATGGAAGCGACGCAGGCAATTGAACTTGCCCCATATCTTGCAGATGCATGGACTATTCCCTTTTTTCAACAGAAAGCGACAGTGAAAAAGTTATATATGATCTCTTGAAATATTCAAAATTCACAATACCTTCGCTTGTCGGAGAGATATTTACGGAAGAGGAAAGAGAGTTCACGAAGGTATACGAAGCTATATTGAGGCTTATAGGAGCAGGCGAATTGGATTATAAAAATATCGCTTCGATCCTGCCGGCAGAAAGATGATCGAGCGGGCAGACAGCTCTTTGATAATTCCTTATATAAAAAATATGGAGGGCATGGGGCTGGTCGAATCCCTGCCGATTTTTTCCTCAAAGAAAAAAATGTACCGATTATCTTCGCCTATAATGGAGGCTTTTTTCTATCTTGCTGATCGATATGGTTTTGAAGATAGGGATGTTAGTTTTGAAGAAGCCAGGCCGACTATTGAAAAATTAAGAAACTTTGCAGTTCAAAACTTTATCAGGGATCTGTTCGCCAACGCTTACCATGGAAAGAAAGAATATTATGTAACACCTTCAAAAGAGATGGACTTCATTATTACAGTAAGAAATAAGGCGATTCTCATAGGAGAAGTAAAATGGGGAAAATACGATGATAACGATCTAAAAAAATTCATGGAAAAATCAACTTTTATCAAAGCAGAAAAAATATTCATAACAAAAACTAAAAACGAAAACATAATTGACAATGTTAAAATAATGGACGTGGACGATATTTTGGCCATGGTTAAATGACAAGACACTAGATTATTTATCAAAAGCGCGTCAATCATTGGTCATGGTATACGTTACCGGTTTTAGATGCTTCAAGTGTGGAAGACGTTATAAACCCCATGAAATTGAGAATCTCCCCATTCCCCGATGTAAGTGCGGCTCAGCGGTCGATGCGGAATATGATTATGGGTCAATCAAGAAGGTAATCCTGCGCGATGAATTTATGCGCACGCCCCCTACACACTGGAAATACTGGGCATTCATGCCTGTAAAAGACCTTTCAAAATGCATCTCAATGGGAGAAGGATCAACGCCGTTGCTTGAGAATAAAAGACTTTCAAAAACCGGGCGCCTGCTTATAAAATATGAAGCTGGAAATCCAACAGGTTCCTTTAAAGATAGGGGCTCCTCGCTTGAAATAACAAAGGCGCTTGAATTCAAGAAACACAAGGTAGCGCTTGCATCCACTGGAAACATGGGCGCATCCATGGCTGCGTATGCAGCTTTTGCCGGGCTTGAATGCAAAGTTTTTATCCCCGACATAGTGGGAAGGGAAAAGATCACGCAGATAAAAGCATACGGTGCACAAACGATAGCAGTGAAAGGGGATTATTCGGTCGCCATGAAACAAGCCGAGGAATATGTCATCTCAAACAGTGATTCGTTCCTCACAGGCGATTACCCATGGCGCAGCGAAGGTACAAAGACAGTTGGGTTTGAAATCGCAGATCAATTGTACTGGCATGTACCAGATAATATTGTAGTCCCTGTTGGCAACGGCACCCTTATATGGAGCATTTTTGAAGCATTCCGCGAGCTTGAAATTGTGGGAATCACTGATAAAATGCCGCGAATAATAGGTGTGCAGGTTGAAAACTGCGCGCCGGTTGCGGATGCATGGGAGAACAACCTTGGTGAAATAATACCTGTACGTGATCCTCAAACAATAGCCACAGCGATTGCATGTGGTGACCCGATCGATGGGCTGGCCGCGCTTCGGGCGATTCGCGATTCAAGAGGTTTTGCCATAAAGATAACGGACAATGAGGTGATATCCGCCCGAAATGAACTTGCTCACAATGGGATTTTTGTCGAGCCAAGCGGCGCTGTGGCATACGCCGGTTTTTTAAAGAATAAACTGGAGGGCCTGGTTGTATGTATCGCAACAGGACATGGGTTAAAGGATATGCATGGTCTTGCTTGAATCTGTGTACCTTTCACCTTGATGTATGCTTTATTATCCGAAAAGCAGCGGTGGCTTTTTCGGGAAGGAATTAAAATTTGCAGGTATTGATTTGCTTTTGATAAAAGGCGCCTCGGATGAGCCCGTATATATTTCCATACAGGAGGATGACATCGAAATGCACCATGCGAACAATATCTGGGGAGAAAATATCCGGAAATGTACGGATATGCTTTCAAACAAAGGGCGCGTAGCCTGTATCCGGACGTTCTGGTGAGAGGCTTATTCCACTGGCAAATGTGATGAACGATTATATCCATGCTTGCGGACAAGGTGGTCTTGGTGCGGTCATGGGTTCGAAAAAATTAAAGGCGATCTTGGTAAAAGGAAGCATAAAACCCAGGATCGCAGATGTGGCTCGATTCCAAAAGGCTCGGGCTGAAGTACTGGATCTGATAATTAAAGGATCATCCGGTCTATCCATTTATGGAACATCTGCAGTTAGTCTCTGGGGAATTCATAAAAGAGAATTATGATATTAAAGGGCATGCATGTTACAATTGCAGTATCGCATGCATTCTGACCGGAATTACAGGAAACCAACCTTGCCAGTCGTCACTTATTTATACTCATATTATAATAATAAGACAACGGACTGATATCAAAAATGATTATAGTCAGTGAAGAAGAAGACGATAGCGACTCTAATCCGTTTGTTTTTTTAAGGCAACCAGTACACGACAGCGTATTTAATATAAACCATGATTACCGTTATTTGAGAATGGGATATTATGTATCTGCCCATGCTGAAACCTTTGGAGTAGAAGTCACACCTAATTGTACAGAAATAATGGATGCATACAGGAACCCGTTGCTGATAGAAAAAGCCAGAAAGAATGGTATTCGCACCAATGAATACAGGCTCATAACATCCGCAAAGAGCGAAATCAATGCTCCTGCAGTTTTATTCGCCGTGAATCCATTCACCAATAACTCAATGAAAATAGTGGATTCAGGCTCAAAACTTCCCGGAATGATAAAGAGAATGAGTATGGGCGCAAGATTTCCGGTTTCGTTACATCCACTAACGGGAGAAGTCCTGGAAATAATCCAGATGTTCGGGGAATCAACCAATGAAGAAACCTCAGTATTCACAAAAAGATTCTATGAGGTTTTTAATATTCCAATATGCAAATTGGTGGTCCAGATAGACGACGGTGGCGTTGTGCTGAACCATTGCGAACCCGCAACGAAAAAGGAAGTAAAGTGGGATATCGTTCATGATAAAATGCATGAGATAAAACATGGTAGTTAAATAAATGAAAATCGCCTGTTTTGTAGAGAGTTATAATTTCAATCTTAAATCCGAACGAAACGCCCTGTTGAAATTCAAGTCAACTGCCGAATCAATGGGACATTCGTTTGATTTTATCTATAAAGATGATATATCAAAAATATCAGATTATGACGCTCTCTTTATCCGTGCTACTACCGATCCGAGCAGTTGTGCATATATTGTATCAAGACTTGCCGAGCAATCAGGTTTGAAAGTAATCGATAATCCCCACTCTATCAGGACATGCTCTAATAAAGTGATCCTGCATGATATTTTCCAGAAAAACAATATTCCTTCACCAGGGTCTATTTTATTCTATGGGGATTATTCCCATGAGAATATAGATGGAATATTCAAGTCACTGGGGTATCCCGTTATTATTAAAACGCCGTATACTCGTTTTTCCTCACATGTCGAAAAAGCCAGCAATGTTGCAGAATTTATTGAAATATCCAGACATTTGCTCAGGAAGGCCAAGGTTCTTGTTGTTCAGGAATACGTACAATCTGATTTTGACTGGCGTGTCGGGATACTCAGGAACGAAGTGATCTATTTATGTAAGTATTGCTTCCCAAAAGGTGAATGGAAAGTAAAATCAAAGATAAATGGAAAAAGCGTATGGGGAGATACAATTGCAGTATCGCGGGATTCAATTTCTCCTGAATTAAAAGAAATTTCCATAACACTCTCAAAATACGTTGGGAACGGTCTTTATGGTCTTGATGTTAAAGAAACAAAAGATGGATTTAAAGTCATTGAAATAAACGATAATCCAAGCCTGTATGATGGATTTGAAGATGTCATAGACAAGGACATTTATGAAAAGATCATAACTGAACTTGTTTCATAATTTCTTGATAAAATGGAACGCATCATCCCCATTCATATAATAATTGGATAATTTTTTATCTACACGAAAACCCTTTGACTTGTAAAGGTTCTGTGCAGCAGTGTTATTAATTCCGGTCTCCAGTGTGATAAACTTAAATTCTTTTTTTTTAATTATCCCTGATGCAAAATCCATAAGCGAACTTGCTATTCCTATGCGCCTGTATTCAGGATGCACATTTAAAGAATATATCCTTGCATTTAAGATATGTTTTCTTAACAGGATTATTATCGACCCTATGATATTTCCTTCAATTTCTGCAACCAGGACTATAGATTTGGCTTTAAGGAGCAGATATTTAAGCTGCTGAATGTGAAATGTTTCTTCTTTAAAACAGATATTTTCAAGATTCAAAAGAGCATAAATATCATCTTTTGTAGCCTGGCGAATATGCGGTTTCAAGGAACGGTCACACGGGCCCTTACGCATTCCTGAACCTGTTTTACTACTTCCGGATAATCACCAAAGATAAAACCAAGATCTACCGTACCCACAACATCAACTACCCCGATAGCAGCGATGCCATACCCTTCTTTATTCCGTATCGGTACAACGATCACAGGGATCCCGGTGTATTTTCCGCTAGTGGGAATTATTCGCGACATTTTATTTTCTTTGAGGACGGTCTCAAGCACAGGACCGGTGTAATTATTATCAAGTATCTTTCCTTTTTCAATCCGCACGCCATTATTATTCAGGCTTCTCATAGTCACAGGCAGTCCGAGTAGTTCATGTACCGCCATCGCGAATTGCGCCAGGTCTTGCGCATTTGAATCCGCTGTTATCTGGATATTTGAATATTTCATAATATATCACCACTCCATTTGTTCTTATCATCTTGCAACGAGCACGGAACATTGGGCGTTCCTGACAACATTTTCAGCTACGCTTCCCAGAAGTACCCTTTTTATCCCCTTTCTTCCCTCAGAGCCGACAACTATAGTATGTACATTGAGACTTTTTGCCACATTTAGGATCGTTTCGGACGGGCTTCCGAGTTTCAAAATTCTTTGCACATCAATACCATTTTTTTTTCCGTCCCCAACAACCTCATCCAGGACTTTTTCACCAAATTTTATTAATTCAGTCTGTTCAGATGTAGAAGGGACATTCACAACATAGAGAGCTACCATTCGAATATTATATGACTTCGATATCCTCAACGCTGCGATTTCTGCTTTTTTCGCTGATTCTGAACCATCGGTCGCAAGAAGAACTTCAACTTTTCCCATATTCAATTTTTAGGCTCTAAAACATATTAAAGCTTACAGTGTATTTTTTTAGTTTGAACTATTTGTGTTTCTTAAATTAATGGCAATGCTTCAGTCTCGTGTTTTACCGGACTCATTACTATTAGGTTTTCAGAGCATCTGGACTCATATTTTGCCCCATTCAAATCGAACACATTCAATAGGATTTTTTCGATCGCATTGATTGCACGTTTATCAGTGTTGCCATGATAGATATACAAAGTATTCTCGTTCACATCGATGCGTTCAACGATCCCCATGAACTCATATACAGATTTCATTGTCTGGATAAGTGCATCGAGAGGTATGTCCCTTATTGGGATCTTATGTATTGCTTCAATAGGAGCCGTTAGATAACTTGGAGCTTCTTTTCCAACTAGTAATTCGTTATAATAATTCTTTGGTAATGTGACCATATTATAATTGGTCTGTTTATATAGATTGACAATACATTTCCAGAAATCCTGTTTTTTTGAAATTTCTGATGAAATATCTTCCATATCCCCAAAAAAATTAATAAGAGATTGTTTTGCAATGTTAACATTCAGTTGTTTTCTGAAATTCAGGGTGATCTTATTGGATATCCTCTTCAGTGAAACAATTTCTTGTTTTTTATTTAAAACCAGGAAGGTAGAGATCATCCCCCCAAGGAATTCCATTTTATAACTGCTATTTCCAGAAAGTACGATTTTTATATGTGTTGGATTTACATTATCATCATAATCCGCAATTTTTATCTGGGTTTGCCAGCTTGCACCATTTGTCATGTCATCAAGATACTTTTCAAGATCAGAAAGTAATATTATTTTGGTAGGATCTATAATACTGTTTAAATGTTCAGGGTCAATGAGCCTTCCACGTGCCTGCTTGATTAGCCAATAAAAAACATTTTCAGTAAGATTATAGTCTGTCTTTAATCCATCTATAAGATTATTTACAGCTTCCGGATCTTTTGTCATTATATCTATCAGATCGATGATTTCACGCATCGCTGCGCTGAAATTTCCGTTATGCTTTTGGACGAGAGGCTCCAGTTTCTTTAAATGTACATTTTCCAATGAAATGTTTTTTCTTACTGACATAAAGACGTCCTTGTAGCTAACAATATTCTATGATTCACCTGAATATAAACAACGTTGTGAAATATTTCACAACGCTTGTTTTATTAGTGAGAAACAATAATCATATAAAGGAGAATGAAATGGTTTCCAAAAATGTTGCAATATTAAGTTTCTTACTGCCAATAGCTATGGTAATAGGAACAAGTATAGCAATTGAATTCTATCAGGGATCACCACTTCTCGTGCTCGCCCTTTTTGCTTTAGGAGGGGTGATGTTATGTGCATATATAATCGTATTGCGGTCAGAGCAGTTCAGGTATGTCAGATAAAAAAATATAATTTTGTTATTTTGATTTTGATTATATTCAGCCAATAAGCTTCAATTTAGAACCACAGAAAGGACACATAAGCCAGCTTGGTTCTATGCCCTTCTTGCAGAACGGACAATTCTTTAAAATTTCAACTTTCTTGATCAACTGATTCCCACAAAATGAACAACTATTCCATTTTGGATCGTACGGATTCTGGCATTTTTCGCATAATTTATAAGTGGCGGTCCATTTTTGACCTTTCATTTCAACTCCGCACTTTGTGCAAAATCGATATGATACAACTACGCGCTCACCACAGGATGTGCACATTGGCACATCATGCATCAGTGTTGGATTGAGTTTCTTTTTCAGGTTCTCAATGCATACTCCTGCTTCACGTTTGACCATTTCTTCGGTATCTTTTTGCCCGAGATTTTCTATTATCCTTACCAGAGATTTTGTGAAATCCGGCATTTCCATATCCATCTTTGCATAATCCACTTTGTCCTGGTTTATTGTAGAAGTGATATATTTCAAGGTCATGAACCGTGTGGCAACTATTTTGCTTTCTAGCTTTTCAAGCATATGCCTGCGTTCTTCTTCAGATAAGATCTTGCCGCCCATATTATTCCGTTATCTCCTCTATGGATAGTGATAATTGTATGGCAAAGACAAAAAACAGTATCAAAGTCACTGATAAAAGTGCTTCAAATACTGGCTGTAAACCCTTAAAAATTATAATACCTATTGAGCCCACTGCTTTTGTGATCCCCAGCAATATGAAGAGATTGATCATAATAATGAAATTTGTCCACATCACATCCATGGTTTTCAAGCCCTTAAGTTCTCTTGAAATTCCGACAAGTAATTGAAATGACAGGACGGTGCAAATTATCATAATAATGGATGCTATCGTATTAAGGATAACAAAAAACTCTTCATTCATTGGATTTCTCCGCCTCATCTTCTTTGCAAAAGACTGTCCAGGGCTTTGTTCTCATGGCATCTATGATCTTTCGAAGCCCAAATAAGAGGATTAAGAATACGATTACTGCAATTACCGGGTCGAGCATTTTGACAATAATAATATATGTGTTCAAAGCCTCATCTGAAATCACAATTCCAGACGTTGATTTTCTAATCGTAAGCACATCTAATAGAATACTGAATGTACCTATGATATTCCAGAAAACGAATAATATCATCGAAACCGAAATATATTTCCAGCTTTGTGAACCTTTCTCGGACCTTGACCATAATCCTGCTGCCAGGTATGCTGCTCCGCATACACCCAGGAGATATGATATCAACCGCACTATGGTTCCACTCATATCAATTTGATTGATCTCTTCCAGAGCACTCACATTCTCTATAATCAATAAGGGAATCCATGCTAAAAATGCAAGTTTTTTCATAATATCTTATTTTACCTCGATCCTTGAGTTTACTCGAACTTATAGTTGAAAGTAAATTAATCAGCATATAAACCAATTTGTGAACAACGTGTGAAACAAACTGAAAACTATAATATGACGTCCGTTAATTGTGCGCTCATGTTTACAATAAAAGATCATCTTGAAATCAGCAATGATCATCTGATAATAGGTAAAATGGATACTATTTCACTTGCAGAAAAGTTCGGGACTCCCCTTTATGTCACCAATGAATCGCGTGTCATCGAGAATTTTTCTGCTTACAGGAGGGCTTTTCCAGATGCTGACATTTATTATGCCGCCAAGGCGAACGGAAGCTTTGCGATCCTGAGGATGCTTGCCCGGGAAGGAGCAGGAGCTGATGTTTTTAGCTATGGTGAGCTTTATATGGCCCTTCTTGCCGGGATACCGCGTGAGAAAATACTATTTAACGGCAATTCCAAGACGGATTTTGAGCTGCAAAAAGCAGTGGATCTTGGGATCAAAGTCTCAGTGGACTCACTGGATGAACTCCATACGATTTCAAATATAGCGAAAGTAGCAGATAAAAAGATTGAGATAGCATTTCGTGTAAATCCTGATGTTTCACCGAAAACGCATCCAAAGATCTCAACAGGATTGCGCTCTTCAAAATTCGGTATTCCCTCAGAAGAAGTAGTAAGGGCTTATCGCGAGGCATCAGAACTTCCGGGGATCACCCCTTGCGGGATACACTGCCATATAGGTTCGCAGATACTTGAAACATCTTCGTTTACTGAAGCTGCACACAAAATGATGGATCTTGTTGAGAAAGTGACCGATATCGGTATCGATCTTAAATTCGTGGACATGGGCTCAGGTCTTGGCATTCCCTATAAGAAAGATGAAGGGCCGTCACCTACACCGCAAGACCATGCAAATGCTATTGTTCCTGTTTTTAAGGAAAAGTTAAAAACGTTAGGTATTTCACCTAAACTTATTCTTGAGCCGGGACGATTTATTGTGGCTGATACGACGATCCTCTTGACACGCGTTAATACTATGAAAAAGGCGGCAAAGAATTTTGTTGGAGTGGACGCAGGTTTTAATCTTCTTGTTCGCCCCACGATGTATGATTCATATCATCATGCGGTCGTTGCGAACAAAGCCTCTTCGCCTGCGCAAGAAACTTATACTATCGTAGGTCCGATATGCGAGACAGGTGATATTTTCGCTAAGGACAGGATGCTGCCGCATATTGAAAAGGGAGATATCATTGCTCTTCTTGATGCGGGAGCTTATGGATTCAGTATGAGCAGCCAGTATAATGGAAGACCAAGATGTGCTGAAGTACTGGTCAAGGATGGAAAGGCTGATATTATAAGGACGCGCGAGGATGTCCAGGATCTGATGGGGCGGCAGACGCTTCCTGCAAGATTGATGTAGGAGAATTTCTACCTTTTCTCACTCTGCACAACCTTCGCACCTCGATTCATTGCGATCTTTCCAGTTCTAACCATCTCTTTTATACCGAACTGGCGAAGTAACTGCTCAATGGCATTGATCTTACTCTCATCGCCAGTAACTTCTATAACAAGCGATTTTATGCCAACGTCCACGATCTTTGCCCTGAATACATCCACTATCTGCATTACTTCAGCGCGAGTATTTGAATCCACTCCTACTTTAATAAGAGCGAGTTCCCTGCTCACTGAATCCTCTGCCGGGATATCACTTACTCTTATTATATCAATGAGCTTATTAAGCTGTTTTTCTACTTGCTCAAGGATATTGTCATCCCCGCTCACAACGATCGTAATACGGGAGGTATCCAGATTCTCAGTAACACCAACAGCAAGGCTTTCGATATTGAATCCTCTTCGTGAGAACAATCCAGCGACCCTTGTAAGTACTCCGGGCTTATTTTCAACAAGTATGGCAAGCGTATGTTTCATTTAGATCACTCCAAATCCAGTATCTCATTGATAGCAGCTCCTGCCGGAACCATAGGAGATACATTTTCTTCCCGCTCGACAACGAAATCGATGACCGTAGGTCTTCCAGATTTCACTGCTTCCACAATAACATCCCTTACCTCGCTCTTCTTTGTTGCGCGCAATCCAAGAGCACCGTAAGCTTCCGCAAGCTTCACGAAATCGACGCTTCCTTTAAGGCATGTTGACGAATATCGCTGGTTGAAGAACAATTTCTGCCACTGTCTAACCATTCCCAGAACACCGTTGTTCAATATTGCAACGATTACAGGTATATCGTTCTGTACTACCGTTGCAAGCTCCTGTGAATTCATCTGGAAAGAGCCATCACCTGCAATATCTATGACAGTACTTTCGGGTTTTCCAACTTTCGCGCCTATTGCTGCCGGGAAGCCGTAACCCATGGTGCCAAGACCGCCGCTTGAGATGAATGTACGCGGGTTTTTATAATTAAAAAATTGTGCTGCCCACATCTGGTTCTGTCCGACTTCAGTACAAATTATCGCATCAGGACACACATCACTTATCTGCTCGACAACGAACTGCGGACGAAGTAAATTATCCCTCTTATAAGTAAGAGGATATTCTTTTTTCCATGCATGAATTTTTGTTACCCATGCATCCGTTTTTGGCTGTTCGATTTTTACAAATCTAGCAAGGCTTTTCAGGATATTTTTAGCATCCCCGACTATCGGGATATCAACACGGACATTTTTTCCAATCTCTGCAGGGTCAATATCTATGTGGATTATCTTCGCATTCGGGGCAAAAGCCGATATCTTCCCGGTCACGCGGTCATCAAAACGCACACCAATGGCAATTATCAGGTCTGATTCCTGTATTGCGTAATTAGCATATCTTGTCCCGTGCATGCCCAGCATTCCCACTGATAGCGGATGCGCTAAAGGGAAAGCTCCCATTCCCATAAGAGTAGTAGTAACTGGCGCCATAATCGTTTGCGCCAGATCCTTCAATTCTTCGCAGGCATTTGAAAAAATGATCCCTCCCCCAACGTAAAATATAGGTCTTTCAGATTTAAGTATAACAGATGCAGCTTTTTTTATCTGCTGTTCATTCCCTGTATAAGTGGGTTTATAACTGCGCATCTTCACTTCCTCAGGATATTCATATTCTATTATTTCATTCTGTACATCCTTGGGTATATCTATCAGGACCGGACCTGGTCGCCCTGTTCGGGCAATATAGAATGCTTCTTTAAATATGGTGGGAAGATCTTTTGTGTCCTGCACAAGATAATTGTGTTTGGTAATGGGAAGAGTAATTCCAGTGATATTTGCTTCCTGGAAAGCATCACAACCGATCAGCGAACGCGGCACCTGGCCTGTTATTGCGATCATCGGTATAGAATCCATATATGCGTTTGCAATACCTGTAACAAGGTTAGTTGCTCCAGGCCCTGAAGTTGCAAGACAAACACCCGTTTTGCCAGTAGCTCTCGCATATCCATCTGCAGCATGCGCCGCAGCCTGCTCATGCCTTACAAGTATATGCCTTATATTTGCATCGTATAATTCATCATATAAGGGAAGCACTGTTCCCCCAGGATATCCAAATATTACCTCAACATTTTCACGGTAAAGGCATTCAATTACTGCCCGGGCACCTGTCATTTTGGGTTTTGTCATTTTTATCTACCTTTTACACAGACTGATATTGTATAAATATTTCTAAAATTTTGGTTTTGTCTAATCTTGAGTTAAAATTTTCCTCAGATTGAGCATAACTTGACTT
>Ga0209429_10001569_pt1 | contig 14036 bp, 14 predicted proteins | sample BarGraNGADG00212_3_FD_184493 | JGI IMG/M metagenome (GOLD analysis project Ga0209429, IMG submission 184493) | Arctic peat soil microbial communities from Barrow, Alaska - Barrow Graham LP Ref core NGADG0004-212 (SPAdes) (version 2) | ecosystem: Environmental > Terrestrial > Soil > Wetlands >... | reverse complement strand
TTGACTTTGGAGCAAAACGAAGAACATTTGAAAGCTCGATATCAGAATCGGAGTTTATTTCTGCGACCATCGCATCTGCTACTGCTATTGCGATATCATTTGTACTTCCATCTTTTTTTAGTCCCAGCTTACCAGCAAAGCTTCGAAGTTTTGCTTCATCGCTGATCTTGAATGGCGTTTTCCCAAGCGCTGTTGCTCTTAATGTTTTTGCGACTTCCTTTGCATGATGGGTATACGCTGCTATTCCCATGGTATTCAGGAACATCATATTCCTCATTGCCATACCATCTGCATCAATGCCGCAGACTCCACGCTCGGCTCCGGGTTTTATCCTGCATGGGCCATTGCTGCAAAGCTGGCAGCTAATACCCTGTTCGCAGAATGAACAGCGTTTTCCCTGGGCTACAGCTCTATCAAAACTATTTGTTATATTATCCTTATGCAGGATACTTTGTAGTTCTATTACAGATTTGTGTGCACTAACTTGTTCCATAAAATTCCTCCTTCATAATGTCTGTCATACTCATTATAAAACCTTTATTGTTTTTTTTTTCAATATTTCAACCCTTGTATTACCTATTTTAAGGCTTGATCTCAGATATGGCCTAATAATGCATAAATATAATCGCTATATATTATAACAAAAAATCAAAAATAAGCTATGCATAATCAACTGATGCTAAACTGATGCTTTTGTTTACGTTATACCATATTGTAAATCCGCATTTTCGTTATTAATAGACGGAATTTATCCAATCTACAAACAAAAAAAATCTGATATGAGTAATTTAACTTAAATCACCGCAAAGGACGCAAAGAACGCAAAGCTTGGCAGCATTTATCTTTTCGACCTTTACAGTCTTGCGGTTGAGATTTATACAATAAATCTTATTAACAATCCGGCCAATTCAACCCACCATGAAGCAAAAACTTACGGTTGACTTGGAAAAAGACCTGGAACTTCCCTCTAATGTCTGGAAATTCGGGAATGATATAGATACAGATGCCATTATTCCCGGCAAATATCTTACGATCAATAAACAGGATGAACTTGCCAGACACGCTTTCGAAGGTGTGCGCCCTGAATTTGCAAAAGGCGTAAAAGAAGGGGATATCATTATCGCAAGCTTCAATTTCGGATGTGGTTCATCCCGCGAACATGCCCCCCTTGCGCTAAAAGGTGCCAGGGTCAAATGTATTATCGCAAAATCATTTGCACGAATCTTCTTTCGGAATGCTATAAATATCGGGGTTGCACTTCTTGAATGTCCGGATACAGATAAGATAGATGAGACAGACCATATCGATGTTGATTTTGAAACTGGAGTAATTACCAATACAACAAAGAAAGAGACGTACCAGGCAACGCCGCTTCCGGATTTCGTTCGAAGCATCGTTGATGCTGGCGGTCTTATCGAGTATGCGCGAGAGATGCTGCCATAGGAACATTTAAAAATCACGGTTATTTTAAAGTTCAGGCAGTCTCTTTTTTTTATTATTTTTACACATGAAATTGAAACGTCTCAATTTTCCTTCGACCTAGGATATAAATAATGTGATCTACTTTATAGAACTATGAAAATAGTAACTTGGAATGCAAACCTGGCATTTAGAAAAAAACAAAGCGCCTTAGTTGAGCAACTTGATCCGGACGTTGCGTTCATACAAGAGTGTGAAGACCCTGCTATATATCCGGAAGAGTTTTCAGATAAATTATTTCCATTTAGAATTTGGAAAGGTGATAATAAACACAAAGGCATAGCTGTATTTTCTAAATATGAAATTATTCAACTTGATGATAAAAGTCCCTCCTCAAGATATTTTATCCCTTTTAAAATAAATGATACTTTTTTCATTGGCATATGGGCAATGAATGACACAGAAAAACCTCAAAATCGTTATATTGGACAGGTTTGGAATATATTAAATAATTATAAGGAAATATTAAATAAGGATATAATTATATTAGGCGACTTTAATTGGAATATATTCTGGGATAATAAACAATGGTCTACTCTTGTGGGAGATTTTCGAGATGTTAATTCTATGTTAAATAAATACGATCTCGTGAGTGTTTATCATAATTATTTAAAAGAAGATTTTGGGAAAGAAAAAAATCCAACATATTTCCACCTATATAAAGAAAATAAAGGATATCATACAGATTATATTTATATAAAAAAAAATGCAATGGATACCATAAAAAAATTTTATGTTGGTAAATATAATGAATGGGACAGTGATCATATGCCGTTGTTCATAGAAATATGAGTTTAGTCATAATTGCACTATATAATAGTCACACCAAAACACGGACTTAAGTGCGAGGCCTGTATAATATGTATCAACCTATTACTGCATTTTTAATTAAATACTATTTGAAGTGAACGGTATTATATGGCGATAATTGAAATTGGTTATAAATATAAAAGTACAATTTACCATCCAACATGAATTGTAATTATCTTTTCCCTGTCACAAGATTATTAACAATGGAACTCCTATCTCAAGCCATTAAACATGAAAGAAGGGATCCCGGTGGAAGAAGAAGAATTTTACAACAGACTTAAAGAAGAAATGACTGAATGGCAAAAGGATGGTATCATAGAAAGTACACAAGCTGAATCCATAATGAAAAGATATGGCGTGGAAAAAAAGACCTACAAACCGGGTAATGCCATAAGTGCAATCTCAACTCTGGCGGTGCTACTTATCGGGGTTGGCATACTTCTCTTCTTTGCCTCCAACTGGGAACTTATCCCGGATACTATTAAAATCGCACTCTTGTTCCTTGCAACGTTTTTAACCTATTATGCAGGATATGTGATGAAATTTGAAAAAAAGAATTATCCCAGGGCAGGACATGCACTCATATTCCTGGGTTCAATAATGGTAGGCGCAAGCATATTTCTCATAGGACAGATATTTAATATCAATGCAGATACCCACTGGCTTGTTCTTCTCTGGTTCGTGGCAATATCCCCTATGGGCTATGTTTTTGATTCAAGACCAACAATAGGGTTGATGATTCTTTCTTTTACTTACTGGTTGGGTATTTCTATAATCGAAAATTATAGGGGTATGTCTTCGACGTTTCTGCTTTATCTGCTGTTCGGTATCGCCCTGTACAGTATCGGACAGTTGCATGAATTGACAGATAAATTATCAAAGTTCAGGATGATCTACAAAGGGTTCGGGATTTTCTTCATTCTTGTTTCGTTCTTATATTTCAGCCTCTGGCCTTCATCAAACAACTATTATAGTCCCTCTTATGAATCTGCAGGAGTCTCAATGGGGAAGATTTTAAGCGGAATTTTTGCGATCATCTCGATCATGGCTATTCTGGCCAATATCTTCGAGAGGGAAAAGCTGCGAAGTACAAAATATGAATTTTACCTGTTGCTTGCGGCTTTTATCGGCTGGATTCTCTTATTCCTTATTAACATGTATCCGAATTTGATCTTTACATTGCCTGTTGAACAATATGGCTATTTCAATATGCCACCTGGCCTGGATATCATCTTATTTACAGTTTTTAGCGCTTTCCAGATAGGATTGTCCATTGTAACTGTATCCATAGGGTATTATAAAAATGAACCTCCATTGGTCAATATTGGAATATTCTTTTTTGCACTTGGCGTGATGCAGTTCTATTTTAACAACTTGCAAGGGATGCTTCCAAAGGGTCTTGGGCTCATAATTGGCGGAATATTACTGTTCTTCTTTGCAACATACCTTGAGAAAAAGAGACGAGCTCTTCTAAGTACGATGGGAGGATAGAGCAATGGATAAGGCTGCATTTGTCAAGGCGATGCTTTTTCCAGCATTGATACTTATAGGATTTATTGGTTACAACTATTACACCTTGAATACGGGGGGGGAAATCCTTTTAAAAACCGCCCCCGTTGATCCGCGTGATATTTTCAGGGGAGACTATGTGAATTTGAGATATGAGATCTCAACTATAGACCTGTCAAATATCTCCAGTGATGGAAATTTCAACTACGGAGATAACATATACGCAATTCTCTTTAAAGGTGAAAAATTCTGGTATGTAAGAAATGTTATGCATTATCGACCATCTTTTCAAAGTAATGAAGTTTGCATAAAGGGAAAGGTTACAAGCCAATTCAATACCAATTTAATTGTAAACTGGGGTATTGAAAGTTACTTTGTTCCAGAGGGCAAAGGTATGGAAATCGAACAGGAAATAGGAAATGTTTCAGTTAAAGTCTCAGTGGATCGAACATGCAGGGCTCTTATCAAGGAACTGTATATTAATGATAAGCCTGTTGTTTTTAGCAAATAGTATGAAACAGGTACAACAAATCTGAACTGATTTGCAGATTCTCACCTAAAATTTTATTTACAGATTACAGTGATTTTCGCGGAGCGAAAATCACCCTTTGATCCTCTTCAACCTGAAGGTATTCTCTCTTTCCATCTCTTCAAGTCTTAATACAATGAAATTCTTTGCATCATTGAGTTCCGGGATAACCTTGAATTCAAGAGCATTAACTCTGCGCTTTGTCTTTTCAATGTCCTCAAGCAACTTCTTCATCGTGGTCTCGATCTCAGCTGCAAGAATTATCTTCTCAACAAGTATTTCATAGGAATCAACTGCTTCATCAATACGTGAGCTTGTACCGATAATACCATAACCGTGCTCATTCAGTTTCTTATGGACACTCGTTGCCTCAATTTTCGGGACAACAACCCCCATCACGTTCTTGCTCTGGAGTTCAAGTTTAGGATTGTCTTTGAGGGCAAAGGCTGTGGATTTCACAACCACAACTCCTTCAACAGATTTTGCCAGGGCAAGCCTCTGGGAAGCAAGAGCGAACTGTTTTTCAACTTCGCTTCTTATGTTTTTTGCCTTCTCAAGTATCTCGAACAACTCTAGGATCAGGCCGTCTCGCTTCATCTTTAGAAGCTTATGACCACTCTGGCTGAGCTTGATCCTCTTTTTGAGATCTATGAGTTCTGACCGTGTGGGTTTTATGTTGTCCTTAATTGCCATACTATTCCTTTTTTTGCGCCTTGTGCGCAGGATGGTATTTCTCGATATATTTATTATCGATCCTTGTGAGCTGTGCCTCTGGCAGCTCGGCAAGCAGGTCCCAGCCGATGCTCAGCGTGGTTTCAATGTCCCTGTTTTCATCCTCACCCTGGCGAACGAACTTGTCCTCGAACATGTCTGCGAACTCAAGGAATTTCCTATCCCTATCAGAAAGCGCATCCTTTCCAACGATAGCCACAAGACCTCTTAAGTCCTTACCTTCTGCATATGCTGCATACAACTGATCAGAAACCGCTTTATGGTCTTCCCTTGTGCGTGATGCACCGATGCCTGAGTTCATAAGTCTTGAAAGTGATGGTAACACATTTATAGGTGGATAGATACCTTTCCTGTGAAGTTCCCTAGAAATAACAATCTGACCTTCAGTGATGTATCCTGATAGATCAGGTATCGGATGTGTGATATCGTCACCTGGCATTGATAAGATCGAAAACTGTGTGACTGAGCCCTTTCTTCCTTTTATGACACCTGCGCGTTCGTACAGGGAGGCAAGATCAGTGTACATATAACCTGGATATCCTCTTCTTCCGGGAACTTCTTCCCTTGCAGCGCCCATCTGACGAAGCGCTTCGCAATAATTCGTGATATCTGTGAGAATTACAAGGACATGCATATCATGCTCGTATGCAAGATATTCGGCTGCTGTAAGTGCAAGTCTTGGAGTGATAAGTCGCTCTACGGCGGGGTCGTCAGCAAGATTCAGGAAAACCACGGCCCTCTCAAGAGCACCTGTGCGCTCAAAGTCACGCATGAAGTACTGGGATTCTTCATTTGTGATACCCATCGCAGCAAATACTACTGCAAATGGTTCATTTGAACCCCGAACTTTCGCCTGTCGTGCGATCTGGAGGGCAATTTCATTATGTGGAAGACCTGAGCCGGAGAAGATAGGAAGTTTCTGTCCACGAACAAGAGTATTCATACCATCTATGGTGGATATGCCTGTCTGGATGAAATCCTTGGGCGGAAGTCTTGCGTATGGGTTGATAGCTGCACCTGTTATTTCAAGCCTGGCCTCAGGAATGATGCGAGGTCCACCGTCAAGAGGTTCACCCGCACCTGATAAAATCCTGCCGAGAAGGTCTTTTGAAACAGGCATTTTGATGGTTTCGCCTGTGAACCTGACTCCACATTCCCTGTTAAGACCTCCTGTGCCTTCAAATACCTGTACGACAACGATATCTTTGGATGTATCCAGTACCTGTCCTCTCTTTGTCGTGCCATCTGGAAGATTGATATTGACTAGTTCATTGTAACCTACAGGTTCTGTCTTTTCTACAAAGATAAGCGGACCTGCGATCTGGTTGATCGTCTTATATTCTTTAGTCATTGTTACTTACCTCTTAATTTGGCAAACTCTTCATCCATGCTCTTCAGGATCACGCCAAGCGCTGTATCGAATTCCTTCTCATATTTTACTTTGGCAAGGTCGTCCTTTGTTTTTGATTTCATTATGTCTTCAACTGCAGCGCCGGCTTCAAGAGCATTTTGGGCATTGTCGCCCCAGGACATGATAGCCTTCATTAACTTGAATTGTTTCTCCATCGGACAGAATGTATCCACTTCATGGTACGCATTCTGCTGCAGGAAATATTCACGTATCATTCTTGCGATCTCAAGCGTCAATTGCTGGTCTTCCGGAAGTGCATCGGAACCAACAAGCTGAACAATTTCCTGAAGTTCGGATTCTTTTTGGAGTAATTCCATTGCATTGTTCCTGAGTTTTACCCAATCCGGAGACACATGTTCATCATACCATGGCCCAAGCGCTTTGGTATATAATGAATAACTGTTAAGCCAGTTAATTGAAGGAAAATGTCTTCTCTGTGCAAGTTTGGCATCAAGTGCCCAGAACACTTTTACGATACGAAGGGTGTTCTGAGTAATTGGCTCTGAAAAGTCACCACCAGGGGGTGAAACTGCTCCGATTACAGTAATAGAGCCTTCTCTTCCCGAAAGTGCTTTAACTTTACCCGCACGCTCATAGAATTCTGAGAGTCTTGCTGCAAGATAGGCCGGATATCCTTCTTCTCCCGGCATTTCTTCGAGTCGTGATGAAATTTCTCTCATGGCTTCTGCCCACCTTGATGTAGAATCAGCCATCAGGGATACGTCATATCCCATGTCCCTGTAATACTCAGCGATCGTGATACCAGTATAAACAGAGGCTTCCCTTGCTGCTACTGGCATATTTGATGTGTTTGCGATAAGAACTGTTCTTTCCATTAAAGGTCGTCCAGTTTTTGGATCTTTTATTTCCGGGAATTCATAAAGAACATCCGCCATTTCATTGCCACGTTCTCCGCATCCGATATATACTACTATTTCTGTATCGCTCCATTTTGCAAGCTGCTGCTGGGTAACTGTTTTTCCGCTCCCGAATGGCCCCGGAATGGCTGCTGTTCCGCCCTTTGCGATCGGGAAGAGGCCATCAAGGATCCTCTGTCCTGTGATCAAGGGTGTGCTGGGTGTAAGTTTCTTGCTTACAGGTCTTGGCTTCCTGACAGGCCATTTCTGCATCATCATGAGTTCTTTGCCGTCGGCAAGGGTACAGATTACTGCATCAACTTTGAATTTCCCCTTCTTTATTTCGCTTATTGTTCCCGAAACATAGGGTGGAACGAGTATCCTTTGCTCGATATTCTTCGTTTCCTGTACTGTCCCTATTATGTCTCCTCCGTTGACTTTATCGCCTTTTTTGACTGTAGGGACAAAATCCCATTCTTTCTCTCGTGAAAGACCATTAGCAGAAACGCCGCGTTTTATGAAATCGCCCATACTGTCTTTTAATACTGGAAGAGGGCGCTGGATGCCGTCGTATATACTCTCAAGCAGTCCTGGTCCGAGTTCGACAGACAGGGACATTCCGGTATTTTCCACTGGTTCACCGGGCTTTAATCCTGAGGTTTCTTCGTATACCTGTACTGTGGATTTATCTCCCTCTATCCCTATTACTTCACCCATCAGACCTTCTGTTCCGACTTTTACTACATCATACATTTTGGTATTTAAGCCGCTTATAATGACGACGGGCCCTGATATCCTATAAATTTCACCTTTATTTTTCATCTATGACACCTTCTTTTAGCTAAATGTCCCCGAAATTAATTCCGGGGTATTATTTCCAGAGATCGACACCTACCGCTTGCTTTATTTTATCCCTCAGGTTTGTGCTCTCACCTTTTCCACCGATAGCTATTACTGTTGGCTCAACCGAGTCATCCAGTATCTGTTGAATATGTGGGGACAACATTCTTAGATCATCATCATGAACTATCAGAATGGCTACGTCTTTATCACTCAATACGCTCTGTATCTTTGATTCAATATCTGATGACGTTACATCATACGTTTTTCGAATACCTGCAAGTCTAAATCCGATTGCAAAATCACTATTTCCAACGACTGCGATTTCCATCTACATCACCAGGTGAGCTTTTATTATATCTTCAGAAAGCTTTGTCTCTTTTCCGCGAACGATCATTCTGAGATTATCCACTTCAATTTTTTTACTGACAATATAATCAAGAACAGGAAGGATCGAAAGAGGAGAATAATGGGATATTCTGGTTGCATAAAGAAGACCATATTTATCAAGGCGTGTTTCAATATTTGTCAAAGAATTTAAATCGTTGATAATATCCCTTATGGCTTCCCAGTATGAGAATTCCTCAAGAGCTCTTAAGAATTCCGGAAAAGATAGTGAAGCAAGCCTTATAAGATCGGATTCTTTAAGTTCCATCCCACCAGGGATGAGAAGCTTCTGTATTTCCTCGCGTTCCATGCCTGCACGCTTCATCCTGAAAAGAATTTTCAGGTTTTTCAAGTCTATCTCGGTTTTTAAGAATTTAGAGAATAATTTGTCTTTGGAAGTTATGCCGGCTGTCACAAGACCAGAATAGTATAATTTGTCCAGATTGTTCTCAATATCTGCAATCACGCCCTTATAACCAACAAGTGCCGGATAATAAGGTGTTTTTGCCAGAGCGGCGATCACACCTTCCACGGTTTGGATCTTGACGAACTCAGTCAAATCCCTGTAACGTAATTGTCCTGCAGAAACTATATCTTCAAGGATCTCTTCCTCGCTGGCGCCTGAGAATTTACCACGGATTATGGTTTTTATATTCCAGATATCCCAGTAACGAAGATATTCTGTGATCAAATAATTTGCCTCATCCGGGGACACTTCCATCAATTTACGGTAGGTTAATGCCAGGTTCTGGTTAAGAGCATGTTCAAAAAGGTCAGTACCCTTATACTTCTTTCCCAGTTCATCAACATCTTTCTTATATTCTGATTCACCTATGAACCGAGTTATCTCAGGTATTTCCATATTAATGAATTTAGGGTACATATCCTTCGGGATAAGCTTCCCTTTCATGGCGCGGACTCTTGCCACGATATATGCATACTTGACGGTGTTTGAAGTTCCCATTCTTTTTTTCACCCAAACAAGATATCTGAAACCTGTTTCAATGATTGTTCGTTTACATTTTTCAAGATCATATCGTACCTGAAGTCAAGGACTTCTGTCCCATCCTTGTTTTCTATGACTACACCGCCTATGCAATCTATTTCTCCAGCAAATTCTAGTTTAGTTATTTTCTTGACTGTTGCTTTGTCTTTACCTTTTGAAAATATCTTACTGTTCCCGGATTCATTTTTCTCAATGATCGATTTTAAGATCATCTTGTTTTTCTCTGCCGGGAGCTTGGATATCGAATCCTTCGCGGATTCATAAACTTCGTCAAGGATATCTTTGCGGGCATTTAGCATTAATTTTTTAATTTCAAGGTTAGCGCTGGATAATTCTTGTTGTCTCATCCTGTCAATCTCTTTCCTGACAGCTTCTTGTTTTACTGCATTTATTTTAGCGGCACTAGCCTGGGCATCCGCAATAATCTTAGAAACTTCCTGGGAGGTTTCACCGCTTATCTTGTCAGCTTCTGCTCTGCCCTTGGCCTTTATTTCTTCAATTATCGCATCAAGTCCCATATATTTTCACTTTTTAAACATTGAATACGAACAATAATATCAGCGCTACTACAAGACCAAATATTGCTATGGATTCAGGTATAACGGTCATCAGAAGACCCTTACCAAAGAATTTTTCATCTTCTGCCATTGCTCCAACAGCAGCGGCTCCTATGGCCTGTTCACCCATAGCTGCACCAATACCGCAAAGTCCTACTGCTATTCCTGCTCCAATTGCTATCATTCCCGCATCTGCTACTACCATATTTTTATTCCTCCGTATATTTTCGTTTATAACCAAAGGGGACGTATTTTTTACCTCCCCCTTCATAAAATTTAGTGAAGAATTCCACATACTGAAGCCTCAATGAATGAAGTCCAGGACCAAGAATTCCAAGTAATAGGTTTATTATATGTCCTATGAAGAGAATCACTACACCCACAAGGGCAAGAACTATTCCTCCTCCCAAGAGAACGCCGTGAGGCTTTATGAAAAGATCCATGGAAAGAGTATTGACCACAAGAGCTATTCCAGCCGATGACAGACCGATGGCAAGTATCCTTGAGTAAGACAATACGTTGCTAAGGATCGTGGGTATTTCCAGAATCGATATGAAACCTTCTCCTGCTATTAGAAGTACGAGTCCTAATATCGCAAGAACTAATCCAGCTATGAAAATCGGATCTCCAGTTGGAACCGGAAGCTTTGAAGTAATTGCCGGCATCAATTTTGCAATGGTTAATACTCCACCAAGAAGGATCATCATCCAGCTTCCTTTTGCTAATATCGCATGTTTTAATCCATGCCCTATCAATTGGTTCCTGAATCCAAGGATCAATCCAAGCATAATATGCAATATACCGATCGCAAAAGTCAGAAGAAGTAATGACTGGACTTCCCCGAACCTGTGGACTGGCATATGTATGCCTGCGATCACAGGCCCTGCAATACCAAGTAAACCATGTTCCATTTCTCCATGTACTACCATATTAAATATTGGAAAACCGAAAAACTCCCCGAATATAAAACCACATATCGTGGAGAGTATTCCTGAAAGGAACAATATTAATGCAAGGGAATTAAGACCACCTGTCTTGAACTTATTCTTGATGTAATAAGCCATTGCAGCCACGATTATGCCATATCCTACATCGCCAAGCATTATCCCATAGAAAAGAGGGAATGTGATGAAAAGGACTGCTGCAGGGTCGATCTCCCCATATTTTGGTGTCGCGAAAGTATCGACCAATAATTCAAAAGGTTTTGCCATGCTAGGATTTTCAAGCTCGACCGGGATATCTTCTTCATTTGCTTTCTCTTCTATCTTTACCAGGTGAACAAGTCCCCGGGTATTTTTCAGCAATTCCTTTTCCATTTCATCGTATTTTAAGGATGGTACCCATCCATCAATGATGAATGCATTGGGACTTGTTGCGAACTTTAGAGGCGCTTCTGCCTTCTGGGTCTCAATCGATAGATATTCATCAGCCGCTATTATGAATTCTGAATATTCTTTCTTTATATTCTCAAGCTCTGCTTTTGTTTCCGCATATTTCTGTTTAAAGGCTGATATTTCATTTGACAAACCATCAAGAACCACCGGTGGATTTCCTTTTAACAGGGGAACTTTCAGTTCAGAATATGAGCGTTCATCTTGGAGAAGCTTCTGGACTTCATCAGCAAATGCGATCGGTATAAATAACGCAAATATCTTTCTTTTCTCATGTTCACCGATAAATAATTCATATTTATTTGTGATTTTTGAGAGTTGAAGCTCAAGATCTGTGTCGATATATCCAGTATAAACTTTTACTGATCCATAGCCTGAATATGATTCCAGCGATAATGGAAGTCCTAAAAATGGTTCGATTGAAATTACAATATCTTCTTTTTCCTTGATCTTGAATTCAAGATCCCTCATTTCATCAAACTTTGATGAAACCTCTTTTTGAAGAGTAGATATTTTTTCATCCATTCGGGATTGCAATTCTCTGGTTTTTGAAATTGACTGAGATTCTTCTCCTTTTATACCTAGTTGACTGGATATTGATCGCAATGATAATAGGTACTCGGACATTTGTGAAGCGGGTTTCAGGGGTTTTCCGATTTTGAAAGTTTCTGATTCCTCGGAATAATCAGTTATATGCAGTATATTTAAATTATGAAATGTGGAAATAACAGGTTCCATAAGGTCTTTTGTGCCTGCAATGACCACTCGGGTCATTCTTGTAGGTTTAAGCATTAACTGCCCTCTCAAACTCAGTTAAAATATATAAATTGGCTTTTTCAATATTCTTTCTTGCTTTGTTTTTAATGTCTTGAGCTTCTTTTTTGCCGTTTTCTACGATTTTTTCCCGCTCTTTTTTTGCCATTTCGCGGGCTTTGCTTGTTTCTGAAATCGAATACAATGCAGCTTCTCCTTGCACCTTATTGATTATTTCCCTGGATTGGGTTCTTGCTTCAGAAATCTTCTTTGACCGTGCTTCATTTGCCAGCATGATATATTTATTAGCTTCTTCCTCTGCCTGCTTGATCCCAGATAAAATTTCAGCTCGTGACATTGAATTCCTCTATAACATAAAATAATGATTACGTTTTGACTCGCTCTCATAGGGAAGCATATAGATAAATCATTCGGTTTTATTTTGCTTTTTTATGGGCGCGCATAATTTATTCTAATGAAAAATCATTTTAAATAAACATTAAATAGGATAAGCAATATTAATTAATTCAATATATTTAAAGCACAGATAATAGTTAATATAGAGGTTCCATGGCAATAGATGATCCCGTAAACGATACAGAAATTCATAAATGGATCAATAAAGGGAACACGCTGATTGAAAACGGCATGTATAATGACGCTATCCAGAGTTATGATAAAGCTCTTGAGATAGACCCGAAATTGACTGAGGTCCTGAATAATAAAGCTCTTGCTCTTGCAAGGACATGGAGGCATGAAGATGCCGTACAATGCTATGAAAAAGCTCTTGAGATAACACCTGATGATGAAGAAGTATTATATAATAAAGGTATAGCCCTTGCCACGCTTGGTAAGACATCTGAGGCCATAGCATGTTATGATAAGATCCTGGATAAAAATCCCGGCGATGCATCAGCCTGGTGCAGTAAAGGAGATGTATATTTTGAAAGCAGAATGTATGAAGGAGCACTCCATGAATATGACCGATCGATAGAAATAAATCCAAAGGATGAGACCGTATGGAATAACAGGGGGTTAACACTAGTTAAACTTAATCGTTTACCTGAAGCCATAATGTCTTATGATACTGCTCTGGAATTAAATCCAATTGTTGAAAAAACCTGGAGTAACAAGGGACTTGCTATGGCTAAAATGAAACAGACCGGCGAATCTGTAGATTTGCAGAAGATCGCATCAACATTGCACAAAGAAGAAACAGAATCTGCAATTACAGAACCGGAAAAAATGGCAACAATAGCCACCTCAAACAGGCAAGAGGAGTTGCAGATTCCAATTCAAGTATTGCCAGGAAAAAATTCGATCACTGGAAAATCGAAAGATTACCTTATAAAGGGAAATGCTTTTTTCAATGAAAAAAAATATGATGAAGCAATAGATTTTTTTGATATATCGCTACAGTTGGAGTCTGAAAACTGCATTACATGGAATAATAAAGGTCTAGCGCTTGCAAGAGAAGAAAAATATGATGAAGCACTCTTTTGTTATGAAAAAGCGCTTGAAATAGATCCGGATGACTATGTATATTTAAATAACAAAGGCAACACTCTTTATAAAAAGGGTGATTTTAAAATGGCGTTAAAAACATTTGGATTGGCTTTTGAAAAAAATCCAGAAAATGTGACCTCAATAAAAGGCATGGAACTTTGTATAAAATCTTTAAAAAATACTATAAAATAATATATATAAAATGCGGAGGATGGGATTTGAACCCATGAATTCCTTCGAAACCAGCCCCTCAACTTTGCGCGATATAT
>Ga0209429_10001568_pt1 | contig 14040 bp, 14 predicted proteins | sample BarGraNGADG00212_3_FD_184493 | JGI IMG/M metagenome (GOLD analysis project Ga0209429, IMG submission 184493) | Arctic peat soil microbial communities from Barrow, Alaska - Barrow Graham LP Ref core NGADG0004-212 (SPAdes) (version 2) | ecosystem: Environmental > Terrestrial > Soil > Wetlands >... | reverse complement strand
TGGGAAAGTGATTGTCTGTGCGATTATGCGGAAACTGGTTCACGTTATCTTTGGCGTCCTGAAATCCGGGAAAAAGTATGATCCCAATTATAAGCCAGCTTTCGCTTGACAAGAACGGTATCTACAAATCTTCAAAAATTACAATGTGCAAAACCTAAAGATAATAGATTGAAATCTGCTAACTCTATGTTTAATGATGATAATTGCATTAATCTTCCCAAAATTGGCTTTATGCTCCTGTCTTTTTACTTATTTTTTTCTTGATTTTTATTATAAAAACTAGTAAATTAACAAAACAGATGCGTTATATATAGTTTTATTTGAAACGGTGAATTATGAATAATAATGATTTAAAAGATAAGAGTGTTTATATAAGTGGGAATGCTGTCATTACAGATTGGAGAAAGGCAAGGATTGTTTCCTCTGAAAATATTCGCGATAGTATTCGTGTGAATGAAGAGGCAAAAAATGAAGTAAAAAAACAAACTGAGGTTGCACCAACAAGCAGCAATATAATTTCTACTCATCATTAATTTTATTTAATCTTCTTATCTCCAGTCCCTTTTTAAGCTGATTTTTGTCCTTTCTTGAGTCCCAAATTAATAAAAAATTCTTCTGACCCTTCAATTGTCTTGACAATTTTATTCCCTACATCATTTACCAATTGCTGCTTCCTAACATAAAGCTCCCAGAGTAATAAGTCGACCTCCCTGTATTTGCTGTCATCTTCGCCGAAAAGACTACTGAGTTTATCTATTATTCCTTCTCTGCGCAACCCATTAAGCTCTAAATCTGAAAAATTAATTAAACGTCCATGTGACTTTGTAATATGAGGATCCTTAAATATGTTAAAGTCATCTTTTTTAATACCTTGATTTCGTTTCATTTGTTCATTCGCTATTTTTTCAATAATACTATCTGATAAACCAATTTCATTTTTAGCGTGTACGTACATTGGATAATTACATTGCTCAATAATTCTTAATTTAACTTCATTAGACAATTTGGATAAAGGTTTTTTGGTATGCCAAAAACATTTTCGTAAAAAATTATTTGATTCGAAATCAAAAATATTTTCTATGGCATCAACATACAAATAGGCTGGCTCTATTTGCATATTTCCAGACTTATCAATTATCATAAACTGAGGATCAACTGGCCCGAGTTCTGCTGTATCTCTTAAATAAATCTTATCCGCTGCCAACGCAATAATGGTAGCAGCACTTTTGGCTTTCTTTGGAACAATTACAATGAATTTGCTACCATCATTTCTTCTTGCACAATAACTTTTGCATACTTCTATAATTCTTTCAGCAGAAAGAGGATAACCCCCTCCACTGTGCAATATTAAAACCAAATCTTTCATACTATTTGTAGTATTCAATAAATTCTCAATAACAAGAGCATCTTGGTCATTGATCATGGATATATCATCTATGCCTGAGTCAGAAGAAAAATAAGCGATTATTCTTTTATTTAATTTTTGTTCCAGTTCCTTTATTATTTGTTTGCATCGTTCAATAGATTGATCGTGATTCTTATGTTGTTGAAGTTCATCGAAAAGGGAAGTTAAGAGTGATTTATCTGGCATAGTGTAATCCTTCTTAAATATTATATTCTAATTATTTGCTTTACCTTAATAAGGTGTTTACACCCTCTTGCGGGGTATGTCAAATATACGCTTCAATTAATAAGGATTACTGTTTGAAAGGATGGATCCCCGTCAGAATTGCTATATGCTTTGTTTCAGGAAGTAATACGCACATCAGTATTTTTAAGAAAATATAGTTCCGCAAACACCACTAATCGGCACCTTTGATTTTACCAAATGACAATCAATTATTTATTGAAAGTGAGATTTGCGGGAAAAGCGAATGTGTCGCAGCTTTCAACCCATACTGTTCAAGAGTAATCGAAGAAAAAATGAAATGCACTGGACATTGGCTCCACCTACAAAGTGTGAGGTGGACTTGTCATTAAGAACTAACGATTAACATTTGTACTGGTGGAGGTAAATTCAATATTTAAAAATAGATCCCGGGCGATTTCATTTTTACTGCGACCTTCGGTAATAATACCCTTAGCCCGTGCCTCAGCAATCAGCATGTCCAGGGGCATTTCATTAAGAAGAGGATAGCTGTGCAGGGGGGAATCGAAATATTGAAGAAGGTTTTCTTCCCGGCGTTTTTCCATTAATGACGAATCTCGCGTCGACTGATGGTTGAAGATCGTCTGGAATATTTTTGTTGAGAGCAGATCTCTTCTACTGATTAAATCAGACATTGTTTCTCCGGCAAAGCTGCCCCTGATCCCTTCCAGTGAAGAGATCAGGGGGAATAATTGTGTTAAATTTACCTACTTACTTCCGCCTTGATTCTTTTCCCCGGCCATCCATCCATAAACCAGTTATGGTAGAGCATCACATTGATGAGGAGGATGATCGGCGCCATGGGAAACTGCTGGGGATGTGAATAACCAGCCTGAGTTCCAAGCAAAACAGGACTTGCCTTATAATAGAGCCAGTGAAAAACGATCGCTCCCCCTATAGTAATTGCCACACGTATCAGTATATTTACTTCCGTACTAAACTTGTGCGGCCAATTATCAAAATAAAAATAGAGTATCATGGCAACACCGAGAACGAGTATTGCCAATTCACCGGCATGGAGATACCGCCAGTCAGGAGCCATTAACCTCTTAGCACCTTCAACAGATACGCCCCACACTACATCCTGCATGAACACAAAGAGGAAGAATAAGATGGCGGCAAGGAGTAAAATAAAAATAAATCCGCCGATACCACGCCATGGTTGACTTTTTATCAACCGAAAAGGATACCGCTCCAGGATCATCTCTGACAGCCATACGGCGACGGTACCACACATGATCCACCCCACGTTGAAATTACCGCTTAGAGTGTGGAATGTACTGTACCACCAAGGGAAAGCTGCCGTATACTCCTGCCAGGGGTAGAAAAGTACACGATAATGGGGATGCATGCATATGAAAAAAACATAGGTGGTGAGTAAAAAGGTGACGCAGAATACCGTCATGCCCTTCGCTGGTTGCTTCAGACCATGCCAGGGATAATTCTCGAATGCCGCCGGCCAGATAGGGCTCAGCCAGGAGGCAATGGCTGCCATCATCAAGATGGCAAGAGATGAGTATTCACGAGAGAAGAAATCTGAAAGACCCGTCTTATGCAGTTCAGGCCAGCTAAAATAAGGAATGGCCAGTTTGCCGAAAAAGTAATAGTAGAATCCCCAGATCAGAAACCCGGTAATTGCAAAGTTAATGAGGGTCAAAACAATACCCTTTTTAAGGGGATGAGAGCCCTCCATCCATTCTCGCTTGAACGGCCAGAAATTGAAAATATATGCCTGCCAAATCGCTACGATGAGTAGCCAGCGGATATACATGTATCCATATTGGGGTGTGTACCAGCGCAACCAGCCACGGGGATCCATAAAAATCCACCACAGACACATGAAAACGGCAAAGGCAAGAACAACGCCGATAATACCCCTCATGGGTTGTTTTATCAAATCTACCCTTTTACGTTCATCTAACCATAAAGTATCTACAACTTGTTCAGACATTTTCATCACCTCCTGATAAGGTTAGGCAATTAACAGTTCATCGCCATTCCCAAGATAAATATCCCTCTTGCTCATATTACGGGCAGTTCCTTTCACCATAGGAAGACCAGCCTTAATCATCTTTTCCGCTGTGATATAGCCGGTACAATGGTTTGCACCTATCTTCTGCACACCGTATTTGTTGAACGCCATAATGAGGTCATCATATTGTGGATCCCAGTCCTCAAAGGGTGAGATATGGAGACCACCCTGAACAGCATAGAACTTTTCACCGCCCTTTATCTTCTTTCTTACGGCCTCCATATAGCTGATCACGCCCTGGTGGCAGCAGCCGGTTACCAGCACCAGGCCTTTGTCTTTGACATTGAATACGAAGGACTGTTCCCCGAAAACACGAAGGATGATGGGAACATCGAACGTCATGAGGGCAATCCCCGGATAAAGCACGTTGACCTTGCTGGAATCGAGAACAGTGACCTTGCCTTTGTGAGGATAGTCATTTTTTACGTTGCCCTTGGGGAAAGACTTGCCCTTGAGAAGATCGAATCCCTCCTGGTAGAATCCTTTCGGCACATAAATCGGAATATCGGGGTAAAATTTTGTAGTTGCCTCGATGCCGAAGAAATGGTCGATATGCTCGTGGGTCTGGACCATGAAATCGATCTCCTTCTTGGCAAGCTTTTCCGCGACTCCCTCTTCACGGAATCTTTTTTCCATCCAGGCGGGGTTCCAACCGGTATCCAGGAGGATCTTTAAGACCTTGCCATCCATAAGGGTTGCTTCAATGTAGGTCGAGAAGCCACCCAGATTGCTCCCCTGATAGCCGCTTTTAACGCCTTCGACTGTCCAGGGAATTTCGTACTGGTTAACTAGCAGTCCGCCGGACTTCTTGACATCGTTCAGCCAGACGTTGTTGTCGTACCAACTTGTCTCGGAGACTACTTTTATCTTCAGACTTTTTATTTCACCGATGTCAACCTGATTTAGTTTCTCTTTTGGGAGAAGTGCTTTTTTGAACACAGTTGAGGAAAGACCCGCACTGGCAAAATATCCCGCAACAGTTCCTAGGGCCACTCCTTGTACGAACGAACGCCGAGAGATGCTTTTTTCTTCCATTGTTCAACCTCCTTTGTGTGCTATGGCTATCGTGCAAGAAGCAAGAGCCAGTAGGTAACCATGAACAGTGCTACCCCGATTAAAATCCCAACAATCACACCAACACCATAACGAGATGTTCCCTGAACTACTTTAGCCTCCATTGATTTCTCCTCCCTTCAATTGATTTATGAATCCATACACGCTATATCTGCATCTACCAGTAATGGCAATATATCCTCCGGCCTGGATCTTAATGCTGTTTGAGTTATTATCTTTTGAATATCAGACGATGATTCCGGCCAAAGATTTTGCCCATCGCTTTTAAATAGTATTCCTTCTCCCTTCCAGGTACATTCATCCTGAACAGTGTATTTATTAGCAAGAGTCCAGCAGCGTACAAATTTTTTATAAAGAAAACTGGTAATCATAAACCCCGGATAGTCCCTATCAACCTCTCCCTTTTTCACCATTATTGACGGAGTGCCATTATCGTTGGGAATTGCATAATCCTCCGTGAGGATCACCCGCCAACTTGTTTGGCTCTTAACCCGAATCAATGCCCCCACGTCTTTTTTGAATGCAACAGACATATCGCCGGCATAGAATAAATCTGCCGGAATTGTGTTACTGAACTGATATGAAGGAACACCGATGTCATGAAAAAATTCCGAAAATCTTTTGGGTGCACGTTCGTCAGGCGGGTTATGACATGGACAGCCCTGAGCACCATCGGGGAGGTGGGTATTGAACATGTTGCCTGCACGGCAGGCCTTTTCAAGAATGGATAAACCTTTATAGGCAATTTCAGTCTCCCTAGGGTAATATTTTACAGTGAACTCTGCGAGCCAGTCATATCCTTCAACTGCCTGTGCTCCGAGAAGCTCACATTTATATACGCCTGCACAATCAGCAAACCAGAGATGCCAATACGGATTGTCATCATCCATATAGCTGATATATTTTAGACCGGATCGTTCTTTCATAAGTATGTCTGATATAATCGCTAGCCAGCAATTGTTGATGAAACCTACTACTTCTTCTGTCTTATCAATCATATTGTTATTAATTTTCCATCTTGATGCATTTCTCACATAGCTCATAATGCTGGACGACATCCTTCTCCCTATTTCTACACGCATCGCAAGTCCCATAAAATTGGATAACGTGGTTTGTGATTTTAAAATCATATCTTTTGTATAGCCCATCTTCTACCCTTTTCAGGAGCTCCAGTTCTTCAGGACTGAAATCCTTATAGTCGATGACTTGGTTGCATACTGAACATATAAGGTGATGATGATGTCTTTTGCCTCCCGGTCCTTCTGCTAACTCATAACGTGCTTTTCGATCATTAAAATCTAATTTATAAATTATGCCCACATTAACCAGAATGTCTAACGTCCTGTATACCGATGCCAGTCCTATAGAAGGGTAAGTTGGGTGTACTTTCAGGTAAATGTCTTCAGCACTCAGATGTCCTTCAGTATTCATCAGTACATCCAGGATAGCTTTACGTCCTGCCGTTATTCTGTAGCCACGATCTTTTAATTTACCGTTTACCATTTACGCAATCACCTGAAGTTTAAAGCACCATGAAATATATCAAATATTGTTTTGATAATGATTATTGTTCTCATTATTATAATAAATAAGGCTTTGTCAAGAAATTTTAAATAAGAAACCCCTTGTATGCCAATGCAATACTGGCCGCAAAATATGGGGAGTATTGTGTTTATTTCCATTCGAAGTCTTGCATTTTCATCAAGGTTGTATTTTTGCTGCATTTCAGGAAGTAATACGCACATCAGTATTTTTAAGAAAATATGCATTATGGAAACAATATTTTATTTTTAAGATTATATTTGCATCTAACAACTACTAACAAACAAGCATGGTGGATAATTATTTTGATGATTTGCGTTTGAAATGTTTGCTTAACGAAAAAATCAGCCGGAGCATAGCGATCGGCTGGATTGATTTTGTTAGAGCTCATTTTGTATCGTGATATTTAGGATCAGCATCACCCTTAAACCATTGATCATATAATTTAAGCAAACACGCAAAGCCATCCGGTTTTACAAACGGTTTTTTAACTGACCAAGAAGAGCCGTCTATTTCTCCTGATTCCCCTTTTATAAATATTTTGACTGCCTTATAGATTGTACTTCTCAGATGATCATTTACGATCTGTTCGTTATACACACCTTGATATATTCCAATAGCTAGGCTATCCAAATAGTTCATAAAACCGAGAATTTCATGTCGAGCTTCCTCAATATTTGTATAATCTGTACCATTATTGCCTTTCTCCCAAATGAATTTTGTAGAGTGATTTATTGCTGGATCACTATCATATCGTTCATACGCTTTTAGGGTAAGTTTACATTGTCAACGAATGCCTACAGGCTCTTCACGGTTCATAAAATAGTTATCGGCAAATGAACCCAATTTAATAATATAATTAAACCAAATTACCTCTGTTGAAATTTTCAACAAGACGTTATGGGGGACATCTGCAAATGCGGCTTCATAAACCAATGAAAGTTATCTGATATTTGAAGGCAAATCCTGCTTCCTGGACCTTTTTCTCTATAGCTTCGCGTATCGCTTTAAAATCGAAGTTATAACTGTATTTTTCCCCAAAGAGGTCGGATTGTTCCTCAATGGCGCCTTCCCTTGCCCCGCCCCATGTTTTATATGTTTCCTTCTTGAACCCGAAACCGGGACTGCTTCCGAAATCCCCCCCGCCTGACAAGCCATACCCTGATTCCTTGAGCATTTCCGTGAAGCGGAAATAAGGGGACATCCTATATTGTTCCCGTCAAGGCGAAAAAAACTGTTTTCATTTGCATAATCTGACAATGTCAGATATGATAATTTTATAATTATTGATAATATTGCTTTCAGCTTACATTAAAAAAACTCAATTTTCGTGCACTTTGTGGTGTGCAAAAATTGAGTTAAAAATTAATAAAGGAGGAGCATCGTAATGAAAAAGCGTTCCAGAGTTGCTGTTTTTGTCGTCTCAGCAGTCGTCCTAGCTGTAGTGGCGGTCATGCTGGGCATGCCGTCATCGTCTTACGCCCAGAAGAGGGAGCCAATCGTGATTGGCTACGTCGGGAATGTTGCATCTCCGGGGACAAGGCCCTGTATGGATGTCCAAAAGATGGCCGTCGAGGAGATCAACGCCGCCGGTGGTATTAACGGTCGACCCATCAAGTATGTCGTCATGGACAACAAGGGAGACACATCGCTGTCCGTCGAAGCCTTCCGAAAATTGGTCATCGAAAACAATGCAAAACTAATCTTCGTAGAAGGCCGATCGGAAATCTGCCTAGCACTGCAGGAAGCATCGGGTATGATGTTCAAGGAATATCCTCATATTCTGGTCTTTAACGGCCCGATGGCTTCGGAGCTGACGGCACGGATTATCGATCAGGCTCCAAAATACAACCATTGCTTCCGGGATTGGGATCCGGAACCGGCCCATTATGCTCATATGAAATATTTCTTTACATATCTCTATCCGAAGGTGTTGAAGGCGAAAAGGCTCGCCATTCTCTGGGAAGACCTTGCCTGGACGACGGAATGGCGTAAAGGGATCGACTATATCAAATTGCCGACGTGGGAAAAGATGGCTAAAGATTCCGGCATGGAACTCGTATACAGTAAGGCGGTGAAGCCTCGTGGGACCCTTTACTTCCCGATACTCCAACAGATTGCCGATGCCAAAGCCGATGTAATCTTTTATTGCAGCTCCTGGTTTACCGACACGGAGTCGTTTACAAAACAATGGGCTGATTCCGCGGCCAAGGATATTGCCGTCCATCTTTACGGCGGTGTTTCGCAGACGCAGGATTTCTGGCGGATGACCGGCGGCAAGGGCCTGGGCATCGTTACCGGGTATACGGATCTGGACAGTACACCGATCACACCGCAGATGGTGCCACTAGTCAAGAAAGCAAAGCAACGCGGCATTCCCATGCAGCAGCATGTGCATCTTGCCTATGCCGATATCCAGCATTTCAAGAATGCGGTCGAATACGCCAAGGGAACGGACGATATCAAAATGCTGATCAAGGGGATGGAAGAGGTCACCACACCCTATTCGCTGGGAAAGATGAAATACCAGACCCAGAAAGTTAAACCATTCTTCCACTCCCTGATGCGGGTATACCCGAACGACCCCTATAAGACCTACCCCGGGCAATTTTTTCAGCCCGAAGGCCAGTTCCAGAAGGATGGGAAGATGGTCTTAATCAGTGAATCATGCGCGGAGAATGATAAGCTCATAAAGAAGTTTCTCCATCCCGAGGCTTACAAGACGCCTGCCGAGTTGAGAAAACAGTAAAAAACATTTCAGCCGAATCAGGGATGGGAGCTCCGATCATGGGGCTCCCATTCTTTTTTTGATAAGAACTTGCTTTCTTTGGAAGTGAGTATAGGAAAGCCAGGCTTGTATGTCAAGAAAATATTGCCACAAAATGTAGTGCTCGACACAGATGGCCATGCCGGTGATACATCGCGAGATTAGTCCTTATGATAAATCTGCACACCTTTTAGCCTGCCCACCTGCCAAAAAGGTATTTTGGACAGAATTCAGACAGATCTCTCCGTCACGCCTCTCATAATGCGTTATGACTGAATGTATTCATCCCAGGTGTATTCGGGGTCTCGGCAGAGGTGATCATTATGCATCGAAAGGTTGGGTGTCCATAATAATTGCTGAACGCTCACTTACAGGAAGTACATCTCAGAAACGCCACCATCGACATTTTAGTTTTTCGGCAACGGTTAAATTTTGTATCATGCAGCTACAAACAAACGAGCAGTGCGAATAAAGTTTTGATGATTTGCGCTTGAAATGTTTGATCAAGGTTTGAATTCCGCTGGAGTAAAATGCGCGGGAGGCGGTCCTGAATTGAGAAATAAAAAATAGCTGAACTCTATCTTAACATCTGGTACAAATATGGGCAGGTCAGCTATCAGGATGGAATGTTTTCAGATCACCAAAAATATAGCTCAATCATAGAGGGAGTCAAAACCATGAAGAAATGCGAATATATCAACAAGGTCGCTATTATCGGTGCCGGCCTTATGGGCTACGGCATCGGCATCGATTTTGTCCGTGCAGGATATGAAACATGGATGTTCAACACGCGGCAGGAGACGAGTCGCACGGCCATGCAGCGAGCAAAGGAAGCCCTTTCTCTTTTCGTCGAGGCGGGCATCCTGTCGGCCGTCGAGGCGGACGCCGCCTATGCCCGTCTGCATCCGACGATAAGTATCGAGGAAGCGGCCGAGAACGCCGATTATGTTTCAGAATCGGCGCTGGAATCTCTGTCGCTCAAAAGGCGGATATTTGCCGATTTAGACCGCCTCTGTCCGGCCAAGTGCATTTTGACGACGAACTCATCGAACTTCACAACCACATCAATCATTAAAGACAATCAAATCAATCACCCGGAACGCTGCTGCGTCGCCCACTATTTCCAACCGCCGCACCTACTACCCCTTGTCGAGGTCGTCGGCGGAGAAAAAACCGCCAAAGAGACGATCGACATGACCTGTGACATCTTGTCGGGTATGCAAAAAAAAGTCGTCGTCATCCCCGTTGAAGTCAGCGGCCATGCAGGCAATCGCATTCAGGGCGCCATTGGACGGGAGATACGCTACCTTGTCGACAACAATGTCTGCACACCAGAGATGATCGACGATATCATCATGTACAGTTTCGGACGCCGTATGGCCAATACAGGCTGGTTTATCCGCAACGATCTGATCGGCCTGGATTTTGTCTACAATGTCGCGAAATCGGCAGGAGCAGAGCCCTGGGAGCCATTTAAGGTGCGAGTCGAGCGGGGTGAACTGGGCATGAAATCGAGCAAGGGATTCTACGATTGGCCTGACTTCGGCAAGGCTATGGAGCACAGGCAGAATATGGATCTGCTTCGCTTCCTGAAAAGGGATATTGAAGAAGGCAAGCTCTGAAAGTTCCCAATACAACGATGACTTCCAAATTTGATATATCAACCGAGAACTAAATGGGCAGTGGCAGTTGGCTCTAGTGCGACGTTAGGCGGCTACGTTGTCTTTATTGTTGCTTTTTTTCCGATAATTTGATAGCTCGTATATAAGAATTCTGGAGCGCAACGGAACAATGAACAACCAGAGCGAAATAAATAGGAAGCACAATTTAAGAATTGGTGATTTTGGTTGAAGTCCAAATATTTATTTGGTAGAAAAAAGCTAGAGATAGGATTATTTGGGGGTGTTTTTGGGGGTATGTAGAAAATTACGTCATGAAGAAACATAATGATTAAAGCTTGTTAAGATATTAGTTCGATCCCCCTCATCCCACCATTTCATACTATGTAAAGAACAGATCGCTGCTTTATAGTTAATACCAATTCGCTTTCTTTGGCTAACTTTGTTGGCAGCGTCGTCGGCTTCCTCAACGTATGTAAAATACGCCTCGTCGCCTCCTCCTTGCCGCCTCGTTATCCTTTGAAAGCGAAATGGTATAATAATTACGGTTTTCTTATTTTTTTGTAAAATTATTCCCCTTAACATCGAAAATCTTTGCTAATTGCCATTTTTTACGCTTTTTCCAGCTTCCTTTGTGGTACGCATAACTGGCTAAAAGCGGCAGCACTGTGGTAGCTTCGGCATAAACCATTTGCTCAAAAGTTGCGTCCACTTTGCCCCAGGAATTGGCTTCCTTGAGAGTGGAACTGGAGCAGGCGCCGTCGCGCGCATCAGCAACGGTAATTTGGATGGCGTATTTATGCATGGGAACTTCTTTACCTAATATCTCTGCGCAAACCACAGTATCTTGAGCGAAGTTTTTCGGAACGCCGCCGCCGATCATCAACAAACCGGTATTGCCAGCCTCAATTTTGACCAGTGTCAACTCCAGAAAGTCTTTTACCGAGTCAATGGAGAGATGATGCTCAGGTCTTTCGTACTGATGCAACACAAGGCCGAAGCCCGCCGAGCTGTCCGAAAAAGCAGGACAAAAAATCGGAACGTTATGCTCATAGGCCGCCTGCACAAGGGAATTTTTCTTCTTAGCGTGCTTTTTTAAATATTTCCCCATTTCCTTTATAAATTCCCGCGAAGAATAACTGCGGGCAGGAAGCGAATCAGCTATAATCTTAATTGTTCGGTCACAAGCCTGGAGCTGCTCCTCATCGATGAAAGTATCGTAAATCCGGTCGACATAGAGTTTGCGTAATAATTTATCGTCAACAAAAGGAGTGCCTTGATAGTGTTTGAAACCGAGAGCTTCAAAAAAATCCATATCCACGATTGAGGCACCGGTAGCGACAATGGCATCCACCATATTATTTTTAACCAAATCGACATAGACTTGCATGCAACCTGCGGCACTGGTGGAGCCAGCCAGAGTTAAAATAACAGCGCAGCTTTTTTCTTTGAGCATCCGGTCGTAAATATCGGCGGCATTAGCCAAATCGCGCGCCGAAAAAGACATCCTCTTCATGGCGTTGATAATATCAACCGCGTCAATAGCCTTAATATCAATATGTTCAACTGATTTGTTCAATAAATCTTTTTTCTTCATTAATTTTATTACTCCCCTGGGATAAAAATATTTTCACTTCCAAATGTGCAAGCCTTACTGAAGGCCGCATCCTTCTGAATAACTATTAAAGCATGGCTCAACAAAAGTCAATCCATTGAATGTTTTCTGCCAGTATTAATTTGCCAACCCATCATAACTTAAAATCAGTACAATCCGAATTAATACAGTATTATTTTACAAAGACTATTTTGGGCATAATGACATCTTTTTTTCATTAGCTTTTTTTAGCTTTTGCACTATATAATGAAACACATTTCATTCATTCATTCAACATACTGACATCGTCAGCATAATTGATCGCACTGAGGCAAATTAGGTATTATTAACGATGGATACATTTACTTTAGCCGCTACCAGTTTCATTATTTCTCTTTCTCTGCTGCTCACTGGCAAAAACGATGAATTGCAGGAAGCCTTTGCCGGCCTTTGTGCTGCCGTCTTTGTTTCGCAAATAGGTGTTTTTTTTCAGAACATCTTTGCCCCGGGATTTTGGCTAAATATCGAGCATGCCGGGATTTTGGCGATTCCACCGCTTGCCCTTTGGTTCTTCCGGCAGCTTACCCGCAATAAGTCTTTCCTTTCCAGAAGAGGGGTTATTTTTTCCACCGTGATCAGTGTGCTGGGTTTAATTTCCCTCTTCACCCCAATTTCCCGCTGGGCATATTTTCACCTCACGGTAATTGCCTATACCTGCATCGCTATATTATTTTGCTACATCGACTTGTTGAGCCATGTAAAAAAATTTCCTCCCAGCACGGAAAAAAAGAGGCTTAGTTATCTTGTTTTCGCCTGCCTAATTGCTGTGGTCATCAGTAGTGTTGATTTATTCAGCTATCTGGGCTTCAATTTACCAAAGATAACCGGCTTGATTTTATCGGCCTTGCTTTATCTGATTTTGTTAGTAATTGCTTATCCGCAGCTTAATGAATTGCATGATTTTTTCGCACGGGCTCTGATAATTTTTATCAGTACCCTGACCGGAACAATAATCTTTTATTTTGTGGCTTTATTTTTTAGCGACAGCGTGCCTTCTTTCACCAGCATACTGATGACATCCTTTTTAATAGTTATATCCCTGACACCCGCAAAAATGATTTTAAAAAACTTTTTCAGCTTTTTTTATCCGGACAGTAAGGATGTATTCACTTCCCTTTACGAATTTGATGAAAAGCTGGAAAGGGAAAAAACCCTCATGCTGGCTGAGATGGCGCCTGTATTTGCCCATGAAATCCGCAACCCGCTTGGCTCGATCAAAGGCGCGGCACAGTATTTAAAATCTGAAGCATCCACAGAAGAACAACAAAAACTATTTGATGTGATCATTGAAGAAGTAAACAGGCTCAATGCCGTCGTAAGTCAGTTTCTTGATTATGCGCGGCCTTACAAACTCAAACTTAAATCTCAAAATATCAACATCATCGTCCAAAAGGCTATTTCCGTAATTGCCGCCAACCGGCTGGCAGAAAATATTACTATTGTCCGGGAGTTGGGTGAGGATATACCCGAAGTGGAAATAGATGAACACCAAATAATACAGGTTATTTTAAATATCGCCCTCAATGCGATTGAATCGATGCCGCAGGGCGGTCACTTAACCTTTCGCACATCCAAAATTGAAACCATCACGGGAGAAGCGGTCAGCATCACAATTCGCGATACCGGAAGCGGCATAAGTCAAAAGGAAATAAAAAACATTTTTAAACCTTTTTTTACGACTAAAGAAAGAGGGGCTGGGCTGGG
>Ga0209429_10001567_pt1 | contig 14045 bp, 11 predicted proteins | sample BarGraNGADG00212_3_FD_184493 | JGI IMG/M metagenome (GOLD analysis project Ga0209429, IMG submission 184493) | Arctic peat soil microbial communities from Barrow, Alaska - Barrow Graham LP Ref core NGADG0004-212 (SPAdes) (version 2) | ecosystem: Environmental > Terrestrial > Soil > Wetlands >... | reverse complement strand
TCTTTCTCGAGAACGAGACCAAAGACGGCGCCGTGGAGATCGCGATGCAGTGGAACTCCTCGTACAACGAGTCCATCTTCACGTTCGCCAACAACATCAACACCACCGAGGGCGGCTCGCACCTCTCGGGCTTCCGCAGCGCGCTCACGCGCACTATCAACGACTACGCCCGCCAGAAGGGCCTCCTCAAGGAGAAAGAGGAGAACCTCTCCGGCGAGGACGTCCGCGAAGGGCTCACGGCTCTCATCTCGGTCAAGCTCAAGAACCCGCAATTCGAGGGCCAGACCAAGAGCAAGCTGGGCAACACCGAGATCCGCAGCCTGGTCGAGGTCTCGGTGAACGCCAAGCTGGCCGAGTTCCTCGAAGAGAACCCCTCCGAGGCGCGGCAGATCGTCGACAAGGCCGTCAACGCGGCGCGGGCGCGCAATGCGGCGCGCAAAGCGCGCGACCTCACGCGCCGCAAGGGCCTGCTCGAGGGCAGCACGCTGCCCGGCAAGCTCGCCGACTGCTCCATCAAAGACCCGGCGCTCAGCGAGATCTACCTCGTCGAGGGCGACTCGGCCGGCGGCTCGGCCAAGCAGGCGCGCGACCGCAGCTTCCAGGCGATCCTGCCGCTGCGCGGCAAGATCATCAACGTCGAGAAGGCGCGCATCGACAAGATGCTCGCCAACAACGAGATCCTCACCATGGTCAGCGCGATCGGCGCCGGCCTCGGCGACGAGTTCGAAGTCGAGCAGGCCCGCTACCACAAGATCATCATCATGACCGACGCCGACGTGGACGGCTCGCACATCCGCACGCTCATCCTCACGTTCCTCTTCCGGCACATGAAGCCGCTGGTCGAGGCCGGCTACATCTACATCGCCCAGCCGCCGCTCTACCGCCTCAAGCAGGGCAACCAGGAGACCTACATCCACAAGGAAAGCCAGCTCGAGGAGATCCTGCTGCGCGGCCGCCTCGAGCAGATCCGCGTCGCCAACACCGAAACCGGCTTCACCTTCAGCGAGACCAGGTACCAACGGTTCCTCAAGCTCTTCGGCGAGTACGAGGGCTGGGTCAAGAAGCTCAAGAGCCAGTGGGGCGGCGAGCTCATCGACTGGCTCAAGAACGGCCCCATGATCGAAGCCGACCTGCCGACCTTCGACGGTCTTCTTCAGGCTCTCAAGGAGGACATCGACAAGCGCTACGTCATCGATGTCCTCGGCGTCGACGAAGAGGAGCGCGTCGCCGACACGCGCTTGGTCGAACGGCGCACAGGCCTGGCCGCGAACCTGCGCATCCCCTACGCGGCAGTCGCCGGGCGCGAGTTCCAGTCGCTCAGGCGCGTCCACGTGCGCGTCAGAGAGATGGTCGGCAATCCGCCGTTCGTGCTGCACCTCGGCAACCGCAAGGCCGAGGCGCAGAGCTACGAGGAGCTCCGCGTGGAGATCGTGGATCTCGCCAAGGAGGGCATCCAGCTGCAGCGCTTCAAGGGGCTCGGCGAGATGAACCCCGACCAACTTTGGGACACCACCATGAACCCCATGACGCGCACGCTCCAGCTCGTGTCGATGGAAGACATCCAGGCGGCCGACGAGGTCTTCACGATGCTGATGGGCGACAAGGTCGAGCCGCGACGCGAGTTCATCGAGAAGAACGCGAAGGAAGTGCGGTTCCTCGATGTCTGACGGCCTGCAGACACTCGAAGGCAAGATCGAGCCCATCGAGCTCGAAGACGAGATGCGCTCGTCGTTCATCGACTACGCGATGAGCGTGATCACCGATCGCGCGCTGCCCGACGTGCGCGACGGCCTCAAGCCCAGCCAGCGGCGCGTCCTCGTCGCCATGAACGACCTTGGCCTGGCTCCCAACAAGCAGCACCGCAAGTGCGCCAAGATCGCCGGCGACACCTCCGGCAACTACCACCCCCACGGCGAGGCCGTCATCTATCCGACGCTGGTGCGCATGGCGCAGGACTTCAACATGCGCTACCCGCTGGTCGACGGCCAGGGCAACTTCGGCTCGGTCGAGGGTGACTCGCCGGCCGCCATGCGCTACACGGAGGCCCGCTTCAGCAAGATCTCCGTCGAGATGATGCGCGACATCGACGCCAACACCGTCGACTGGATGCCCAACTACGACGAGACGCGGCGCGAGCCCACGGTCCTGCCCAGCCGCATGCCCAACCTCATGGTCAACGGCGCGGCCGGCATCGCCGTCGGCATGGCTACCAACATCCCGCCCCACAACCTGGGCGAGGTGGTCGACGCCACCATGCACGTCATCGACGACCCCGACGCCTCGCCCGACGACCTGATGGAGTTCATCAAGGGGCCCGACTTCCCCACGGGCGGCGTCATCCTCGGCACCACGGGCTTCAAGGAGGCCTACCGCACCGGCCGCGGCCGCGTGCGCGTTCGCGCCAAGGCGCACACGGAGCAGCTCAAGGGTAACCGCTCGGCCATCGTCGTGACGGAGCTGCCGTACCAGGTCAACCGCGCCTCGCTCATCGACAACATCGTCGACCTGGTCAAGACCAAGAAGCTCACCGAGATCAGCGACCTGCGCAACGAGTCAGACCGCTCCGGCATGCGCCTGGTGATCGAGCTCAAGCGCGAGGCCATCCCCATGGTGGTGCTCAACAAGCTCTACAAGCACACCCAGATGCAGACCACCTTCGGGATCATCAACATCGCCCTGGTCGGCGGCGTGCCCCGCACGCTCACCCTGCCGGAGATGCTCAAGGCGTATGTTGCCTTCCAGAAAGAGATCGTCATCCGGCGCACCAAGTTCGAGCTCGACAAGGCTGAGACGCGGGCCCACATCCTCGAAGGCCTGCTCGTCGCCCTCGACAACTTGGACCAGGTCATCAGCATCATCCGCAAGGCCTCCGACGTGGACGCCGCTCGCGACGCCCTCATGGACACCTTCGAGCTCACGCGGCCGCAGGCGCAGGCCATCCTCGACCTGCGGCTCCAGAAGCTCACCAGCCTCGAACGCGACAAGGTCACCGAGGAGCACTACGGCCTCCTGGCGCGCATCAAGGAGCTTCGCGAACTGCTCGGCGACCAAGCCAGCATCTACGGCGTCATCAAGACGGAGCTGCTCGAGATCAAGCGGCTCTACAACGACGACCGCCGCACCGACATCGTCCCCGACGAGGGCGAGCTCGACTTGGAAGACCTCATCGCCGAGGAGCAGATGGCGATCACCATCACCAAGACCGGGTACGTGAAACGCATCCCGGTCGCCACCTATCGCCAGCAGAAGCGCGGCGGCATCGGCGTGGCCGGCATGGACCTCAAGGAGGAGGACGAGGTCGAGCACCTCTTCATCACGAGCACGCACAACTTCCTGCTCTTTTTCACGAGCGTCGGCAAGGTGTACCGGCTCAAGGTCCATGAGCTGCCGCTGGCCGGGCGCAACGCCAAGGGCAAGCACATCGTCAACCTGCTGCCGCTGCGCCAGGACGAGAAGATCTGCGCCGTCATCAACACGCGCAACTTCGACGTGAGCGAGGGCAAGTACCTCATCCTCGGCACGCGCAAGGGCGTCGTGAAGAAGACCCTGTTCGGCAGCTACAGCACGCCGCGCAAGAGCGACGGCATCATCGCCATCAAGATCCGCGAGGACGACGAACTGCTGGCTGTGCGCCACACCTCGGGCGACGACGACATCATGATCATCAGTCGCCTGGGACAGGCGATCCGCTTCCACGAGAGCGACGTGCGTCCCACGGGGCGGAGCGCGTCGGGTGTCATCGGTATGCGGCTTCGCAAAGGCGATGAGGTCATCAGCATGGACATCGCCCGCGACGATAGCGACCTCTTCGTGATCACCGAGAACGGCTTCGGCAAGCGCACGCCCATCAGCGAGTATCGCATCACCGGGCGCGGCGGCATTGGTGTGCGGACGGTCGCCCTCACCGACCGTAAGGGCTATCTGGTCGGCGTGAAGGTCGTGCGCGAGAACCACGAGATCATGCTGCAGAGTCGCGACGGCGTGGTCATCCGCGTGCGCGCCGACGGCATCAGCCGCCACGGGCGCGCCACGCAGGGCGTCAGGGTCATGAACATGCGCGAGGGCGATGTCGTCAGCGCCATCGCCCGCATGGTCGTCAGCGAGAGCGGCGCGACCGACGAAGAGATCGAGGCCGATTGAGGCGATAACGCCAGGCCGGCGGCGCCACTTCAGGCGTTCTCGGCGGCCTCGTCGCTCTGCCTGTCAGCGTTCGAGGGCCCAGACTCGGTTCTTGCCGCGACGCTTGGCCGAGTACAAGGCTGCATCGGCGCGGCGCAACAGAGCGTCGACGGTCAACATGTGGTCGCGATCGTGAGCCGTGCGACCGTCATGCCCCTCTTGGATCTGCGTCTTGTCTGTCGCGGTGCTGGGCACGACGTCTCTCAGGGTGGCCAACCCGACACTCACGGCGGCATGGTCCTCGCGCTGCCCTTCGGACCCCTCGAATTAGCGAGACGCCACGAAGTCGTCGCCGGGGCGGCTCGTGTCGGTGGCGGTCGTGGTGGTCATTTCTCCTCTTTGGTCCAGGCGGCGAACCTGTCGTGCTCGCCGTCGAGCATGCGGTAGCAGTGAGCCTCTTCGGGGAAGGCGCCGGCGCGCACATCCTTGACGTACTCGCCGAGCGCCGACGTGGCTACGCCGGCCAGGTCGGCGTACTTCTTGACGAACTTGGGCGTGAACGCCTGGAAGGTGCCGAGCACGTCGCTGACGATGAGCAGCTGGCCGTCGACCTCCTCGCCGGCACCGATGCCGAGCACCGGGATCGGCAGCTCGGCGGCGATGAACGCGGCGAGCTCGGGCGGGACCGCCTCGAGCAGGAGAAGCTGGACGCCCGCCTCGTGGAGGGCGCGGGCGTCCTCGACCACCATCTTTGCCGAGTCGAGCGTGCGGCCCTGGGCCTTGTGCCCGCCGAGCTGGCCGGAGCTCTGCGGCGTCAGACCGATGTGGCCGCAGACGACGATGCCGGCGTCGAGGATCGCCTTGACGCGCGTGATCACGCGCACGCCGCCCTCGAGCTTGACGGCGTCGACCGCCGCCTCCTTGAGAAAGCGGGCGGCGTTGCGCACCGCGTCCTCGTCGGAGACCTGGTAGCTGCCGAATGGCATGTCCCCGACGACGAAGGCGTTCGGCGCGCCGCGGCGCACCGCCTCGCAGTGAACGATGCACTGGTCCATGGTGACCGGGACGGTGCCCGGGTAGCCGTAGACGCACATCCCGAGGGAGTCGCCGACCAGGATCATGTCGATGCCCGCGGCTTCTTCGAAGGTCGCCGTGGGGTAGTCGTAGGCGGTGAGCCAGGCGATCTTCTCGCCGGCACGCTTCATCTGGTGAAGCTCGAGGACGCTTTTCTTCGGCATGTCGTTCCTCCCTGTCTGGCGGGCGTCCTGGTCGGGTCGCCGGGGCGGCTACGCCGCCGGCGCCGGGCGGAGACCGTGCCACTTGTCGTTCTCGAACGCGGGACAGCCCGCGTCGGCCTTGACTTCGGTGAGCACCAGCAGCGTCTCGAGCTTCGCGACTCCCGGAATGGCGGCGATGTCCGTCTTGATGAGCCGGCGGAGGTGCTCGAGGTCGTGCACGGCGACGTGCAGCAGATAGTCGAAGCGGCCGGTGACGTGGTAGCAGGTGCGTACCTCCGGGACGCGGGCGATGCCGCGCTCGAAGCCCTTGATGTGGCCGCGGCTGTGGGCGTTGAGCTCGGCGGCGACGAAGGCCCGCAGGCCGACGCCGAGTGCCTCCGGCGCCACGTCGGCCCGATACCCGCGGATCGCGCCCTCGCGCTCGAGCCGCCGCACGCTCCAGCGTCGCCGAGGCGGAGAGGCCGAGCTTCTCCGCCAGGTGGGCGTTGGTCTGGCGCCCTTCCTGCTGCAGGGCGATGAGGATGTCGCGGGCGAGCGCGTCCATGTGACCTCCGCAGTGATGCGCGTCACGACGACTTTGGCCGCAGAACATCCGCTTCTTCAAACTATCAGAAGGATATTCTGCGGCCCAAGGTCCGGCAAGCAGGCGGGAGCGCGTGTGCGACTCGTGGCGCCGAAGCATCTTCGGCCGCGGCGCCGCAGCGACGACGGCCGGCGCGCGACTCGACGCCGAAGTGCTCGTGGCGACGAGGTCGGCGACCGTGCGCGGCACCGCGATCTCGCGGATGCCGTCCTCGTCGATCATGTAGGCTGCCGGCTGATCGCGGCCGTTGTAGGCGCTCATGCACTCGAGCGAGTAGGCACCGACGTCGAAGAAGGCGATCACAGCGCCCGCCTCGGTGCTCGACGGCAGGTAGCGGAAGGCGGAGCCGGGATCGCCGGTGTAAATGTCGCCGCCGTCGCAGAGAGGGCCGCCGATGCGGAAGGGCCGCACCGGCGGCTTGCTGCAGCGGCTGGGCACGACGGCGCGAAAGTACCAATGGTAGCTGGAGTGCTCGAGGATCGTGTTGAAGCCGGCGTCGATCATCAGCCAGGCCTGTCGCGAGATGCGGCCGGCGCCGAGCTCCACGATCTTGGTCTTCTGGGCCTCGATGCGACTCACGAGGACGGCGGTATTGCCCGCGATCGCGCGCCCGGGTTCCAGGTAGAGCTTCAGGTCTAGGCGCGCTTTCTCGATGCGCTCGACCAGCGACAGCGCCAGGTCGAGCGCCTGGACGTACGGCTCAACGTGCGTGACCTGCGAGCCGATGTGGTAGTTCATGCCGACGGGCTTGACGCTGCGCAGCTCGACCGCCAGCCCAAAGGCGCCGAGCGCCTCGTTCACGTCGATGCCGGCCTTGGCGCCCATGCTCGTGCGCAGGCCCGGGTGCGTCTCGCTCGCCGCGTTGAGGTCGATGCGCAGCGCGACCCGCGCTCCGCGCCGAGGTCGGCGGCGACCTCCGCCACCCGCCTGAGCTCGAAGACGGAGTCGACCACGATCGCCTCTGCCGGCGGCTGCAAGGCCGCCTCGATCTCATCCCGAGTCTTGGCCACGGCGTTGAAGACGATCTGTCGCGGCTCGAACCCCACCTTCCTGACCTTCCAGGGCTCGCCGCCGGAGCTGACCTCGGCGTCGATGCCGGCACGGCGTGCGCGGTCGAGGAACCAGAGGTTGGAGCAGGCCTTGCCGGCGTAGAAGACGCGGGTTCTGGGGTGCTGCGCCCGGAAGCTGTCGCGCAGCGCCGCGATGCTATGATTGAGCGCGCCGGTCATCCTCGCGCCGCCCTCAGATGAGCTCGTGCAGCCGTTGCACCAGCGGCTCGAACTCCGGCCCCTTGAAGCAGAAGCCGAGATCGGTGAATCCGGAGCGCAGCTGCCTCACCGCGTCGGCCGTGCCGGTGCGACCGGCGATGGACGCCGCCATCAGCGCGGCGACCTCCGCGAAGTCCGCCGGCCCCATGCCGAAGCGCGTCATCTCGGCCACGCCGAGGCGCAAGGCGCCCGCGGCCGTGAAGCCCTCCTCGTCGGGCGCCGCCTGGTAGTTGCAGAGGATGCCGTCCACTTCGAGGCGGCCGGCGACCTCGGGGCCGCGGCCGTACCCGACGTTGACGATCACCTGGTGGGTCTCGGTGTAGTCGACGGCCGGGTCGCCGGCGACGTCCAGCCCGGCCTCCTTCAGCGCACGGGCGAAGGCCTTGGCGTTGGCGATCACGGCCTCCTGATAAGCGTCCTTGAAGTGGCTCATCTCGTAGGCCGCCATGAGCAGGCCCAGCAGTGTGCCCAGATGGTGGTTGCTCACCGAGCCGGGGAAGGCGCGCCGCTCGATGGCCTCCCAGAGCTCCCACTTCTCTTCCGCTTCCTGCCAGCGCCCGCCGATGAGGCCGCGCTGGGTGCCGAAGAACGTCTTGTGCGTTGATCCGGTGACGATGTCGGCGCCCTCGTTGAACGGCTGCTGGAAGTGTGGTCCCACGAGGCCGAGGACGTGCGCCATATCGTACATGAGCACGGCGTCGATGCCGGCTTCGTCGAGGAAGGTGCGCACCTCGTAGACCGGCTCGGGGTGCAACACCATGCTCTTGCCGAGGATGATGAGCTCCGGGCGCTCCTTCTCGATGAGGTCGAGGAGCGCCGGCAAGTCGGCCTTGTACGGGTTCTCGGCCAGTACCGGGATGTCTGCCACCGCCGGCATCTCGGTGCGCGGGTCGCGGGCCACATAGTCGCGCAGCGCGCCCATGGGCTGGGCGCTTAGGTGCCCGCCCTTACCGATGTGGTTGTTGACCACCTTACGGATGCGCCGCGGCTCGGCTTTGCGGTCGGCGCGGTTGAGGTAGTCGACGAGGGCGCTGAACACGGCGGCGTTGGCCATCTGGCCACTGATCACGCGGGTCTCGACCTCGGGGCAGCCAAGGTAGGCGCGCAGTTCGTTGGCGAGCAGGCGTTCGACCTCGTGGATGAAGCCGGTGCCCTGATAGTAGAAGACCTCGAGGTCGTAAAAGGCCTCGGTCTTCTTGTGCTCGGCGTAGCGGAACGAGGGGTCCATGATCGAGAGCAGCCGCGCCATGGGCGAGGCCGTCATCTCCGAGGGGATGAGGTCGATGCACTGATCCTGTCGCCAGACGTGGTTGTCGATGGCGCCGGCGAGCAGCCGTAAGGCTTTCTCACCGGCCTCCCCGCCCTGAGGCTCGCCCAGCTGCGGCGTGTAGTCCCAGACGATGGCGCGGGCGCACGGCGGCGCGTCGCTGCGCAGGTGGTAGGGCACGACGAGCCCGGGGACGCGCTTGCCGCGGACGTCGACCTCCACCTCGTCGTCCTCGAGGACCCGGCTGTCCAGGTATGCCAAGGCGATCGAGCGCAGCTGGTGGTCCTCGGTCTGCGTGGAGCAAAGCCCCTCGCCCTCGATGCCCCAGTAGGGGACGGCGGTGCCGCTGGCCACCCAGCCCAGGAGGCCGTCGTCGGGGCGAGACACCGGGGCGCCCTCGCGGGCGATGCCGCGGCCGGTCACGGCCACCGGCCGCGTGAGCCGCGGCAGGTCGGCGATGAGGGAGTAGTCGCGGCTGATGATGCGCGCGTAGGCCGCGTGCTGGCGCTCCAGCGCGACGCGGCCGACGTACTCGCCCTTGCGCGGGCTGAAGCTGACCGCGAACGAGGCCAGGGGGCAGCTCATGATGGGGATCTCGCGGCCCTCAGGGTCGAGACCGAGCTCGTGACCGTAAAGCGGCAGGCCGGCCTCCAAGCGCAGCGTGTCGCGGGCGCCGAGGCCGACGGGCACGGCGCCCGCCGCCACGAGCGCGTCCCAAAGGGCTGGCCCGAGCTCCGCGGCTACGAAGAGCTCGAAGCAAATGGGCTCGCCGGTGTAGCCGGTGCGGCCGATGCGCACTTCGACCGCGAGCGGCGAGCCGCCGTCCGGGTCGGGCACGCGCAGCGTCGCCACGCTCAGCTCGTTGCGTCGCGGCTCGGGCAGGGAGCCGGCCACGATGAGGCCGGCGAGGATATCCCGGGTCGCCTTGCCCTGCAGGGCAAGCATGGCGATCTCGCCGGTCTCGTCGGTGAGTTCCACGTCCGGGAACCCGCGGATGTGCTCCTCGAAGTGCTCCCAGTCCTTGACGCGGTTGGAGGCGTTGACCACGAGCAGGTGCTCGCCCTCAGCGAAACGGTAGAGGTAGGCGTCGTCGACGGCGCCCCCGGATGGGGTGGGCACGATGGTGTACTGCGCCTGCAGCGGGTCGAGCGCCTCGGCGTTGTTGGTCAGCACGTGCTGGAGGAAGGGCACGGCGCCGGGGCCGCGCAGCACGAAGCGTCCCATGTGGCTGACGTCGAAGAGGCCTGCCCCGCTGCGCGTGGCCAGGTGCTCGGCGATGATGCCCGTGGGGTACTGCACCGGCATGTCCCAGCCGCCGAAGTCGACCATGCGCGCGCCGAGGGCCACGTGACGCTCGTGGAGCGGGGTGCGGTTCAGGTGGCTCGTCGGCTTCGCCTGCTCGCTCATGCCTCGGCCCACGCTTTCAGCTTGCCGAGCCCTTCCTGGATGCGCGGGACGTCGATGCCCGAGTAGGCGAAGCGCACGTAGCTCTCCTTCTCGTCGGGTAGCGCGCGGCCGAAGTGGAGCCGGGTGCAGAAGCTGACGCCCGTCTCGTGCAGCGCCGCGCGCCGCAGCTCGTCGTAGGTGGTGAAGCCTTTGCGCTCCATGAGCCCTGTGACGTTGGGGTACAGGTAGAACGTCGCCTCCGGCGTGAAGCACCGCACGCCGGGGATCTGGTTCAGCAGCCCGACGCAGGCGTCGCGGCGCTCCCTGAGGATGCGGACGATCTCCCGCGGGCCCGCCTGGTCGCCGGTGAGCCCCTCGATGGCGCCGTACTGGATGAAGTGGTTGGAGCACGACTCGTCGTTGACGTTGAGCTTGGCGATGACGTCGACCGGCAGGGCCGGTCCCACGGCCGCGCCGAGCCGCCAGCCGGTCATGGCGAACTTCTTGCTGAAGGTGTAGAGGATGACGCAACGCTCGGCCATGTCCGGCAGCGACGCCAGCGACCGGCTGGCGCCGGAGTAACGCATGTCCCAATAGGCCTCGTCGCACAACACGACCAGGTCGTGCCGCAGGACGAACTCGGCGACGCGCTCGAGCTCCTGCGGCGAGCTCTCGGCCCCGGTCGGGTTCTGCAGGTTGTTGAACATGAGCAGCCGCGTGCGCCGCGTGACCTGCCGCTCGAGGGCGTCGAAGTCGAGCTCGAAGTTCTCGCCGCCCTCCACGTAGCCGTAGGGTAGGGCCTTGCCGCCATGGAACTCGATCTGGCTCTCGTAGATCGGGTAGCCGGGATTGGGATAGAGGACCTCGTCGCCTGGGTTCATGAGGGCGAGGATGAACTTGCCGATCACCGGCTTGCCGCCGGGCTCCACGGCAACGTTCTGGGGGCCGTACTCCACGCCGTGCGAGGCGCTGACGTCGGCGGCGAGCGCTTCGCGCAGCGGCAGGATACCGGCGTTGGGGCAGTAGCCGGTGTGGCCGTCGGCGATCGCTTTCTCGGTGGCGTCGACGATGTTCTGCGGCGTGGGCAGGTTCAGGTCGCCCAGGTGGAAGGGGTAGACGGTGTGGCCCTCCTCGCGCCAGCGGGCGGCTTCCGCGGAGACCGCGAAGGCGGTCTCCGTGCCCAGCCGCTTCACCCGGTCCGCAAGGTCGCTGTGGCGTCCGAAGGTCATGGTGTCGCCTCCTCGATCGCGGCCGGCGCCGCGACGCGGGCCAGCCCTAGGTCATCCGCATTGACGCTTCTGGGGGCGGTGTGCGGCGGCTCGGCGGCGCCGAGGAGCTGCAGCCAGCGTGCGCCCGGCAGCTCCTTGGTGACCACCACGCGGCGCGATCCGCCGGGGTTGATGACCTTCCACTCCCTGTCGGTCATGAGTGCCTCACCCCTTGAACGTCGAAGGACGGAGCGACGTCGCCATCACCCTGTTCGCCGCGCGTGGTGCTCGCGCATGCTCCAGGGGCCCGTCCGGCCGCGTTCCGGTTGCCTGAGAGTTTCGGCGGCACTCTGGTGCCTCCTTGCCCCTTCGGCGCCCGCCGGCGCCGAAGCGTCGCGGGCTCTCGCGCGGTCATCTGCCGAGCGTCCTTGGTTCCCCGCAGAGTAGCACCCGGCGGCGCACGGCCGCAATGCCGAGCGGGCCCGCCCCCCGGTCCGGGGCCTGCCGCTCGGCCGCTCAGCTCTGCGTCTCGACCCCGCTCTCCAGCGTCTCGATGCGCATCGCGCTCCTGTCGCGGACCGTGCGCAGCGCGCGCCGGTAGAGGCGGTGGTCCCAGCGGTTGAACACCACCTCCTCGAGCGGGTGCCAGAGCATCACCCAGGCGGCGATGCTCAGGCCCTTCAACGAGTTCATGGCGTCCTGGCCCGTGCAGGTGGCGTTCCTGTTGCTCTACGTCGCGGTCGCTTTCCTGGCCTACTCCCGGGTCATGCGCGACTTTGACGACGGCTCAGGCCGCAGGCGCGCCCGGGCCGTCGCGGTCGCACTTGGAGTGGTGGTCGGTCTCGAGTTGGTGCTCGGCAGCTCGATGGTCGGTATCGCCATCCTGCCGTTCTGGGTGCAGTGCATCGTCTTCCCTTGGCTGGCGACGATGCTCCTCTACTACCTGGTGCGGTTTCTCACCGCGACTCGCAGCGGCAGCGGTGATGCCGAGACCCGGCGTCGAGGCGCGGCGCGGGACGGCGCTCTGGCGCCTCTGCGCGACCGGATTGGCGGGCCGCCGCGTCCGGCGTCGCCCGAGTGAACCCGGCCGTGCTGGACTGGCCGCCGCCAGCCGCGCCCACCCGCTTGCTGGCCGAGCCCGCCGTGCTTCGGTAGACTCCAGTCGTGAGCGAAGCAGCCCATAGCCCCCGCGCCGACGAGGCTCCCAAGCCGGAGCGTCGGCCGCGCGTGTTCAGTGGCAGCCAGCCGACCGGCGCCCTGCACCTGGGTAACTACCTCGGCGCCATTCGCAACTATGTAGCAATGCAGGAGACGCACGACTGCGTCTACTGCGTCGTCGACCTGCACGCGATCACCGCGCGGCAACAGCGTGCCGAGCTGCGCCGCAGCACCATCGATGTGGCGAACATGTTCCTGGCCTGCGGCGTCGACCCGGAGCGGTCCATCGTCTTCGTGCAGAGCCACGTGCCGGCGCACACCGAGCTGATGTGGATCCTGAACACGATCACGCACATGGGTGAGCTGCGGCGCATGACCCAGTACAAGGATAAGACTGCCGGCGCCGAGGGCGAGAGCATCGGCGTCGGCCTGTTCGACTACCCGGTGCTGATGGCCGCCGACATCCTGCTGTACCGCGCTGACGCCGTGCCGATCGGCGAGGACCAGAAGCAGCACGTGGAGCTCGCGCGCGACCTCGCAGAGCGCTTCAACAACGCCTTCGGCAGGACGTTCGTGGTGCCCGAGCCGATCATCCGCGAGGGGGGCGCCCGCGTGATGAGCCTCGACGACCCGGCGAAGAAGATGAGCAAGAGCGCCGGGTCCGAGAGCAGCTACATCGCCGTGATGGATCCGCCCGACGCTATCCGCCGCAAGATCAAGCGTGCGGTGACCGATTCGGGCAGCGAGGTGCGCGGTGGCCGCGACAAACCCGCGCTCACCAATCTGCTCGACATCTACGGCGGGCTCGCCGGCGAGCCGGTGAACGAGATCGTGCGTCGCTACCAAGGCAAGGGCTACGCCGACCTCAAGGCCGACCTCGGCGAGGTCGTGGTCGAGGCGTTGGCGCCCATCCAGGCGCGCATCCGCGAGCTCGAGGCCGACAAGAGCTACACGCTCGAGGTGCTCAGGGTCGGCGCCGAGCGCGCCGAAGCCATCGCCGCGCGCACGCTTGCCAAGGTCCGCGAGCGCATCGGCCTCGTTCCACGGCCCTAGCCTCTCCGTCCGCCCGACCAAGGAGCCTCGTGGCTTCGACGACCGATCGCTATCGAAGCATCCGCAACGTCCTCTGGGTCGTGCTGTTCCTCAACGTGGCCGTGGCCACCGCCAAGCTCGTGTACGGTCTCATCAGCCACTCTGCGGCCATGGAGGCCGACGGCTTCCATTCCATGTTCGACGGCGCATCCAACGTCATCGGTCTCATGGGCATGTGGTTCGCGTCGCGCCCTGCAGACGCCGAGCATCCGTACGGACACGCCAAGTACGAGACGTTCGCGGCGGCGCTGATCGGGGTGCTCCTGGTCTTCGCCGGCTACACGGTCGGGAAGGGCGCCATCGACAGCCTGTTCGGCCAGGGCGTTCCCACCGACGTCACGGCCGTTTCCTTTGTCGTGATGCTCGGGACGCTCGCGGTCAACATCTCGGTCACCACCTGGGAGAGGCGCGCGGGGCGCCGTCTTGGCAGCGAGGTGCTCGTCGCCGACGCCAGCCACACGCTCAGTGACGTCGTGGTGAGCCTCGGCGTGATCGCCAGCCTCGTGATCGTGAAGCTCGGCTGGGAGCAGGCCGACGGCATCGTCGCTCTTCTGGTGGCCGTCATCATCCTGCGCACGGCCTGGGGTATCCTCCGCGGCGTGACCCACACACTCGGCGACGCCGCGCGCCTGCCGGCGGACGATCTCGCCGCCGTGGCCTGCTCCGTGCCGGGCGTGGCCGGTTGCCACGCCGTCCGCACCCGTGGTCCGGAGGCGCACGTTTATT
>Ga0209429_10001566_pt1 | contig 14052 bp, 12 predicted proteins | sample BarGraNGADG00212_3_FD_184493 | JGI IMG/M metagenome (GOLD analysis project Ga0209429, IMG submission 184493) | Arctic peat soil microbial communities from Barrow, Alaska - Barrow Graham LP Ref core NGADG0004-212 (SPAdes) (version 2) | ecosystem: Environmental > Terrestrial > Soil > Wetlands >... | reverse complement strand
ACGCACCCCTCGCCCCGCGCCAAAGACAGTCTCAGCGATCGTCGCGACGCGCGCGTCGTTTCTCACGACGACGGGCAGTCTCAGCGCGGCGGCGAGCATTTCGCCGAGGGGCTCTTCTGTCCAGTCAAGGTGGACTGCGCGGACTATCGAGGAGTCATCTGAACGCACGAGCGCGGGGACCGCAACCCCCGCCGCGATGACCCACGGCGTCGGCTTGGTTTCGCGGCGAAGTCTCTCGAGCACGGCCGCCGCGACCTCGACGGTCTCCGCGACGGATGGCGCACCCTTCCAGGGGTGCCGCTCCCGCTGGTGCACCGTACCGCCGAGTCCCACGAGGCCGATGATGACCGCGTCGTAATCGGGATTGATGGCGAGGGCCGTCACCTCGGCTCGTGGATAGACATGCGGGCTGGGGCGGCCTCTGGCGGAATGCTCCGCCGGGGCCACCTCCCGCACCAACTCCAGTTCGCTCAACTCGGCGACGAGCGCCCCCACCGTCGAGCGGTTAAGGCCGCTCAGGCGTGTGAGTTCTGCCCTCGATATCCCGGGGTGATGATGGACAGTCGTCAGAATGGTCGACAGGTTGTGCCGACGCGTGGCGTCGAGGCGACTGCCTCGACCTGGCGCGAGGGTGCGCGACATCGCCGTCGGGGTGTCTTTGTTTACCCCGAATGAGTCGGTGCTCTCGGCGATGTCGCGCTCCTCGCGCTCGATCAGGAGGAGCCGGAGCGGCGGCGGTTGATCACGTCGAACGCAACGGCGGCAAGGAGCACGAGGCCCTTCACCACTTGCTGCCACGCCGAGTCCACGTTCATGATCGACAGGCCCTGGTTGAGCACGCCCATGACGAGCGCACCAATCACGGCGCCGGAGATCCTACCCACACCACCCGAGACGGCTGCGCCACCGATGAAGACCGACGCGATGGCATCCAATTCGTACCACGTACCCGCGGCAGACTGAGCGGCTCCGGCGCGTGAAGTGGTCACGACGGCGGCGACCCCAGCGAGGGCGCCGATGTTCACGAAGATGAAGAAGTCGACCCACTTGGTCTTGACGCCGGACATCATGGCGGCGAAGCGGTTTCCACCCATGGCGTAGATGTGGCGACCGAATACCGTGCGGTTGAGAACGAACGTGTAGGTCAGGACGAGCACGCCGAGCAGGATGAGCACGTAGGGCGTGCCATTGGCCTTCGCGAGCAGGTACGAGAGGAACAGGATGGCGCCAACGACGAGTGCAGTCTTCGTGTAGAACACCGCAGACGACTCGTGCGGGAGGTTCTTCGCGACGAGCTTCCTGCGGGCCACAAGCTGGCCCACGAGGTAGCCCAGGGCGGCAACAAGGCCGATGACGAGCGTCAGGGTGTCGAGCTTGCCGACCTTTCCGAGCCAACCCGGGACCCAACGGCCTCCGATTGCGACGTAGCTGGCGGGAAGGCCGCCGATGGTGCCACCGGTGAGGAAGACGATCGCGAGACCGCGGAAGATGAGCATGCCCGCAAGGGTCACGATGAACGCAGGGACTTTGACGAACGCCACCCAGAAGCCCTGCCACGCGCCCACTGCCGCGCCGATCACAATGGCGAGGAGGACCGCTAGCCACACGGGTTGGTGCCAATGCTGCACGGCGATCGCGGATACCGCGCCGATCATGGCGACGAGCGAACCCACGGACAGGTCGATGTGTCCAGCGATGATCACCATCACCATGCCGATGGCGATGATGACCACGTACGCGTTCTGGCTGATCAGGTTGTTCACGTTCGCCGGAGCCAGGAGCTTGTTGTGGGTCGCGACTTGGAAGAACACGATGATCGCGACGAGTGCACCCAAGAGGGCATAGTCGCGCACGTTGATGCTAAGGGTTTGACGCTTTTCGGGCGTCTCGATCAAGGTCGGTGCCTCGGACATCTCTAGTTTTCTCCCACTGTCATCAGTTTCATGAGTCGTTCCTGGGTTGCCTCTTCGCGAGGCACGTCACCCGTAATGCGACCCTCGGCGATCGTGTATACACGGTCGCTGAGGCCGAGAAGTTCCGGAAGTTCGGAAGAAATGACGATGATCGCCTTACCTTGGGCCGCGAGCTCGTTGATGATTCCGTAGATCTCGTACTTGGCTCCGACATCGACGCCACGAGTTGGTTCATCGAGGATGAGGATTTCGGGTGCCGTGTTGAGCCATTTGGAGAGGACGACCTTCTGCTGATTGCCGCCCGAGAGGGTGCCGGTGAAACGCGTCACCGCGTCCGTCTTGATGTTGAGCGCAATACGGTACTTCTCGGCCACCGCGATCTCCTTGTGGAGATCAATGACTCCCCTAGTGGAGACGCCGCGAAGGTTGGCGCCCGTGATGTTGGCGGCGATCGACGCGATGAGGTTGAGCCCGTAGCGCTTGCGGTCCTCGGTCACATAGGCGATGCCATTCTCGATCGCCTCGTTGACGGATCTGGTGTGAATCGTTTCGCCTCGGCGTTTTACGGTGCCCGAGATCTTGGTGCCGTACTGGCGCCCAAAGAGGCTCATGGCGAGTTCCGTGCGTCCCGCGCCCATCAGGCCCGCGAATCCCACGATCTCTCCCGCGCGAACGAAGAATGATGCGTCGTCGACGACCTTGCGGCCGGTGTCGACGGGGTGGTAGGCGGTCCAGTTTTCAACACGGAAGATCTCTTCGCCGATGTTCTTGGTGCGCGGCGGGAAGAGGTTGTTTAGCGGACGGCCGACCATCGACTTGATGAGCCGCCCCTCCGAGTTGTCCTTGTCCTTCATCGAGAAATCGTCGACGGTGTGGCCGTCGCGGATCACCGTGATGTTGTCGGCGATCGCCCTGATCTCAGCCAACTTGTGGGAGATGATGATCGACGTGATGCCCTCGTCGCGCAGTCCTCTGATGAGGTCTAGCAGGTGCGCGGAGTCGTCGTCATTGAGCGCGGCGGTCGGCTCATCAAGAATGAGAAGTTTGACGTCCTTCGACAGCGCCTTGGCGATTTCGACGAGCTGCTGCTTGCCTACGCCTAACTGGAGGACGGGAGTCGTGACCTTGTCTTTCAGGCCCACGCGATCGAGAAGCGCCTTGGCCTGGAGATTGGTCTCGTGCCAGTCGATGATGCCGCGCGTCGCGCGTTCGTTGCCGAGGAAAATGTTCTCGGCGATCGACAGGTAGGGGGAGAGAGCGAGTTCTTGGTGGATGATGACGATTCCAGCGGCCTCGGAGTCGTTGATCGACCCGAATGTCGCCGGTGCGCCGTCGAACTCAATTTCGCCTTCAAAGTGGCCGTGAGGGTACACGCCCGACAGCACCTTCATGAGGGTGGACTTGCCGGCCCCGTTCTCGCCGCAAATGCCATGCACCTCACCACGGACGACGTCGAGAGACACGCCATCGAGGGCGCGAACGCCCGAAAACTCCTTGACGATGTCCTTCATCCTCAAGATCACATCAGACACGTTAATCCTTCCTGTCGTAGGAGGCGGTGGTGGCCGCCGTTGCCGACGGCCACCATCGCATCGTGAATGAACTTCAGACTTCAGCCTGAAATTACAGGCCTACGTCAGAGGCCTTGAGGAAGCCGGAGTCGACCAGCTTGGTCTTGACGGTGTCCTTGGTGACAACCTCGGGCGTGATGAGGTAAGACGGAACGACGTGGTCGCCGTTGTTGTACGTCTTGGTGTCGTTCACCTCGGGGGTCTGGCCGGCAATGATGGACTTGACCATCTTCTCAACTTGCTTGCCGAGGAGACGGGTGTCCTTCCAAACGGTCATCGACTGAACGCCCGCGAGGATGTTCTTCACAGAGGCCTTGTCGCCATCCTGACCCGTGAGGATCGGGAAGTTAGCTGCCGTGTAACCACCGAGTTGGAGTGACTGCGAGATGCCCTGGGCGAGCGAGTCGTTGGGTGAGAGCACCACGTCGACCTTCTTGCCACCGGTGTAGAACGAGGCGAGACGGTTGTCCATCTCGGCCTGGGCCTTGGCGGTGTCCCAGCCCTGGATGCCGATGGTTGCCCACTCGTCATCGGTCTTGGGGGCCTTGCTCGAAGGGACAACCAGCTTGCCGCTGTCCACGTACGGGCTCAGGATGTCCCAAGCGCCAGCGAAGAAGAACTTCGCGTTGTTGTCGTCGGGGCTACCTGCGAAGGGCTCGAGGTTGAACGGGCCCTTGCCATCCTTGAGACCAAGGGTGGTTTCGATGTACTGGCCCTGGAGCTTGCCGACGCCGTAGTTGTCGAATGTGGCGTAGTAGTCAACGTGCGGCGAGCCCAGGATGAGGCGGTCGTACGCGATAACCTTCGCGCCAGCGGTGCCTGCGGTGTCGAGGACCGGGCCGAGCGTGGTGCCGTCGATCGCCGCGATCACCAGGATGTTCGCACCGTTGGCGACCATGTTCTGGATCTGCGAGATCTGCTGGTCCGACTTGTTGTCTGCGTACTGCAGGTCGACCTTGCAGCCGTCAGCCTGGAGCAGCTTCTGCAAGCCTTCACCGTCGTTGATCCACCGCTCGAGCGAGCGCGTGGGCATTGCGATACCGACGTTGCAGGCGCCCGCTGCCTTGGTGGCTATAGTACTGGCGGTCGTCTTGGTGGTGCCACTAGACGAGCACGCGGCGAGCGTGAGCGCCAGGGCGCCGATGCCTGCTACAAGCGCGAGCTTGTTCCTTCTCTTCATGCGCAGAATTCCCTTCTTTGCGTGCCTTGAGGCACTGTGCGGTTGCGCGAACCCGGAAGATTGCACGGCGTCTGCGCCGAACAAGTTCCAGGACGTGAGCGCGATGCTGGCTTGCTCGTGGGGAATTCAGCAGGTACGCCGAGAGTCGCAAACGGCTCGAGGGCCGCTAGCGCCATGACGTCTTCCATGCCTCACTCCTTTGTCAGGCTCTCCATCGTTGGGTGTCACACTAAGTTGACCTTGCAAACATATAACCGGTTCGATGGCCAGTGCAAACCTCAAACGTGCAGGTGTTACACGATCGTGACTATGGCCCGTTCGTTGAGAACGTTTTCGATGTGACCCGGTTCACACGTGAAAGCTTCCCGGGTCTTGACACCGAGCCCCATGGGCCATTATGTTCTTAATGGCAACTATTGATCGACGATGATCGGAGTCATCATCATGGCCCCCACTCTTACCCCCACACCCGAAGACCGGTTCACTTTTGGACTATGGACGATCGGCTGGAATGCAGCGGATCCCTTCGGTTCCCCCACCCGCGGTCCGGTGAGCGCAGTGACGGCAATTCACAAGCTGTCCGAGTTCGGCGCCTACGGCATGACGTTCCACGACGACGACCTCTTCCCTTTCGGCTGCTCAGATGCAGACCGCCGGGCTGCGATCGACGCCCTCAAGAAGGCGTGCGACGAGACCGGCATGGTGATCCCGATGATCACCACCAACACGTTCTCGCACCCGGTGTTCAAGGACGGTGGTGTCACGTCGAACGACCGTGACGTGCGTCGTTTCACCGTGCGCAAGATTCTTCGCAACCTCGACTTGGCTGCCGAACTCGGTGCGAAGACGTTCGTCATGTGGGGCGGCCGCGAGGGCGCCGAATATGACTTCTCCAAGGACATTCGCGTGGCCCTCCAGCGTTACCGTGAGGCAGCGAACCTCTTTGCCGAGTACGTCATCGACAAGGGCTACGACATCAAGTTCGCGATCGAGCCCAAGCCGAACGAGCCCCGTGGCGACATCCTGCTGCCGACCGTTGGCCACGCCATGGCGTTCATCAACACGCTCGACCACCCCGAGATGGTGGGCCTCAACCCCGAGGTCGGCCACGAGCAGATGGCCGGACTGAACTTCACCGCGGGCATCGCTCAGGCGCTTGACCACGGCAAGCTCTTCCACATTGACCTCAACGGCCAGCGCGGCATTAAGTTCGACCAGGACATGGTCTTCGGCCATGGCGACCTGTACAACGCGTTCTCGCTGGTGGACCTGCTCGAAAACGGCGGCCCGAACGGCGGCAAGGCCTACACGGGCCCTCGTCACTTCGACTACAAGCCGTCGCGCACCGAGGACATCACCGGTGTGTGGGACTCTGCCAAGGCCAACATGCGCATGTACCTGCTGCTCAAGGAGCGCGCCAAGGCATTCCGCGCGGACCCCGAGGTCCAGGAAGCCATCTTGGCGACCAAGCAGGACCAGCTCGCACAGACCACGCTTGGAGCCGACGAGACAGTCGCCGACCTCATCGCAGACACGAGTGTCTACGAGACCTTCGACGCCGATTCGTACTATGACGCCAAGGGCTTCGGCTTCGTTCGTTTGCAGCAGCTCGCTGCCGAGCACCTCATGGGTGCGCGCGGCTAGCTAAGCGACATGCCGGCCCGCCGCCCGTGGATTGACCACTGGCGGTGGGCCGGCTTCACGTCACCACCCATTTCAAACCCAGGGAGACAGCAATGACGCTCGTCGCAGGAGTCGACTCCTCCACTCAGAGTTGCAAGGTCGTCGTGCGTGATCTTGTCACCGGCGATGTGGTCCGCACGGGCCGCGCCTCACACCCGGACGGCACGTCCGTTCATCCTGACCACTGGTGGACCGCCTTGTTGGCCGCAATCGATGACGCCGGAGGGTTGGCCGACGTGGCCGCCATCAGCGTGGGCGGGCAGCAGCACGGAATGGTCGCGCTCGCGGCCGACGGCACCGTAGTCCGCGAGGCCCTCTTGTGGAACGACACCCGTTCCGCACAGGCGGCCCGCGACCTGATTGCCGAGTTTGGCGCCGAAGAACTGGTTCGCCGCACAGGGCTTGTTCCTGTGGCATCGTTCACGTCGACCAAATTGCGTTGGCTGCGCGACGCGGAGCCGGAGAATGCCGCCAAGGTGGCCGCCGTGGCTCTTCCTCACGACTGGCTCACGTGGCGCCTGCGCGGGTACGGCCCGACGGGGGAATCGCCTCTTGGTCCCGACCTCGAGGCGCTCACGACGGATCGCTCCGACGCATCGGGCACCGGCTACTGGAGTCCCACGTCCGGTGAGTATGACCGCGAGTTGCTGATTGCCGCTCTCGGCCACGACGCCATCTTGCCTACCGTCGTGGCTCCTTCCGCCTCGGCAGGCACGGTCAACCTCGAGGGGCCCACGAACATCGTGGTCGGGCCGGGCGCGGGCGACAATGCCGGCGCCGCCCTTGGCCTCGGGGCATCCGAGGGGGACGTCGTCGTCTCGCTTGGCACGTCAGGAACGGTTTTCGCCGTGACGGCGGCGCCTGTCAGCGACGCCTCGGGCACCATCGCTGGCTTTGCCGATGCTGCGGGGCAGTACCTGCCCTTGGTTGCCACGCTCAATGCCGCGAGGGTGCTCGACTCCGCAACGCGGCTTCTCCAGGTCGACTTTGACGGCCTGGCCGAACTTGCGCTGGCCGCCGAACCAGGTGCGGGCGGCGTGGTGCTCGTGCCCTACTTCGAGGGAGAACGCACCCCGAACAGGCCCGACGCCACGGCCTCGATCTTGGGCCTCACCTTGGCGTCGTCTACGAGGGAGAACATCGCGCGTGCCCACGTCGAGGGGATGCTTTGCGGTCTCGCGGATGGCGTGGACGCGGTGCGCTCTCACGGTCTCGATGCGAAACGCGTCCTACTCGTGGGTGGTGCCGCATTCAACCCCGCGGTGGGGCGCGCAGCGGCCCAGGTATTTGGGCTTCCGATCGACATCCCCAAGCCCGGCGAGTACGTGGCAATGGGTGCGACGGTTCAGGCCGCGTGGTCGCTCACTGGCGAGAAGCCACAATGGACCGTCGAGATGGACACCCACCTGGAGCCCGACTCCAAGCCCGGAGTGCGGGAGCAGTATCGGGCGGCGACGGAGCAGCTGTACTCGTAGCAAGGTCGCGTGGCAGTCTTCGGGCACGAGCGGTCATTCCCTGACGGGAGTGGCCGCCCTCGCCGCCTCACGTGGCGGGAATTCGGCAGTCGGTCAGGGTGCGTGGGCTATGCGTGAGGGGGAGCTGTGCTCGCCCTCACGACGAATTCAGTATCCATGCGCACGTGCTGCGAGTGCTCTTTGCCCTCGAGTATGTCGAGGAGCATGCGCATCGCTGCCTCGCCCATCGCCTGAAGCGGTTGCCGCAAGGTGGTGAGCGAAGGTGTGCTGAGCGTGGCGTCGGGGATGTCGTCGAAACCCACCACCGACAAGTCGTCTGGGACGGTGAGCCCCCGCGCTTGAGCCGCGGCAATTGCGCGCATGGCCGTCACGTCGTTGGCCGCGAAGACCGCGGTCGGCGGCTCGGGAAGCGAGAGGAGCGCGTCGCAGACGGTGTAGGCGACGTCGGGGTCGTAACGGGAGTCGCGGACGAGCTCTTCGTCAACCTCAATGCCGGCTAGGCGCATGGCTTCCCTGAAGCCTGCTTCGCGCAATTGCGACGAGTCGAGCTCCTTGCGACCCCCCAGAAAGGCAATGCGGGTGTGGCCGAGTTCGATGAGGTGCTGCGTTGCGGAAACCGCGCCGCCGAAACTGTCGCAATCGATAGTCGGAAGCCAGTTGGGGCCGTAGTGAGGGTCGACGGCGACAACGGGAATGCTGATTGCGGTATTCGGGGTGGTGGGGGTAACCACCACCGCCGCGTCGATGAGCGTGCCGCCCAAGCGAGCCAAAGAGCGACGCTCCCACTCGGGCGCCTCGCCGCCCGCATAGGCCAGCATGTCGTACTTGGTGTTCCGCGTGGCGCGAGCCGCACCCTTGAGGAGTTCCGCGCTGTACGGGTCGAAGTCGGCGACGAGGATTCCGACGACATTGGTGCGTTGGCTACGAAGCCCCGATGCGCCAAGGTTCCCTACGTAACCCATCTCGGCGATGATGCCCTCTACCATCGCGATGGTCTCCTTCGCGACGCCGTAGCGGCTGTTCACGACCTTGGAAACAGTGGCGACTGACACACCTGCGCGAACTGCGACATCGGCGAGCTTGACGCGCCGCGGCGGTTCCATGACAGGAATGCTACACCTCCGGCGACTTCGTTGCGCAAACGTTATCGATAACGTTTGACATGCGTGCTGACGCGAGCGGCCGGGGCGTGGTGATGGGCTTCGAGGCGCCCGCCGTGCCTGAGTCGCCCAGGCTCACCAGATCGCACGTGCAGGATTGATGGAGGAGCGCCCCGGCAGCACTTTCTCCGGATCACCCCGGATTCAATTGCCGTCGCGGCAGTAGCTGGCGGTGCGGGTCATGCGCGTGACCGAGTACCTGAACGACTGCCGCTTGTGGAGTGGAAGACTGTCGGGATGATTACCATTTCAGTTCCGGACCAGGCGGTTGCCGACGCCTTGGGCGACGTCGGCGATGACGCCAGGGTGATCGTGTGGAATCCGGTGGCGTCCGAGCCGCCTGAGGTCGAGCGGGAGCGGATCACGATTGCGTGCCTCGCTCACTACTCGCGTGGGCGCACGGTCTTCGGTCGCTTGGCGCAGTGTCCCCAGCTCAAGGTAATCCAGATTCCCTCGGCGGGCTTCGAGCACGTTCTGCCGTTCGTACCCGCGGGTGTTGCGCTCGCCAATGCGCGGGGTGTGCATGACTCGCGTGTGGCGGAGATGACGCTCGCGCTCGCGCTCGCCAGCAGGCGGCAGCTTCCCCTCTTCTTTGATGCACAGCGCCGCGAGACGTGGGAGCCGAAGCTCGACACGCGCAGCCTGGCCGACTCCCGCGCGCTCGTGGTCGGATACGGCAGCATCGGCGAGGCGATCGGCGTCAGGCTTCGTGCGAGCGAGGTGCATGTCGAGGGCGTGGCGCGGTCGGCGCGCAAGGCGCCCGACGGGACAGTGGTGCATTCCGTGACTGACCTGCCGACTCTGTTGCCGAACTTCGACATCGTGATCATCGTGACGCCTCACACCGACGAGACCGACAAACTGGTGAACGCCGCGTTCTTGGCGGCGATGCCCGATGGGGCATTGCTCATTAACGTGGGCCGCGGCATGGTGGTCGACACGGACGCCTTGCTGGCCGAGCTCGAGTCCAAGAGGCTGTTCGCGGCGCTTGATGTGACCGATCCCGAGCCGTTGCCGACGGGTCACCCGTTGTGGTCGGCGCCCCAGTGCATCATCGTTCCCCACGTCGCAGGAGTCGAGGTTCTCACGAATCGCCGCTATACGGACCTGGTGAGGAGGCAGATCGATGCCCGTCGTGAGGGCCGCGGGCCGGTCAACCTCGTGAACGTCGGCGCGTCGCAAACCCGCTCATAGGGCCGTCCGCGCGGGGCATTTCCTGGTGACCGCGACGGATCCTGCGGGTCCGTGGAGCGAGGCCACGTGGTTTGAGGGGTTGGCAGAATCGACCCATCGCTGACGTTTGACGGCGACAGGGTGTGGCTGTGCTGGACGAATCTCGCCAACCCCGGGCTGTGGATGGATCCTGGCGGTCCGTCATGTTGGGGACCCACCAACGCGACGGCGTCAACAGCCTGCGCGGCCGCTAGACGCACTTGGTCCCCGTCGAATTCGAGGCCGGTAGGCCGCTGTTTGCCCCTGGCTCAGGTCGGGTTGCCGCCGAGATGATCGCCGACGGCGTTCCCGATCAACTGCCACGGGTCACGACGATTCGCGACGACTCCGATGCGGACGCGCTCGATCTTGGGTGGAACGCCGTGCGTTGGATGCCTTCCGAGTTTGTCGACCTCGCTGCGCGCCCTGGATTCGCGCGCCTTCGCGCCACACGGGATGAGCCAACGGACGTGGGTCGGACGTCGTTTATGGGTCGCCGCGTTGCCGCGGATACGTCCCAGATCACGGTGCGATTCGAGCTCGCTGGCGCGTTGCGGGCAGGACTCTTGCTGAGGACCACCGAGACCGGATTGCTTGAGCTTGCCGTCCACGCTGATGGCAGGGTGCGCGGGGTGCTGGTCGACGACGGAGTGCCGACGGCGGTGGGCGAGGGACACGTCGACGTCGACTACGTCGAGGTGAATCGGGGCGTGGAGGCGTAGCCAGCCGCGCGTCGCGCCGCACCCACCAGATAGCCGTCACGTCAACGCAACGAAGGCGGGCCACCAGGGCATTCCCTGGACGACCCGCCTCTGTTGGACGAAAGGCTCGGTTGTCAGACGGCGACGTGCTCGCGCGCGTTGCGCTCGACGTGCGCCACTGCGGCATCAACGAAGTTCTGCAGTACGCCCGCCGCGCCCTCGTCCAAGACCTCGCCGTTCGGGCCGAAGGCTGCGGGCTTGTACTGGAAGAAGGTCTCCGGCTGGCCCATAGTGGGGGCGTTCAAGTGGCCGAGGATTACGCGAAGGTGCTGCTGCGCGACCGCCGTACCCACCGCGCCGATCGAGGCGCCCATGATGGCGACGGGCTTTCCGGCGAAGGAGTTGGTTCCCCACGGGCGCGAGGCCCAGTCGAGCGCGTTCTTGAGGGCGCCGGGGATGGAGCGCAAGTACTCAGGGGTCACGATGATGATGCCGTCGACCTCTTCGATGGACTGCTTCCAGTCCTTCGCCACCTGGGGGTAGTCGGCGTCGTAGTCGTACGAGTACAAGGGAAGCGCCGAGAAGTCGAGGAGTGTGAGCTCCGCGTCGGCCGGGGCGAGGCCCACCAGGGCCTGAGCGACCTTCTTGTTGATCGAGTTCGCGGAGAGCGATCCGACGATGATTCCGATGCGGGTCATGACTGACTCCTTAGAAGCGTGAGGGGGTTGCCGCCAACGATGGCGGCTTCACTGCGTGCAACACTCGATGATGAGTCAACTATTCCATTCATTGACAAAACAACGATGTTTCGACGCCTGCCGCCTCAGGCCGGACCCTGGCGGCGCCTTGTGCCTTACAGGGCGCTCATTGCATAGTAGGCCGCGGCATCGCGAAGTAGTTCAGCAGCTCCGGGGGCGACCTCGTCGTAGTGGGCCTTGAAGCGCTCGTCGTCCACGTACATCTGGGTGAGTGAGCGGTAAGCGTTTGCGTCGGGGGTCCAGATCTCGCTGAGCCACGCGTGGTGCCTGGCAACAATCTCCTGGACCTCCGCGCTACCCGCAGTGAAGCCCACGCGCACAGCCGCCCCGAGGGCCTCGACGATCTCTTGGTCGATGCGCAAGTGCCGCTTCTTGCCTTCGTCTCCGAGCCTCTCCCAGTTGGCGTTCGAGCGGTCAACCGCGTCGTCTCCCCAGCGATCCCTGGCTTCTGGCTCGTACTTCTTGTGGTCGAAACCGTCGAAAATCTTCGTGGCGTTCATGGGCTTCCCCTTCTGGAGTGAATCGATGGTGCGCGCGACGGTCGCCGCGAGCCTCGCGTAGCGCTCGCGTTCCGCGGTCAGGCCTGCGAGGTGGTCGCGCAGCAGGGTGATCGTGGTGGAGGGGTCGTCGGTGTTGATGATGCGCGCGATGTGGTCAAGGCTTGTTCCCAGTTCGCGCAATACCAGGATGTGTTGCAAGCGCAGGAGTTCGGGCTGTCCGTAGCGCCGCCTGCCATCGGCCCCCGTCCACGCCGGGGTGAGGAGGCCGATGTCGTCGTAGTGGCGCAGCGTGCGGCTCGTGACGCCGCTCATGCGCGCCACCTTGCCGATGTCGTAGCCCGTGTCCATGCGACCACTCTAGAAGTTGACGTTGCGTCAACGTCAAGTCAGGTTCTGACTGGTCGAGGACGCCAATGCCCACGCCAGTCTTAGACTCGCCACTATGACGAAGACGCCAGACATCAAGCCCCGCTCTCGCCAGGTCACAGACGGGCTGGAGGCGACCGCAGCGCGGGGCATGCTCCGCGCCGTCGGCATGGGGGATGACGACTTTGCGAAGCCTCAGATCGGCATCGCGAGCTCGTGGAACGAGATCACGCCGTGCAACCTCTCCCTGCAGCGCCTCGCGCAGGCATCCAAAGAGGGAGTGCACGCGGGCGGCGGCTACCCGCTCGAGTTTGGCACCATCTCCGTTTCTGACGGCATCTCGATGGGCCACGAGGGCATGCACTTCTCGCTCGTGTCGCGCGACCTGATCGCAGACTCAGTCGAGGTGGTCATGCAGGCGGAGCGTCTCGATGGCTCCGTGCTGCTTGCGGGTTGTGACAAGTCGCTGCCAGGCATGCTCATGGCCGCCGCGCGGCTCGACCTTGCCGCGGTGTTCCTCTACGCGGGCTCGATCATGCCAGGACACGTCAAGTTGTCGGACGGCACGGAGAAGGACGTGACGATCATCGACGCCTTTGAGGCAGTCGGTGCCTGCGCGGCCGGTCTCATGTCTCAAGAGGACGTCATGGCGATCGAGAAGGCCATCTGCCCAGGCGAGGGCGCGTGCGGCGGCATGTATACGGCCAACACGATGGCCTCCGTCGGCGAGGCCCTTGGCATGTCGCTGCCGGGTTCCGCGTCCCCGCCAAGCCCCGACCGCCGCCGCGACATGTACGCGCACAAGTCGGGCGAGGCCGTCGTCAACCTGCTACGCCAGGGAATCACCGCGCGCGACATCATGACCAAGAAGGCGTTCGAAAACGCGATCGCCGTGGTGATGGCCTTCGGCGGCTCGACCAACGCCGTGCTCCACCTGCTCGCCATCGCCCACGAGGCCGATGTTGACCTCACCCTCGATGACTTCTCGCGCATCGCCAAGAACGTGCCTCACCTTGGTGACCTCAAGCCCTTCGGCCAGTTCGTGATGAACGACGTCGACCGGGTGGGCGGGGTGCCTGCGGTCATGAACACCCTGCTCAACGCGGGCCTCATGCACGGAGACGCCATGACGGTGACGGGCAGGACGCTCGCCGAAAACATGGAAGACCTCAAGCCGGAAAAGATCGACGGCCGCGTCGTGCGCGCGCTCAACAACCCGATTCACAAATCGGGCGGCATCACGATCCTCAAGGGATCGCTTGCACCCGACGGCGCCGTGGTGAAGTCGGCTGGCTTCGACGAGAGCGTCTTCGAGGGCACGGCGCGTGTTTTTGACGGGGAGCGCAAGGCGCTCGACGCTCTCGAGCAGGGCACGCTCGCGAAGGGCGACGTGGTGGTCATCCGATACGAGGGCCCCAAGGGCGGCCCAGGCATGCGCGAGATGCTCGCGATCACCGCGGCCATCAAGGGCGCGGGCCTCGGCAAGGACGTGCTCTTGGTCACCGACGGGCGCTTCTCCGGCGGCACGACGGG
>Ga0209429_10001565_pt1 | contig 14060 bp, 12 predicted proteins | sample BarGraNGADG00212_3_FD_184493 | JGI IMG/M metagenome (GOLD analysis project Ga0209429, IMG submission 184493) | Arctic peat soil microbial communities from Barrow, Alaska - Barrow Graham LP Ref core NGADG0004-212 (SPAdes) (version 2) | ecosystem: Environmental > Terrestrial > Soil > Wetlands >... | reverse complement strand
CATTGCCTGCCACTCGTGGGTAGAGTGGTCGGGGCAGACCCACCAGGCTTTCTCATTAGACCCCTGAGTAACATCTTCTGGAGTTAGTTCCCCGTTCTTTATCGGGTGCCATTGGGCGGCTAGATCAGGATCTAATTTTGCTAGACTTCTTCCCAAACATATTGGGCAACTATTGCCTGCTGATCTATTACAAATCATTGCCTGCCACTCGTGGGTAGAGTGGTCGGGGCAGACCCACCAGGCTTTCTCATGAGACCCGGCTGTGACCATATATGGGGTTAAATCCCCGTTCAGTGTGGGGTGCCACTGTGCACCAATGTCAGGGCGCTTTTCAGCCAGACTGATCCCTCTGCGTGCAATTGTTTCCAATGATAATGACATGTTATCTCTTTCACTAAACTCATTATTGATCCTCCTTCTTCCTATCGCTTAAATATTCTGTTGAACCAGTGTGAGCAGTGTGCTATTTTTGGGCGCGCCAAATAGCGTCTATGTCTTATTTTCCTTGGGGCTCTGTATCTCTCAACCCTGCATACCGACGCTCTGAGGGGCGGGTATTCACTCAGGGGACAAAGAAAGAGGAAGGGGACCACTTACATCCTCTTCCTCTTCTTTTCCTGCTAGCGTGTTCCCTTTCTTATTGACAATGAGATCAGTAGCATCAAACAACTGTGTGTACAGGGGGCGCTCTATTTCATACACGTTCAGGGTATGAGGAAGAGTGTAAGCCAATTCCGCTAGGGCTTCAGTGCGTCCTAGGTTCGGTCCTATTCACTGCTTGTGCTGCTGATTCTCTCTGTGCATTTGTCTTAGGTTCATGCGGTTTCATTGATAACATGCTATCTTTTTCACCTACAGTATTCTCTAGCGCTTAATTTGGCAGGTGACCGACTCAACCCTGCAGACCGACGCGGTTCATCCCTTTAGTGGGCAAAGAAAAGGAGGAGAGGGCCGTAGCCCTCTCCTCCTTGCTAGTTCTCCTTTCTGTCAGCAAATGCCTCTTGTTAGCAATACTCTCTATTTAGCAATGAGAGCAAGTCCTGTCATTCCGCGTTGAGGATGTCCACCACGAAAACTAGCGTGCTGCCGCCTGGTATCGGACCCTGCGCATTGTCTCCATAACCCTGGTCTGGTGGAACCACTAGCAGTACCTGGCTGCCAACGGTCTTCCCTATGAGCCCGTCCTCTAAACCCTTGATTACTTCGCCGGAACCGATCGTGGTTGAGAATGTGGAGGTGGAGCCCTTGTTCCATGAGGAATCAAATTCAATTCCGCGATCAAATATCCAACCGCTGAAATGAATTGTAATTGTATCTCCAGTCTTGACTACTACCGGACCTGCTCCGGTGATCAGATCCTGCACGACCAATCCTGACGGCTTGCGGGCGATCTGGAGTGTGATGCTCGGTGAGCCGTCAGCCGCTAGCGTGACGCTCGGCAGCCCAGCCACGGCGGCGACTGCCGTTCCAATAGCGCGGGTCAGAATAGTGTGGGCTGAGGTGACATCCGTAGAGACAACTGTAGTTGCCTTATTTGTAGTATCCACAATTCCTACCAGAATCCGCACTCCTACCTTCTGATCTACGAGCAAATCGTTGATTACAGCCAAGTTACCGGATTCTCCTAGCACGATGATGTCCGGCTTGGTAGTGGCATAGTTGTTACCAGTTGTGCTGCCGTCAGCACCACTGACGCCTACGTACCGGATCTGCAATGCCTGTCCCATCTTCAGATCAGCGCCGGTGCCGGGCGTGACCACCCTTGCGAGCGACGTGGAGATAGTAAAGCCTGGCGGGAGGGTGATAGTCGGTGCGGAGCCGAATGGTCCGTCTACCTTGACGGCTGCCAGGCTAGCGATGTCGGCTGGGGTCCCGTATGTGCGCGGAGTGCTGGCGGGTGTGGCAGTAGGCGCTACAGACGGCGTAGCACTCTGGCTTGCATGTGTGCTTGGTGTCACTACTGTCTTAGGAGTGCCCCCCGAACATGCGCCCATGGTTAGTATTAGTCCGACTGAGGCTGTGACTGTGATGATGCTCTTGGTAATGGTTCTTGTATTCATGATATTTCCTTTCGTGGATTCTTGTGTGCTACTTATTCCTATCGGTTATTAATCCTGTGTGAACAGTGACCCTGTGCCTCTCTAAAATACGCCTATCATCAGAATGATCAGAGCGATGCTCGCCAGAGTGAGAATAACTTTGGTTATGACCTTCCGACGACGACGCTTAGAGACTCTTTCACCAGTTCTTACCTGTTGAGTTTGGAGTGTCTCAATTCCTGGTTTGGATAGCACTCCAAGTACCTTCACCTGCCTACGGACACTATTGTTAGATGACAATGATTCAGTAACTGCTCCTAGCGTCCATAACTTCATAGGATCAGCGCCAGCCGAGTGATCAATGCAAACCCCGTTTAGCCAGCCGCCGTCATCTTCCAGAAGAGCAGTTGGAATTTCAGTACATGTGGGCACAAAACAACCAGTGACTGTGACGCTCTCAATTCTCTGATGTGAGGATCTATATACAGACCCGTACGTCAGATGAGTTCCAGATCCGACTATTTTCAGCATGACGTTCTGAAAATTAGGTCTAACTTCTTTCTCAGCAGACTCTTGATTCTTGTAGAAATAGAACCCACACGCGCAGTCAATTTCAAGGTCTGAATGATTACAAGTCATACATTCTGCAGTAGCGTCTATTTTATAGGGCATATGTAGATCATGAGAGACAATTTGCGGCGTGCCATTGATAACACGGAGATGACCAACCTTATAGCCGTATACGGGCACATTACTGCGTTCTCTTACTTCTTCTTCTAACCAACGCTCTTCCCTATCCATTTCATGCTCCTTTGGTAACATGTGAACTAAACTACTCTCCTCCTTTCCTATCGGGGCAATATTGACGGGTGGGAACAGAGAGCAAGTGTCATCACACAACTAGCCGCAGCGGTTGCTGATTCCTGACTCTTGCTTTGGAGATAGTGTTGTAGGACACGCTATTCCCACAGATTGCTCTGATCTCTGCGGTACTGGCTTCTGGCGTCTGTGAGAGCACTGTGAGCACTGCTGCCATCTGTGAACCGGGGACCGGGCTGTTATTGCTCCGGAGTTGTTTAGCAACTACCACGGGTTCAAGAAGAGCCAAGGCTCTGGCTTCTTTGCGCTCAGCCGTAGCAGCGGCGCGCTCAGCCTTCCTTTCAGCAGCATCCTCTGCGGCTGATTCTCTGATAACGTCTCTCTTTATGACTAGGAAGAGTGCTTCAAGGCTTAGCATGTAAATGAGGGGCACGGACCCGTGTGTGATGAGTGCTTGATTACTTTGTACGTTGCTGCCAGCAATGTTGCCAGCAACGCTTGCCGCAACCCCTATGAGAGTAAGGCTCCACCCGTATTTTGTGCTGACGTGTAAGAGGCTACATCTGAGAGTGAGCATTATCCCAATTAGCATCATCCCATCCAAGGCTATTGGGAACAATGCGCTCAGGCTGCCAAACCCGGATTGTGCTCCAAGCATCTGTAGCCCCCGGAAGGACAGGACACAGGCTGCTAGTGCTACCAGGGCAGCGGCTGTGATGCTGATGCGGCGTGTCACGCGGTCAGCATGGGGAGTAAGAAGGTGATGAGTAGTCATGATGTGCGCTCCTAGACAAGTAGTAGGGAAGAGTTCCCCTACCCTCACTTCCTAGCGCATGATACTGACAACATGCTGACTACCTGCTGGACTCCTCTGTCTTTTTCAATAGTTGTCCGCCAAACTATGAGCCCTTAAGCAACCTGTGGGGGTTAGTTAGTTAGTCAGTCAGCCACTACATGTGGGCATTCATCACAGTTCCCTGGCGGGCTCATCCTTTTGACGCGCCGGGGGTAGGACACACGGCTGCCAGTGTGAGCAGTGCCAGCAACAGGGCGCTGAGACATGATGCGTTGGAGCACGCTTTCAGGACTGTCAGCAATACTGATACCAATGTTGTCCGCCAAACCCTGCTCCACAAGCCGTAGGACACTGTGAAACGGGCATAGGACTAGCGCGCCGTCAGCGTGATACCACATAGTCCTTGCCATCATGCTTAACACCATACCATTAACCCACTGACATGAGCACATGTGAGCAAAACGGGGTGGGGCTGGACTCCTGGCTGCTGATATGGCTCTCAGGCGTTCCTGGGCGCTGCTAGGGACTACAGAGGCTCCTGGGGGCTCCTACAGCGTTACAGGGCTGCTTAGGGGCTCTTACTGGACCTACGGGCTGCTCACATGCTGCTAACGGGCTCTCAGGGCTTCCTGGCGGCTCCTACAGCGCTATACGGCTCCTGCTTGGCTTGCTACGGGCTCCCTGCTGCTGGGTGATGCTCTGACAACACTCCTAGGCTCTCTCAGGGGCTCCTGGGGCTGCCGTGGCGTTACCTGGTGACTTCCTACTGCTGACATGTTCCCATTGGCTTCCTAGGCTCCCCTGGCGCTGCTGCTACTGCATAGGGCAACTACTGCATACTCCCTGTGGCTACTGCTGACTCCTGACACCTGGGGGCTGTTGCTGGTAGTCCTGCCGGGCTCCCCATGCCGCTCCTGCCGCTCCTGCCGCTCCTGACTACTCCTGGGGCTCCTGTGGCTCCTGGGGCTTGCTACTGAATAGGGCAACTACTGCAAGGTTTGCTGCTGCTGACAGGCACTAAAGTTCTCACGTGAGCAGTATTGTGCTGGCGGGTTCTTAGTTCACATGACTGCCGGCTAGGATGTCTTTTCCCAAGAGGGGAAAAACTAAGTGTAAGGCATTAGGGGGCTAAACTACCACCGCTGCTTGAGACCACATTTCCTATGTATTCCCAATGCCACGGCTCTGGCTTTGAACCGCCCGGTTCAGCCCATGACGGATGTATCCAACCGTAAGTCCCAGCGTTAGCCTTCATCCATGCATGCTGTGAACTAATTAGCGTATTAATCCCGCCCCCCAAATCAGCGGCTAACCCCCAACCGTGGTTGCTATAGCCTGGAGGGGCGCAAAGGTTACCCTTACTCGCTGTGCAAGCATATTGTCCGGCTAGACTCCTGTAAGAGTCTGTGATAGCAATGTTGCCTCCTGTGGCTGCCTGGAACGCAATATTCATGGCGCTCATTGCAGCAGCAGCATCAGGGCGGAACCGTGCAGTGCTATTGAATGATGGGGAGGCTAGGGAAGAGTCAGGGATTAGTCCGTTACTGTAACCACCCCATCCCCCATTAGTTACGCCCTTGCTACTGCTGCCTCCGCCTGGTGCTTCAGGACAAACATATAGGAACGGGTCCCCGGTGTAGTCCGCTGGGATCTCACATGCTGTCCCATCACTGGTGTTCTTGCTCATGTCTCCGCTCAGGAATTGCCCTACGGCGAAAATTGCTCCCACAAAACTGGTGATTAAGAGGATGACTAAGCCTACTATTCCGCAGCCCACAATGAGGAGGGCTTTATTCTTTGAGGACATGCTATCATGTTGTCCCTTGCCACGCTTCTTATTGACAGCCTTCTTAGCCAAATTCTTGGCAAAATGCTTACCAGCCTGTTTAACCGCTCCCGTTGCTATGAATGACATGGGATCACCCGCTACGGGTTGGGCGGACTATAGGCTTAGGTAATGATACTGGCTTATTGTCTACCGGCTTTGGATTCAGAGCAGGCATGGCTGACGGAGTGTTCACAGGAGGTGCTGTGACCGGCGCTGTTTCTTCTGCAACACGTGGGCGCGGACGAGTGTCGGAATTTAGTTTATCTTTCTCTAAACCATAGCCGGTGAACGTTTGCTCACCCGGATGCGGCGCGGCGAACCCATATTGCTTATTGAAGGTTTCATTCCACTTCTTATCGTTGTGGAACTGTTCCCAATCCCTACGATATTTGCGGTCACGACTCTGGTCGGCGCGCGCCTTGGCACTGTACTCAGTAGGTGTATCAATATTCTTCTTATGCTCCTCTGCGGTTCTTGCCTTCTCTTCGCCTGCGTGCTTCATAGAAGATTTCGCGCCGCCCTGTGCGGCTAGGAATGGCGCCAGACCGCTTGTGCCACTCAACATAGTGCGTCCGACCCCACTACGTACGCCGTGTCCCGTTGCTTTTGCTCCAGCCGTAACTGCTCTACTCATATTTGACATCTTGCTACCAGGGCGAGCAAGCGCTGCCTTACTGGCTAACCCTGCTCCAGGAATGGCTGCCAGTCCTCCAATAACGGCTCCAGTGGCGATGTTCCGCCCCTTTGAGATGCCCTCATGGGATGCCCACTGTCCAGTGCCCGCTTGCCCGAAGTTGACCTCTCCGACCAGGTTAGTGATTTGCTTACGGTACATCATCATGGCGGCGCTCACGACGATCACGGCTAGAGTAGTGACACCCCAACCGGAAGATGCGCCGTTTCTTAAGAGTGTTCCGTAGATGGCTACAGCCATTGACAGCATGATAATTGTGATCAATCGCTTTAATAATGTGCCCACATATAGATTCGCCCACTGTAGACTTATCCTCTTACCAGTATGCCCAATCACTGCCACTAAGCAGAAGAATGGTGAGAAGAAAGTAAGGATAGACATACCTAAGGCAAACACTAACAAATAGATGCTTAGCATACCTATTATTCCAAGCCCTGCAATAGCAGCCACAAGGCTGGAGGCTGCGACCGTAGTACGCTCCATCGCATCACTACCCTTCCAGGTTGATTGAAGAGCAGGAGAAGGACCTGTAGCCACGGTATCCATGATGTGCCACATCTCTATCTTCTTTTTATCAAGAGCAGCCGGTTGATTAGAGAGGCTCTGTACGTCCATGCTCTGAGCATCAAGTTGATAAATACTCATCCCATTCGCTGTAGCGTTGCCGCCAAGAGAAACAGTTGCTTCTTGACCATTAACAATAGGCGCGGCGATGCCATCGGTCCCGGCTCCGACCTCCCAGGGGATAAAAACAAACGTTTGATATATCACACATTGGAAGGATCTCACTATAGCGGTGGTCTTGTCCACATTGGTGGCATTGGCAGCAGGTTGTGGAACAGCGCACATGCCGGAGTTGGCGGTAGTGTTCTGTGACGTACCGACCAGAACGCCCTGAGAGACGCTGGAGAATATATTTTCTGCAATGTCCGGAAGTAGTGCAGGGTTAAACATTAGGAGACTGCCAGTTAGGACGGAAGCGAACATCCAGATCGCGCTCTGCCCCGCTTCCATGGACCGACGCTTAATGAGCCCGACATATGCTAAACTCAGCGCGCCCATCATTATTGCGATACCGAGGAAACCGAAGTAGAGCGTATCCTTGAGCCCGGGATTTTCGGGGGTTCCAGTGATGATTTCTGCTATCTTGCTGTTAATGTCAGTTACCCATTGAGGAGAGAAGGTCTGTTCAAATAGCCACCCCGACACACTCGTTATGAATTTGGTAACACCGAAGATACTGTTAGCAGTATAGGTTCCTACGAGTTCTGCGATTGGTACGCACGCCTGGTCGGCTGTCCGCATATCAGTAGAGACCTTTTCATCTGGAACATCAATCCGCTCAGGATTGTCATTGATTTCTTTTTGTGGGTACTGTCCCTTGTAAACTAACCAGTTCGTGCCCGACATCCCATAAATTTCATAGGCTGTCCGTTGTTGATCAAGGAAGTGAGCATCACCATTCTGTAGCCCGCCCGCCGCACTTACGGCTGCTCCGTTGATTCCTCCGCCAGCGATGCCGAGGGCTGTTAATCCATTGGCAAAGGGTTGCGGTTCCTGGAACCAGACATGTTGGCTGCAAAAAATATCCTTGATCGGGTCAGTGATGGGATTAGCGGTTGCTGGAGAAATTGTGATGAGCCCTAAGAGGGAGACCAGCAAGCCTGTGACCACAGTGTTTCCGAGCCATTTGCGTGTACGCGGCAGTTTCTTCGGGCGGATTATAGCAGGACTGAATCCACGACCTGATGGGATTACCTTAAAGGAGTAGTTGCCTGGTCCTAATGGCGGAATAGTCATACTCATAGAGCGTGCCTTAGCGCCAGAGCCCTCTTGGACTGTATAGTCCTGGTACTGCCGACTCTTGCTACTGAATATGCGCATGTTGACCTCCTTGCTTATTTCCTATCGGATTCAAAAGTTGAATTCCGACTCTCTACTGGACCGCATAATGCTGTACCTCTTAGAACGGGGCAGCCGCCAGAAACGCTGGCACTGCTGACACTGATTTCACGGCTGAGATAGGACGGAGCGCGTATTTGCTGGCGTTGGATGCCTTCATGGCTGCTCTGTCCCAATCCCTATTTACCGGCTGCTTTGCTACTCTGTCCAAGTTCACCGGTTGAGATGTAGAAAGTGCATACCTAGCAATATTTTGCTCCTGCTTCATTGCTGCTAGGTCTTCTGCTTCCACTCCAACAATGTTGAACAGGGGTGAGCCCATCGCCCTCAAGGCAACAATGATTGCATTCTCTTGCTCTTCTGCTTGCTTCCGCGTACAGGTAATACCTGGGCTGAGAATTATGGTTTCCGGCAGTTGTCCTAAATTACTAAGCCCTTTGTACCATGCATACTTCAGCGGATTGCTTGAATGATCCTGACCTCCATTTTCCCCTCCGCCGAAACCTTCTCCTGCGAACCACGCATGACTCTGTGCCCGAGTGATGGCATTATGGGCTATACCCACATAACGGATTTCTAGCGTGTTGGGGTCTCTCAGGAGATACACTTGCCAGGATTCTGGACCCTTAGGTTTCTTGACCTGTTGCAATGTTGACAACCCGCGCGCCGCGTTCCACTTCCTCTCGTAAACGGTCTCGCCGTTCTGACCGAGCGTGACCTTGCTAGCCTTGACCTGGAGCGCGACCTCATAAGTCTTGAGGGTTCTTACATAGTCTTCAGTGAGGGTGAGATCAAATCCATTCTGGACTCTTTCTACAGTCAAGAGACCGAGCGCCTCAATTTCTGCATACCCTGCTATTACATCTACACCCGGCAGTAATTCCGACAGGCGTGATTCTAATTGGAAGTATTTTCTCTCTTTAGGACTGGGGCTGAGGATAATCATTGACAAGATCAGTAGCAGGCGCGCTCCGGAGGAAAGATCCGGCTGGAAACGGCTAGCGTGTTTCATGGTATTGGTACGGGTAAGATCCCACGTAGGCTTGGACCAAGCCTTCGGTCTATCCTCAGTGCTCACATCTGCAACCAGGTGATAACCACGTTCTGCATAAGCACACGGTGTTTCTTCCCAAAGCCCTAAACTCTTACAGCGCGCCCCTGCCGCTTGCAGCCGTGCAGTATCCCAATCAGCGCCCAAAGAATTGAGCACGCGCTCATCCCCCGGCTGGTATGACGGGTGTGCTCCACCACGGGAGTGATACCAGGAGCCCAAGTAACATGCCAGCGCCAGGGCGTCCAAATCCAGAGAACTTAGGTCACCCTCAATCCCGTGATTAAACAATGGGTGAATAATTGCGTCATGAGTATAAAATGGTTCCTGAGTCTTTATAGTATTCATCAGTGGAATCCTTTCTAATTGCTTCCACTGATTCTCTATCGCATTTATTTAACAGGTGGCGACTCAAAGCCCTATTACTATATAGTTCACTGCTATTTCACTCTAATTGATGAATGTAAGGGTGCCCTTATATACATGTCCTCATTGTTTCCAGGGGGTAAACAAAAGGCGGCAAATGTCTGCCGCCCAATGTTATCCGCCTATTGTTCAGTTATATATTAGTGATCCCCCATCAAGAATCCACATTGGTCACAACGGAGATGGCTGCCGTCCGCACCGGTTAATGCAGGAATAGCAGTAATGCCATCATACTGTAAATTGATTGCTTGAGTAATTGCGCGGTTACGTCTAGCCAAATCTAAGTGCTGTGGTTGTAATGCAACGTCAACGCCCCATCTGGCAGCAATTACTAATGTGCTCACGGGTAATCTGAGCCACCTGGCAGTATTTCTAATTAAGGCAGTCTCAAACGTGCTGAGGTAAGCAATGTTACGATTACTACCTCGTGGCTCACGGACTGGCGGTTTCGCGGGCGGCATTGTTACCCTGAGGTCTCCAGTACGTCGGGAGCGTTGTGGGTTGCGGGCTAAGAGTTCTGCTCTTGCTATAGCCTCTTCTGAACTTAACTCTGAATCTGGCTCTGAATCTGGCACTATCTCCTCATTACTGTGGCGGAACCCCATTTTCTCTAGATCCTTCCACCCGGCATCCAATGTCTTGGCGTCGTGCGCCTGCTGCCGTCTCTGTGTCCGCTTCCATGCCTCATAGTCAGAACGGTACTTGGACCTAACCTTGAGTTCTATTGTCAGCGCTGGCATGGCAACCCTGCAAGCCTGATACCAGGGACTAAGGTCTTCCATATACTGAGCGCTGAGGGCAATTAACGGCTCTCCAAGGCTCTGACGTTTTGAGAGTTTGCTAGCATCATGCAGTAAGCGCTTCTGTAAATCATTAGGTAACCGGAGATTAGCGCGCGTTGTTAGCCGGACCGTCCGTGTACATGGTTCTGGTATATATACGCCTAGCGCGCCTGCTACTGGTACGGCGTAGACGCCTTTGTATGGGTGAGTAGTAATAAGTGAATGTGCGCTGGTTGGTAGCATTGTGATCAGATCCTTTCATAATCTGTGAGCGGTGCGCTCCTAGTATTACTATCTGCATAATCCGTGTCAGTGCATGGTGCGGCACCGCTGAGCGCTCTGTAGACTAGTGGGAGCGCGGGTTAGAACGGTCTCCGGAGGCTCCGCAGAATGGCTTTTACTTCCACTGAGTTAGGGTCTCCCTCAAGAATTGAGCGGGGAGGAGTTGGATAGGCGGTACTCAGATCAGCCTGACTAAATTGTTCCGGTGCAGAGAAACTACCTACGGGAATGGTATATGTATCTGACCGCTGTGCGCTTGTGGATAACATGGTAACTGGTCTCCTTCTTTGTATAGGGCTCTACGGCTTTGTAGCGCTCCTCTACTCTCTAACGGTAATTCAAGGTGTAGTGCAGACCCGCACTGGTGCGGCACCACTTTGAGCCCTGAAGATCCAGAAGGGCGGCGGTCTGTGGGCTAATCCATTCACTCTTTAGAGTGAACTATTGTCAAAATATGCCCTTCAGTCTATTTGCTCTCATGCTGCCATGAGCAGAGTTTGAAGGGCAGGCTGATCATCTACCCATGCCATTATTTCAGTTAGTTTCTCTTGAACCTTCTCTGGGTCAAGCGACCATTCAAACGGTAACTGTAAAAGGTTGGGGTCAGACAGTGGAAGATCACCTAGAATTTGCTTACTCATGAAGAAACAGATTCATTTATCCTATAAGTTTGATCGTGGACAATAAAGCCTTGGATGATTAGGGAACCAGAGAATTTATGTCCGTGATGCCCGCAGAACAGAAGGTCAAGTCCGTTGTTCTTCTTTGCGATGAAAAACGCCTGTGCGCCGCAACGGTCGCAACGGTCTGCCTGTCGTAGGATAAGAGAAGGGTGCGTCTCTGTAGCATCATGCAGCGTGTCTAGCGTGTATGTATCTGACGGCTGTGTATTTATTGATAACATGGTAATCTCCTTTGTAGGGCTTCTACTCCTCTCTAACGGAAGTTCAAAGTGGATTGCAGACCCACGCTGGTGCCGCACCACTCAGCGCCCCTAAAAACAAAGGGGAGCCGCGTGCAGCGCCCTATTCTCATGCCTTCATACCTCAAGCCTCATGCCCACAGCCCACCGCCCTATGGGGCGCGCTTCACAAAGTAAGCGCTGAGGAGAGAAGAGAAACAGAAAGAGGAATCCACAAATAGACAAAGAGACAGAAAGACAAAGAATCCAAATAAGGGGACTGGCGTTTGGGATTCTTATCCCTAATAGCCTGTAGCAAGTGTGTGGTAACAAGTAAGAGAGGAGAAATTAATGTCACGTCTTAATTTTTCTGAGGGGTCTGTATCCTCAATGCTGCATACCGACGCCCTTATTACCTAGTAGCGCCCATACGCCCGCAGCCCAGCCATATACCCTAGTGCGTAGCCCAGCCATATACCCTAGTGCGTAGCCCACAGCGCCCACACAGCCCGCCGCCCAGCCAGTAGCCCCTAGTACCGTCAGCAGCAGCCTGTAGCGCCCACAGCCCTGTAGCCCCAGCCACAGCCAGTAGCCAGTAGCCCTCTCCCCTATGGGCGGCTTTACAAGTATGTAAAGCGCAGGAGAGAAGAGAGTAAGAGAAGAATAGGGGAACCCAGTCCACAGATGTACACAGACAGAGACCAACCTGGAAGGGGACCGGGAGTTTAAGAATTGAGTCCTAATAGCCTGCAAGAAGCCTATAGCCTGATGCCTAATAGCATGTTAACAATAAGAGGATGGCTTTTACATTACTGTCACGTCCCCTGCTGGCGCGTGTTCCCAGCCTTACCAGCAGTAGCAGCGCCCGTAGCCCGCAACCCAAGCCATAGCCTTATAACCCACAAGCCCATGAGCCCTTGTAGCCCCAGCCATGCCAACACTGCCCCTGTAGTAGCCAGCAGTACCTAGCGCCCGTCACCCGCTCCCCAGCCTGTCAGCAGTAGCCCTGCGTATCCAACAGCGCCCACAGCCCGCAACCCAAGCCGTAGCCCTAGTAGCCACTAGCAACAGCCCTGTCAGCAGTAGCGCCCGTAGCCCGCTGCCCAGCCAACAGCAGCGGAGCCCTGTTAACAATGGGAACACTGTAACCACTGACTACCCCCTGTTAACAATGGGGAACAAATGGGAACACTGATCTCTCTCACTCTTCTGTTAACACTGCTAAGCCCCTAGTGCTCTCAGGGACTCCTATACTCTTCTGTGAAACTAGTAGCCCCTAGGGACTCTCCCCCGTTCTCACTACCGTTCATCCTGCGCTGCCCGCACAGGACTCACTCCCTCCGTAGGCAAGGTTCCCACTATGTTCACAGCGTTTGCTCTTAGCAGCGCTCCGCGCTGCCGGGGGCAAGGCAAGGCATTGCTCACAAAGGCAAGGAACGCGCCGTGCGGGGGCGCGTTCCTACAGGACCAGGGTGATGTCACCAACAAAGGGTAGGGACTTGTGAGCGCAGAGCGAACAACAGTCCCGGACAACGCGTGTGAGTGAACCCTCTGCGGCAGCGGAGGGTGAAGGAGAGCCGTGCATAGCACGGCGGAAGAGAAGCGGCGCACACCGCTCATGCGTGGTAAAAGGGCTAGGGGAAAAACCTGTTTTCCCCAACCTTGTACTACTGCTAACAAGTTCCCAATTGCTGGCTAGTGTTGGGACTATTTGTTCCCTAGGCTGGTCCCTAAAAACTAAGACCCCCATTCCACATCTGTAGACACTGCTGCTATTGCAGACAATGCGGCTCATGAGGCTCATGCCTACTATGAGGCTAGTGTGACTGGGCACAGCATTACTGCATTCAGTAATCTTTTACAGTATTTACCACTAATGGTAGGGAGTTGCGGAACCTGCTTTTTTTCTGCCACATGCTCTGACCTGGGCGTTTATGGGTTTTACCCCTGGAGAAAGTCGTTCCAACTCGGAATACCTTTCTCCAGGGGTTTTCCAGGGGTTTTAAACCATATAAGGGGCACCTAAGATGATTTTGCGCTTCCGGTGTGACTGTATATGGTGCGTACCCGGAAAGAGTCACGTAATCTTAGAACTTCAGACTCAACTACCGATAGATACTACTGTAGGAGCGCACACGCCTCCCATATTACTGAAGGGAACTATCATGATAACCACAATCCAGCCCACAACTACAAGCAGAGGAACAATAGTCTTACTAGTTTTTGGTATTACTGTTCTCTTAGCATTCATGTTCACCATGGGCAAGGCAACTAGCAATGACGGCTATAGGAACAACGGAGCCGTTGGAATTAGCCACAGCAGCACTAGCGGAAATGTTAACGGTACAGTATATGGAACAGCCTCTGGAGTCAGTGTTGGTTCATCTGGCACAACATTGAAAGTCACTGTTGGTTCATCTGGCGGAACCTTGAAGGAAGGGAACTGATCATGACATACACAACCCTAGGCAGACGCTCTACTCTCAGAGTAGAAGCAGGTATTGCTATCATTGCCCTCATGGGATTGAGTTTTGTAAGTG
>Ga0209429_10001563_pt1 | contig 14063 bp, 14 predicted proteins | sample BarGraNGADG00212_3_FD_184493 | JGI IMG/M metagenome (GOLD analysis project Ga0209429, IMG submission 184493) | Arctic peat soil microbial communities from Barrow, Alaska - Barrow Graham LP Ref core NGADG0004-212 (SPAdes) (version 2) | ecosystem: Environmental > Terrestrial > Soil > Wetlands >... | reverse complement strand
GATACTATACCGTAAACGTAATTTGCATAATTAGTTTCATTATTATTTATATCATCTGTGTTAACTGCATTTTTAGAGGTATTGTCAAAATTACCGGTTTTTTCGGCATTGTTAATATCCTTAAACTCACCCTCATAGTTAGTTTGGCTTGGATTTTTTTCTGGATCTTCTGTAGAAGTTTGTAGTGCCATTACTACCCTATATTATACCTTAAATAGTTGAGCCTGGGTTTATATAACTACTAACTCTTGCTCCGTCATTTGATATTGGTTGCGCTGGTTTGTTTTCGGTTTGTGGATTAGTTGAAATTAGTTGTTTTTCAGTTGGGCTAGCTTCGATTTGTATATGGACGTGATTTTGGCCAGCAAAGAAGAGACCCTGCCCTACTGGGAAGTTTGCAAGTCGTTTTTTTTCTTCTTCGGTTAGTTTAAATACGTCAGACAAAACGTCGATAGCACTAGAGGATTGTTTTAATAATATTTGCATAGAACTATTGGCAACGATTGCGCGTCCCATTTTACTGCTCATAAAGTCTTCGACATCTTGAGTAACGGTTGTAAGTCCCAAATAATATTTGCGGGCACGTTTTGCCAAGCTAAACATAAAGTTAGCTGAGTCATCATATTTCATTAACTGCCAAGCTTCATCAACAATTAACATACGTTTTTTTCGTTCGGTACGAATAATGTTCCAAATGTGACTAAGGACAATATACATAGCAACTGGGCGAAGTTCATCTTCGAGGTCGCGAATATTAAACACTACCATTGGGTTATTAATATCAGTATTTGATTGTTGGCTAAAGATACCAGCAAACGTTCCAGTTGTATATTTACGTAGGCGTTGAGCTAATTGTGGGCCACTTCCACCCATGTGTAATAATGTGTCGTAAAGTTCGTTAATTGTTGGTGGTAATGAATTGTGAGTTAATGGGTCACTAGTAATTCCAGCGCGCGCATAGGTGTCAATTAAAGCCTGATCCAGGTCGGCTTCTTCAGTTGGCGTTAAAGCAGCAATATTTAAGCCAGTAGCCGATGTTTGAATTCCGCCAAGCATTAACTTTAGTAAACCATGCAGAGTAACTAGGTTGGCGCGAAGCGCATTATCAGCTTCGTCTGTGTCAATAACTCGTGGTAAATCAAAAGGATTAATACGAGTGTTAGAATTAAGGCTTAGGCGGATATAACTACCTCCAACTGCCTCACACAACTTTTCGTATTCGTTTTCAGGGTCAATAATAATTATTTCGCTGCCGGTCATCATGCTGCGCAAAGCTTCAAGTTTAACGGTAAATGATTTTCCAGCACCAGACTTAGCAAAGACTACCATGTTGGCGTTTTCAAGACTAAATCGGTCAAAAATAACTAAGCCATTGTTGTGCATATTAATACCGTATAAAACACCGTTTTCTTGAGTTAAATCGGCACTGGTAAATGGAAAACTGGTACTAATTGCGCCTGTGTTCATATTGCGACGAATTTGTAGTTGGTCGGACATTTGAGGAATTGTACTATTAAGGCCCTGCTCTTGTTGGCTACTGGCAACTTTACTAAAAATCATTTGTTGACCAAATAATGTTTCAATTTTATGTTGAACAAACCCTAGTTCATCTAAGCTATCGGCATACAGTGTGACGTATAGTCCATAACGGAAGAATCGCTCGGCACCAACTTGCAATTGGTCTCGAAGTTCTTCGGCATCACTAATTGCGGCTTCCATTTCGGGATCGCGGGTTCGTCCTTTTTCGCTGTTGATTGACATAGAAGCTTCAAGCTGAGTTACTTTTCTACGTAAATTGTTTAACACAACCTGGCTTTCAACTGGATAAACGAACATACTAACATCTAAAACTTCATCAATGTTAATAAGTGAACTTAACCAACCAGTATAAATTTGTCGTGGATAGCCGTATACATAAAGTGTGCGACCATATTTAGTGCCTAATCGGAAATATGAAGCGTGAATTTCAAGGCTACTTGGTGCAATTAAGTCGCGTAGTGTAGTAACGCCTTTCAAAAAAGCTTGTTCAACTTCGGCCTGTTCGCGGGCCCGCTGTTGTGCAGCAATATCGGTAACATCAAGTTTTTTCTTTGCCATTAGAACATACCCCCTGGTTGAATTGTTGGCGATTCGCCCTGCCCTTTTTTGGTATAGACGGCCGTCACGTTATTAAAATCACCCAATGGCTCGCGTACAGCGGTGTCGGGATTATAAAAGTTATAATACAATTCACCTAATTCCTTAGTGTTTAGTTGTACGCTTTGAACTCCCAGTTGAAATAGTCCGGCCATAACGCCATCGACCCGGTTTTTAATTTCGGTCTTAGCCTTTTCATAAGTTTCGGTATCTATCTTTGTAATACTATTTTTGTTGCTAGGAAAGAGTTTTCCAAAAAAGCCCTTACTTTGATCAACTAAATTACTCGAATCCCCCAGTGGGTAATAAGGGATGGCAATAAAAAACGATTTATCCATAATATTTGCTTCTTGTGACAGTGCATCGATAAAGTTAATGTAGTCATCCATTAACACATTGAGCAGCATATTGTCTTGGGCCTGGCGTATTTCAACCAAGTGGTCTATATATGGACCAATATCGATTCGTTGTGACCTCACTAATATTTGAATTGGATGATTTAATGCGTTTAAAAAGTTTTGGTAACTGTATTCAACGCCTTCGCGTTCGCGACTGCTCATCAAATCAAAATTAATTGATTTGCAGGCAATAACGGCCCTAAACGAACCATCCGCCATAATAACCATATTGTCGCGGACTTCAGATAATAACAGACTATTTTGGGTTGAATTAGGGTTTTTGGGTTTTTGAGCAGGCTGTGGGGTTGCTGAATTTTGATTAACAGAACTACCGCTAACTGGAGCGGTGGCTGGTGTTTGATTCGGAAACTGATTAATTGGCGGCATGTCTGTCTATCCCCACTCCCTTAAATTACTAGATCTATCGCAGCGAAATAACTACTTCTTGACTTAGATCTTGCTTTTTATGAATTCGATTTGCTTCGCGTGCGATTGCCTCGATCGATAAATCAGTGTTATTTGCAAGGTTTATTATACCAGCAGATACCACCTTTTCGCTAGTGGTTGGGACAGGTGTGATTACTGGCTTTACTGGAGCGGAAGCTACTGGTTGTTGTGATGCAGAAATTGGTTGAATAACTGTTTGCTGCATGCTGTCTGGATATGGATTATACCCAAATTTAGGCTCAATAATTGGCTCGGGTGCGACAGATGGTTCTGTTGGCGTAACGCTATTAAAATAGTTGTTAACTGGAGTTTGTTCTACTGTTTGTGCCGTAACCGGCTGCTGAATGGCAGTTTTTTGGCTCATAATGTCAATCGCTTCTTGATGTCTGCGGACATCGCTTTGATCCAGCTTTTGATTAAGTGTTTGCGAAGTGCTGCTGCTGCTGTCTAGGACGTCCTGAACCTGTTGCGCGGCAAAATATGCATCACTAGTCATTGCGCTGTTTGGAGCTTGTACGCCAGCTCCACGCACGGCCCATCCCCCACTATCAACAATCTCGGCCAAATATCCAAAGCGACGCATAGCTTCGTTTTGCGATAAATCTTTTGTTCGCTGAACCTCAATCATTTTTGGTGCGGTTATTTCAATTAATGAATCAATTCCATCCGGATCCCACAATCGTCTGTGAGGTTTAAGATAAAATGACACCATTGCCGCCATAAAAATTTCCATTGGCTGATCTTTACGCAGAGGCAAGGCCAAAGCGCCGAAGAAAACAATAATTGGTAGCGGTATAATTGCTAACCCAATAAATAAATGACTCAACCCCCAAGCTAGTGCGATTGCAAGCGCCACGATAATCAGATAGATAAATTGTCTAAAACTAAATGGGCCGATTAATTTATCATCAGCTTCAACGTCTTGAGGAACTTTATATACGGCCATTATGCTTATAGTATAGCAAGATTAGACACAATTGTTATATCGATTATGGACCATAATTATCATTATCGTCTTCACGTATATGTGACTGTGTTGCTGCTTGGTTTGCAGCCTGTTGTGCTTGTGCTGCTGCTTGGCTTGTAGCTTGTTGTGCCTGTGTCGCTTTTTCTAGTGCTTCTGCTTGAGCCTTATCTAACACCTCCTGTGCATCTGCCTGAACTTTAGCTGCCGCTAGAGCTATTCCTTCTTTTGATGATGGCTCTACTGGCACTGGTCTACCAGCCGCCTTTAGGAAGTATGCGCGCGTATCTTTATTTAGAAGTGCGGATGAATTTTGGTTATCCAAAATTTGCATTGCTTTATCGGCGCTAACCATTGCAGCATTTCTTCTCATAGGTGTTATACCGTCGGCCTCATACCTAACTTTACCACTTCCATCTTTTAATATTGGCATGAGAACATCAATACTATTGCCAGCAAGTTCTACTGCGTTTAATCCTTCAAAAGTTTTAGCTACTAGTAATTCATCTATAGTTTTACCCACTCCGCCTTCTCCCGAATATCCCCAAGCTGAAAGGACAACATCCTTACCCTTTAGGCCTGCCGCATTTATGTCTGACCTTAGTTTATTTATTGTGTCTTTATTTGTTGAAGTCTCTGCAACTGCGCCCACTGTATCTCTCACTTTGGCGATTCCAGGGGCTCCAGATGTAAGAAGGATGTTTTGAGCTGCACGCGCCCTAGTTGTATCGCCGTTCTTCATTGCGTCGTCAAGTTGTTTCCCAATATCTTTAATTAAATCAATAGGGTTAGTCTGTGCTCGCAGTAATATCTCTACATTTGTGATATCTTCTTGTTCAAGCTTCTTTTGATCTCCAACGGCGGCCGCTTGGGTTCTGTTCATAGCACCTTTAGTTGCATATTTTCCACCTGCCATTTTTTGGACGAGTTTTGCATTCTCACTTTCTGCATTAACAATATATTCTTTTTCCGAATGGTCATATTCACGTTTTAGGCTTTCATCGGTTTTTCTAACTTCTGCTTTGTGCCTCAGATAAGTTTTTCTGAGAGCGTGGTATGGATTAGAGTCACTACCATTCATCGCAGCTAAGTTTTCTCGGTTTTTTGCTCTATCAGCGCGTTCGCCGGTCCATTTAGTTACCGGACTTTTGGCTTTGTTTGCTAGGTCGGTTAAAGCCTTACTTGCGGCTCCAACTATCTTGCCACTGCTTTTTGCTAGGAATGGTAAAGAGAATAATGGCAAAGTTACTATAATTATTGCTATTAAACTATTAAACCAATCATTAACGTTTTGTGACATAATTACGCCGGCTGCAAATTGTGACCCACCAAATACGATGGCAGCTAATGGAAATAGCATTAGCATTTGTATAAATTCGTCTTTCCACTTTTTATACCAAGATTCAGTATTTGGTAAGAGTGAAGCAACTATTGCCAACGGTGCAAGTATCGCTAAAACGATTATTGCGGCTTTTCTAAAAATTAATGTTAATAAGGCTGCAACTAAACCTAATACGGCCATTACAAGTACTGGCAATAATAACCAAAGTGCGGTTGTAATGCCACCAGTAAATGTAACCACAAGCGCCGCTCCACCGGCTACAACTGTAGCCCCCTGTACTATCGTAACCTGGTTAATCATAGACCTAAAGGTAGGTTGATATGCGGGTATAATGCTGACCATCAGATCGTATAGGCTTGATCCTATAACGTTTGATAGATCGACTGCAATTTGAATAATCAAGAAGGATACGTTTACCAGGATTGCTCCAATGACTAATCGTGGTAATAATTTCTTTATTCCATAATTACTAATTCCAGCGCTACTTAGCTGTGAAAAAATCATAACCAAAAATACGATTACGAACGCAATATTTGCGATATTTCGGATCACTCCCCATGCCTTGTATACGCCAGTAATACCATTACTATCAGTTTGTGTTAATGGGTTTACAGTTAACAGCCCTGACACTAATCCCCACACATCATCGCTTAAGTTTGCCAAACCAGTAATAACCGGGCACATTATCCAACCCATTCCACCAGTCATTTGACTGCCACATGATTGCGTGTCTACTGAATTTAATGTTGCAGTTTCTTCTTGAGATTGGACTAGTGTTTTATTTTCAGCTTTCGGTGATGTTGATGCTATGTAGGCATCTATGTTGGCATTCATGTTTGTTATAACATCTTCACATCTTGTAGCTGCATAGCCATTAGTGGCCCCTGTCTTAAGTGGCAAAGGATATTGGTTATCACTTGTATTCCCCCATAGAGCAATATTATTACCAGTCCAATATCCAGTATTTCCCCTATCTATATACCTAGACACCTTTGTTGAGCTTTCAATATCGTCGACGCGTATTGTAGTGGTGCCTATATCGGTGTCATGAAATACAAGATTAGCTGAGCAAAAGTCATTAAATATATTTCGATTGAGTATATACGTCTCTTCAGGCGTAAGAGGACTTTTATCAGGTGTTAGCCCATTCAAAAAAATGGCATTGCCACCATAAACCTTATTAACTATATAATTTTTAAAAGCTATCTGGCCAGCTTCTGGGGCGCTTGTATCTGAGAAGTCACCATTTAAAGAAAACCTAGAACCTGAGGCGCAGCTGACACTATTGCTAGTCTCGTCTGAATAAAACATTCCATCTTTAACACCGGCGCTACTGCATACTAGTTCATTAAAGACGTCATTTATATCTAAACCCCACAGGGCGAAGGCTTGTTTTAATAATGCATTTGAGTTTTCGTCACAATATAATTTGCCATTTTCAATTTGGCCGGCAACGTCTTTTTCTAATGAGCCAACCGGCACAACATTATAGCTGCCGTCAATACTGCTGTTCATTCCTGCTGGAAACCAATTTAAATTGGTTATGTCTTCTTTGGATATAGTCTTTGCGCCACCAAATGTTTCATAGAAGAGGCTACTTAGGCATGATTCGATGGCGTAAAAGTATTGTTTTGACTTAAGTGAATCTTCAATAGTAAATGTTTGGTATTTTGACGCTGCGCTTACTTTTGTTACAACTATAGCTAATGGTTGGATAACTATTACTAAAGATATGATGATTGACAATAACAAAGGTTTTAGATGTCGAGAAAATTTATAACCTATTTTATTATTGTGTTTTTTGTAGTCCATATATATGAAGATTTAATCATAAAAAGCTATTGATTACAATCAGCTTTAACTCGCCGTTTGGACTTAATTTGTTGGTGTGGTACTAACTTTGCCTAGTAACCAAGTTGATTCTTGCTCTCCTTGGGCGTTCTTAATTGTGACAAAAGCATATTCGTTATAGGTAGTCACTTCAGCTTCTACCATTTTTAATACAACATAGGGCGTTTTGTCGCTATAATACCTAATTTCAGATTTGTCTGTTCCAGTTTGGTCGAGTGCAGAAAGGTCAACTACTTTTCCAAGTATTGCACCATCTGGAACTTCGCTTATTAATTTATCAAAAGTTTCTGCGTTCTTTGTAATACTATCACTACTATCTATTACAGTATTAATATCGAAGACTAGAAAAGAAAGTAGTTTTCTCGCTTCTTCTTTGTCAAACTTACCATCTTCGCCTGCAGCTGAGTCTATCATAGTTAATTTGTTCTTTTGTTGGTCTACTATTTCTTGTGCCGAGTCATCTAGTGATGCGGACATGTTTTCGGAATAAATACCACCCGTGATGCCATCTTCTTTATACTGAGTAAAATAAATATCATTTAAAAACATGCAATATAACAATTGGTTGTCTTTTGTGTCTTTACGGTAATTCTCAGTTGAAATGCTATTCAAATTTTGTAACTCTTGATTTTGTTTTGACCAGTCAAGCTCAAACCAATTAGTTGGTATTTCTGTTTCTTGTGTATTTTCATTTCCAGATGTAGAACCTGAAACTTCTGTACCATCTTGGGATTCAGTAGTGTTTTGAGTTGTTTCATTTGTAGTTACTATTACTTCAGTTTCATCACCCATGCTTGTGAAAGCAGTACTTTCACTGCCAGTCGAAGAATCTGTAGTTGCTGGTGGAACAATCTCGGGGGTGCCATTTCCATTACCAAATGATTTTACGGCAGAATATACACCAAAAGCTGTTGAAATCGCAACAAGGGTAATTGTGGCCCATTTTGCCATTTTTTTGATAATTTCTTTTCGAGAATGATGGGTTGGGGCTATTTCTGGTGTCTCCAAATCAGAAGTTTCGACGGGAACGATTTGATCATCGGTTTCTTGTTTTGGTATATAGACTGGGTTAATTTGCTCTATTTTGGTTGACATGGTAAATCCGTTTCCTTGTATGCTTATGTGGTTACATGGTGGAACTTTATTTAATATCGTTAGTACTAGCTATACACTAAAAAGTCCAAAAATGCAATGGTTTATTGCGCTTCTGGTTGTAAATACTTGCAGATATGTGGATTTTATCGTATTTTATTAGATAGGTATGAAAATAAAACAAACAATATTGGTCTTTGCATTATTTATAGGGTTTAGTGGCATTTTTATAAGTCAACCAGTTTTTGCTGGTACTTGTGGTGGTGTTGAGACGTCACTATTGAACTGTGACCAGGAGGGTTTAAATAAAATAGCAACCTGTGCAGATGGACCATATGACCCATATGAGGGTATTGATCCAACTAAAACACCTTATAACTACCTTCAAGCTTATGAGCATGGATATGGTATGTGTAAAGATGGTACTAAGCCTGTAATAACGGTCGTTAATGGTGGTAGTGATGTTACTAAAACTGGTATTTGGGGTCTTTTATTGATGATTATTAACATTATGACAGCTGGCATAGGTATTGTGGCTGTTGGTGGTATTATTTACGGATCTATATTGTATGCCAGTGCCGGTGGTGGTCCCGAGAATATTAAAAAAGCTAAAACTATTATTACAGATATCGTTATCGGACTAGTTGCCTATGCGTTTATGTTTGCGTTTTTGAACTTTATAATTCCAGGAGGAATGTTTGCATTATGAAAAAATTAATATCGCTATTTGTTTTGGTATTTATCGTTGGTTGTGCTTTATTGGTTTCGACGACATCCGATTTGGCATATGCGATACCAATAGAAGGAGATGGAACTTCGTCTACGAGTACTAACAAAGATAATACGAGTACAGTCCCTGTGGCTGAGGAGGCTTGTAATAGTGGTTTTTTGGGCTTCCCTGCTTGGTATCGTGGCTTAACTATGGACGATGGTAGTTGTGACATAAAAAGCCCAGGTGACGACTTGGGTGGATTTATCTGGCATGTTGTGCTCAATGTTATTGAAATGGCTATGATGGCTGTTGTATATATTGCGGTGTTCTTTATCCTTTATGGTGGTTTTCAATTTTTGACCAGTCAAGGTTCGCCAGATGGTTCGGCCAAGGCACGAACTACGATATTAAATGCGGTTATTGGACTGGTTATCTCGCTGGTTGCAGTTGGAATTATAAACTTTATAGTGACGGGGCTTTTAATTTAACATGAATTTAATATATTTATTGGCAACTGTAGTAAAACTTGATTCAGGTTCGGTAAGTATACCTAAAAACGACGCTAATACTATATTGGCTAGTGGCCTAAATAGTGTTTATGTAGTGGCTGGTGTTATTGCGGTGATTGCTATTGTCTTGGCTGGATTTAAATACGTCACAGCCGCTGGAGATTCTGCAGCGATTGCCAAAGCGAAAAACACGATATTATATGCGGTTGTTGGCTTAGTGGTAATTATTTTGGCATTTGCCGTAACGTGGTTTGTAATAGGGAGATTTTAATGAAAAAAATTAAATATTTAATATTAACTTTAGGTTTAGTTGCAAGTTTTGGGTTGGCTAATATACCACTATTTGCAAATGCAACTGTTTTGGATGGTGTTTGTCCAGCAGGTTCGACGGATCCTATTTGTAAAGATAAAGATGCTAACGTTATGGATTCTGTAAAAACTATTGTTAATACTTTATTGTATGTTTTGGGTGCTGTGGCTGTATTGGTAATTATTGTTGCTGGTATTATGTACGTAGTATCTGGTGGTGAGGCTGCCTCGGTTAAAAAAGCCAAGGACATGATACTATACGCGGTTGTCGGCATAGTTGTTGCATTATTGGCCTATGCTATCGTCAATTATGTTATATTTACCATAAAGTAGCCCTTAACAATTAAATGATTATCTGCTATAAATAAAGACAAAGATTAATTCGCCTGAAAGCGAAAAGGAAAATGTTAATGAAAAAAACAATAAAAACTATACTTGCTGGACTGTTGATAGTTCCTGCGCTTGCGTTAGGTGTTAGCTTAGCTACTCCGGCAATGCAAACTGCATCTGCTTTGGGTATTCAAGATGGTGCTAATGCTGCTCAGGGTGACAATACCTCAAGTAATTTATTTGGAGACTCTGGTATCTTTAAGACTATTACAAACACTGCCCTATTTATCATCGGTGCACTTAGCGTTATCATGCTAATCTACGGTGGTATTCGTTATACAGTTTCTATGGGTGATGCAAAGAATGTCGAAGCAGCAAAAAATACAATTATGTATGCCATTGTTGGTATCGTAGTTGCCCTACTTGCATATGCAATCGTCAACTTCGTGCTTAGTTCATTAATCGCTTCTTAATTAAATAAACAAGCTTTAAATATAATATCCGCTGTTGATTCAGCGGATATTTATTTGGGAAGCGGTTATTCGGCCAAATAAAATACGACCCATATTGCTGGGTCGCATTTTTTATCTGGATTCTAATTACTGAATCTGGATCTTTTTTGCTGCTTCTTGGCGAATCTTGTTGAACTTAATTGTAAGTACGCCGTCTTTGAGGACTGCTTCAACTTCGTCTTCTTTTACGCTAACTGGTAATGCCAATGTGCGGCTAAATTCGCCCCAGTAACATTCTTGAATGTGCCAGTTAATTGCATCTGTGTCATCGCCACTGTTTAGTGTGCCGCTGATTGTTAAGATACCGTCGCTGATACTAACATCTAATTCTTCCTTGTTTACACCAGCTGTACGCGCTTTGACAACCAATTTGTCTTCGGTTTCGTATACGTCTACGGCTAGTTGTCCAGGGAATTCTTCCTCAGAATCGTCCCAGTTACCATCTGTTGCAGCTGATGTTGAAATCGGCTCGTTTGTTGGTAATGTGTCGTCACTTAGGAAAGCTGCTGTCAGCTCATCTTCAATTAATAAATCATCGTTTTGTTTGCGGGCCATGATATCCTCCACTTTCTCTAGGCTCTATTGACAAATAGTCCCTCACATTATAACTAACATATCCAGTATAATCAACTAAGAAAGGCCCTAAAACGTAAATAACACAATGATTGATAATATGCTTTCGTTTATCGCTCCACACCACTGTTGTGGGTGTGACAAAATCGGTACACTGCTGTGTGGCAATTGTAAAAACAACATCATTACTGAATCAAATATGGTTTGCATAGTGTGCCAAAAGCCAACTTCTGGCGCTTGGCTGTGCAGTATCTGTAAAGCACCATTTGAGCGTGCTTGGGTGGTTGGCCCAAGGACTGGTGTTTTACAACGATTGGTCGGTCTTTACAAGTTCGAAAGGGCCAAATCTGCCTATAAATTGCTTGGTGACCTGTTGTTGGATGTTTTGCCTGAATTGCCAGCGAACACAATTATTGTCCCTGTCCCCACTGTACCTGGGCATATTCGCGAACGAGGTTATGATCACATGCTGTTGATTGCTAAATATATTGCAAAAATTAGAGGTTTGGAGTGTAAGCCGTTGTTATATCGCAAGACTAATACAAAACAGCGCCAGACGACCGCCAGACAGCGCGTAGCACAGGCCAAGCAAGCTTTTGCGGTAAAGGATCAAATTGATGCTGAGACGCCTTATTTGGTGCTTGATGACGTGCTAACGACTGGTGCAACTATCAAATATGCCAGTCAAACATTACGTGATGCCGGGGCAAAACACGTCTGGGTTGGGGTAATTGCACGACAAACTCTCGACTGAGTTGATTGCATCTGATAGAATATAGCTTGTTGGAGGGGTCGGATAGTGGTTTATTCCAGTGGTCTTGAAAACCGCCAAATTGAAAGATTTCGAGAGTTCGAATCTCTCCCCCTCCGCCAAAATAAAAAAAGTGACCATTCCGGTCGCTTTTTTTAATTTGACTGGGGCGCGAGATTTGAACTCTCGATTGCACCAGCTGAAGCTGTTGCCCGCGAGTGGCGCTCCACTCCGTTCCGCTTCTCCGCTTGCTTGAAAAGAAAATACCTTCGGTGCTTTCTTTTCTGCGCTGCGCTCCGCCGGCGTAGCGCAGCGCAACGAAAAAGTGTTTACATTTTTTCGTAAGCAAGTGGAGAAGGCCGAAGGCCGCTATCTCTCCCCCATTAGCCGAATCTCGTCATGTTAAAATAAAAACATGTTTATTATTAAAACTTATATAGACAAAAGTACGATTGAGGGGCTTGGTGTTTTTAGCTCTGACCAGATAAAAAAAGGCGAAACCGTATGGACATTTGACCCAACTTTTGACAGGCAATTTACGCCAGAACAAGTTGCAAACTTTCCAAAAACCGCAAGAGATCACATCCTTAAGTGTGGGTTCCTAGATAAAGATAAGGGCGTTTACTATCTGGGCATAGACTATGATATTTTTTCCAATCATTCGAACGACCCAAGTTTAACTATTGATACTTCCAAACCAAATTTATATACCGACCCTCTTGTTGCCGCCCGCGACATAATGCCTGGCGAAGAATTGACGCAAAATTACCATGAGTATGACGAAGATCAGGATATAAAAGCAAAACTTAGTTTGTAGCTACCTCTTAAAATATATTGACAACTGTTGTAAAAACTGCTTTACTATAAGTATATTGGTTTAACGACAAGGAGGTATCTGTATGGGAGAGCAAAATAACCCAAAAATCGATCATATTGATACCGATGCCGAAAAAAAAGAAAAAGATAAAAAAGAGTTTGATTGGTTTGAACTTGACAGCAGATTTTTGCTACATGTTATTCAAAACAAACCAGAACTGCATTATCACGATGAAATAATAAATGATGACGATCCAGAGACTGTACCAGCATGCTCTGACAGTATTACTCTTATTTGGAACAGTGAAGATGAAGAGTTTGGACCAAGAAAAATCATGCTTGACAGAGATGGTGATGCCAAAAGGAATGAAAATGGCGATGATCTAGGCTTTCATGAGGCAGAACCAACTGTTGTGCAAATTGCAAAGCTTGTTGCGCTCTACGGAAAGCCTGATAAAATTCACTATTTAAGGTTTGATACTCTTTGGCGATTTAAGGAAATAGACAAAAGAACAGGGAAGGAACCTAAATTTGATTTTTTTCCACATGAATTTGAATTCAATTATTTTAGCTTTAAAGACGACATTTTAAAAGAAGCATATTTACAATTTCCACAGCTTGCAGACATGTCCCTTGCCGAAATTGGAAGAATCCTGAGTGGAACTACAAAACAAACAAATAATTAGAAATTGTTGATATATTTCTTGCAGTATAAGGCTTAGCTCATGTTATATTAAGTATATGATTAAAACCATAAACGCGAAAAAGGTTCCTTCCAAAAAAATTATCAAAATAATATTATTTTTACCATTAATAATAATTGGATTATTTGCTCTATTTATAGCAGGAGTTTATGCCACGGATCCGATATTTGACAGATTAGATCACGATAAATTTACTAATTTAGATACGCAAATGCAAAGTATTTATAATAGCCTTAAAATGGCTTCTGGAGGAGTTGATAATTGGAATTATTCAACCTCTTGTGATGTTGAACTAGCTGGTGATTTTCCGACGGGCAAATATTATTGCACGGCTCTGATTTCTATGGAAAAAACCGTTACATCGGTTGAAGAAATTAATGGATTACAATCAAAATATTATCCAATTGTTGATAAAAGCACCTCTTTAAAACAGAAAACCGAACTTGATCTACAAAACCCAAATGATTTTGGGGAAAGGTTTGTTGTTAGTAGTGCATATAAAGAATTTAGCGAGATAAAATCAGGGATCGACTGTAGCTACCTACTTAAAGTCAATCAGATGGATGATTTAGTTGGTGGTTTTTCAGATAATGATAGCTACGGCTCAACAATTGAAG
>Ga0209429_10001562_pt1 | contig 14064 bp, 11 predicted proteins | sample BarGraNGADG00212_3_FD_184493 | JGI IMG/M metagenome (GOLD analysis project Ga0209429, IMG submission 184493) | Arctic peat soil microbial communities from Barrow, Alaska - Barrow Graham LP Ref core NGADG0004-212 (SPAdes) (version 2) | ecosystem: Environmental > Terrestrial > Soil > Wetlands >... | reverse complement strand
CGAGGGCAACCGGCTGTGGCACGCCCCCCGACGGCGGCAGTGCAGCCTGGCCTCCCTCACGTCAGTGACCTGGGCCGATGACCGGGTGCGGATCGCCTACACCGAGCCGGCGCTCGACCTGCTGCCCGATGCCCGGTCGGTCCCGGGAGCCTGAGCGGATGACCCGGGACGGACTCCGCCGGGAACCCGGTTGACCTGGCGGACCGGCGCGGCGTCGTCGTCGTGTTGAGCACCGGGTATGCCGCCCACCTGCACACCTGCACGCCTGTCGGGTGGACCATGGGCGGTACTGGAGGCTGGACCAGAGCGGTACTCGCTGGTGGTCCAGATAGGTAGTGGCGGGTGGCCCGGAGCGGTAGTGGCTTCGTCTGCGGAGTCGTTCTGCACACGGGGCCCCGCGCGTTCCGGCTCTTCCAGCGGGTCTTCGCGGCTCCCATCAGCACGCTCTGAGCATGACCCGGGTGGCCGTTGCCCCGAACGGGCCACGGCAGACGGGTGAACTGCGGCCGTTCACCCCTGCATCGCGCTGCAGGCCCCTAGTTTGGGGCTGTGGACGCCGGGGGCGGGAATGAGTCCGGCCGTTCGCGTGCACTGAGTCCGGCGGCTGTCGCATGGGCGAAGTCATGGCCCATGGGTCAACCGCCGGAGGAGTGGCTACCTCTCTGGCAGCACCTTGACGACGCGGCCGACATCGCCGGCCTCCTGTGGGACGCGTGGCTGTCCCCTTCCGTCCGGCGCCTTATCGGTGACCCCCTGCCCGATGCGGAGGCTGACGGGCGCCGCTTGCTCTGCTGGCTCGCGGGTGTCCATGACATCGGCAAGGCGACGCCCGCCTTCGCGGTGCAGGTGTCGCAGCTCGCCAACCCGATGGTTCGCGCGGGTCTGACCATTGGGCCGATGGTGCAGACGGACCGCTCGATGCTGCGTCACGAGATCGCCGGCGCGGCGATCCTCGACCGCTGGCTTGAGGAGCGCACCGGCCTGGGGCGCATTGCCCGACGTCAGTTCACCGACGTGGTGGCCGGCCACCATGGCTCGTTCCCGCTGCTGTCCGTCGTGCGGGACGCGCCGGACCGGCGCTATCTGATCGGGGACAAGCCGTGGTCCGCTGCTCAGGACGAGCTCTTGGATCGTGCGGCCCGCCGCGCCGGCCTGGCCGACCGCTGGACCGAGTGGACGAGCACGGCGCTGCCACAGACCGCGCAGATGGTCCTGACAGGACTCGTGGTGATGGCGGACTGGATCGCGTCCGGCGAGGCATTCCCACTGCTGCCGCTGGATGTCGTGTCGCCTGTCGGCGCGGTGGGGGCGACGCCGAGTGCCCGCGCGCTTCGGGCCTGGGGCGAGGTCGGCCTTGGGAGGCGGTGGACTCCCCGACCGTCGCCCGAGGACGTGGCGGAGCGGTTCGTCGACCGCTTCCCCTGGGCGCCCGGTGGGCCGCGCCCTATCCAGCGGGTCGCAGCCGAGCGAGCGGCGTCGATGGCGGCGCCCGGGCTGATGATCATCGAGGCGCCGATGGGGGAGGGCAAGACCGAGGCCGGATTCATGGCCGCCGAGGTGCTGGCGGCGCGGACCGGCGCGACGGGCTGCTTCGTTGCCCTGCCGACGCAGGCCACGTCGAACGCGATGTTCCGGCGGATGCTTGACTGGCTGGAGCGGCTGCCGGACCAAGATCGCGTCGGGACGCAGTCGGTCGCCCTCGTGCACGGCAAGGCGGCGCTCAACGAGGACTACGCGGGTCTGCGCTTCGGTGGCTCCGGCAGGGCACCGGTGTACGACGAAGCCGCGCACCCTCCGCGGGAGCGCCACCTGAGCAACCGGTGGCCGCGCGCCACGGTGAGCGAGTGGATGACCGGCCGCAAGAAGGCCGCCCTGTCCTCCTTCGTCGTCGGGACCATCGACCAGGTCCTGTTCGACGCTCTGCGGGCACGGCACCTCATGCTTCGCCAGCTGTCCCTGGCCGGGAAGGTCGTCGTCATCGACGAGGTCCACGCGGCGGACGTGTACATGTCCGCGTTCCTCGACCGCGCCCTCGAGTGGCTCGGCGCTTCCGGGACGCCGATCGTGCTCATGTCGGCGACGCTCCACGCACGGCGCCGCACGGAGCTGTACACCGCCTACGAGCGCGGACGGCGCGTCCTCGCCGGCGTGGACCCGGACGACCCGGCGGTGGCAGCGGCGATCACAGAGCGCCTATCCGGCGAGATCGGGTACCCGATCGTGGTGACCACCGGGGAGGACGGTCCCGAGGTCGACACGCTGCCCCCTGCTGCGGCCCAGGTGCCAGTTCGCCTACAGCGCCTCGACGACGACCTGGTGGTCCTCGTCGACCTCCTCCGGGACCGCCTGCGCGACGGCGGCTGCGCCGTCGTCGTGCGCAACACCGTGAAGCGAGCCCAGCTGGCCGCGGCGGCGCTCGCCGAGGCGTTCGGCGAGGACGCGGTCACCCTGGCGCACGCGCAGTTCCTGGCCGTTGACCGGATCGCCAACGACGCCGCGCTTCTCGCGCGGTTCGGCCCTCCTGGCCCGGGCGTGGACCGACCGCAGAAGCGGATCGTGGTCGCGACGCAGGTGGTCGAGCAGTCCTTGGACCTGGACTTCGATGTCATGGTCACCGATGTCGCGCCGGTCGATCTGATCCTCCAGCGGATCGGGCGGCTGCACCGGCACCATCGAGGGTCCGGTGAGGCGGAACGGCCGGCGCCGCTCCGGACGGCGGAGTGCTACGTGACGGGCGTGAGCTGGGAGACGACCCCGCCCGCGCCAGACCGCGGCTCGGTCGCGGTCTACGGACGGTGGCCGCTGCTGCGGGCGCTCGCGGCGCTCGAGTCGCGGCTTGACGCGGAACCGATCCAGCTTCCACGCGACATCGCCCCGCTCGTGCAGGAGGCGTACGCCGACGACGTCGTGCTCCCGGCCGGATGGTCGGACGCGGTCGAGGACGCCCTTCGCACCTACTCCGGCGCCCAGGCGGTTCGCCGCGAGCGGGCGAAGGACTTCGCGCTCCCGGCCGTCGGTGCCCACGGCCGGGACCTGTACGACCTGTCCCACGTCAGTGTGGGTGATGTGGACGAGGACTCCCCGGCCGGGCAGGCGTGTGTCCGGGACGGCGGTGAGTCGGTCGAGGTTGTCGTGGTGCAGCGCGGCACCGATGGGGCGGACCGCATCCCGGACTGGGTGCCCGGTGGGGGAGAGGCATTGCCCTTCCGGCACATCGAGGTGTCGCGGGCCCAAGCGCGCGTGCTCGCCGGCTGCACGCTGCGCCTGCCGCGCGCGCTCAGCCACCCCGGCATCGTCGGCAAGGTGATCGGTGAGCTGGAGCGGGACTACTTCGAGGGGTGGCAGAGGTCGCCGTTCCTGTCCGGTCAGCTCGCCCTGGTGCTGGACGGCGACGCCTCGGCGACGCTCGCGGGCCACCGGCTCCGCTACGACCGCCATCGAGGGCTCGTTGTCGAACGTGAGGTCAAGGACTGAATCGCCCATGTCAGTGACGGGGGACACACTGCAGCGCGTGAGGTCGATGAGGATCTCCCGAGGAGGTAGGCGAACGTGACCGAGACGGTTGACGGATTCTCGCTGATCGACGAGCCGTGGATCCTGGTGCGCACCCAGGAGGGCGTCACGGACGAGGTGTCGCTCCTCGACCTGTTCCGGCGGTCGCCCGGGCTCGCCGAGATCGTCGGTGACCTGCCGACACAGGCGTTCGCCATCCTGCGGGTGGCCTTGGCGATCCTGCACCGCGCGGTCGACGGTGCGCGGGACGAGCGGCACTGGCAGGAGCTGTGGGACGCGGGCGGGCCGCCGATGGCCGCCATCGAGGCCTACCTCGAACGGTTCCGCGACCGCTTCGACCTCTTCCATCCGACGACGCCGTTCTTTCAGGTCGCGGACCTGCATACGGCCAAGGGGGAGTTCTCGGGTCTGGAGAAGCTCATCGCCGACGTCCCGGCGGGTCACCCGCACTTCACAATGCGGGCCGGTCGCGGGCTTGAGCGGCTGACGGCGGCCGAGGCAGCGTGCTGGCTTGTGCACCTCCAGGCCTTCGACATCTCCGGGATCAAGTCCGGTGCGCTGGGCGATCCCCGGGTCACCGGTGGCAAGGGTTACCCCATCGGCGTCGGCTGGGCCGGGAACCTCGGCGGCCTGGCCGTGCAGGGCGAGGACCTGTGGCGCACCCTCCTCCTCAACCTCGTTGCGCACGACCAGCCCAACCTGGCCGAGTTCTCGCACACCGACCGTCCCGCGTGGGAGCGGGATCCGGATACTGCCGCGGAGGACGACGACGTCGTGTCCCGCCCCAGCGGCCCGACCGATCTCTATACATGGCAGAGCCGACGGGTGCGGCTGTGCGGAGGCCGTGACGGTGTCACCGGGGTGCTTGTCGCCAACGGGGACAAGCTCACCCCGCAGAACCGGTGGCGCGCGGAGCCGATGACGGCATGGCGCCGCAGCGAGCCGCAGCAGAAGAAGCTCGGGCTCGAGCTCGTGTACATGCCCCAGACGCACGATCCCAGCCGGGCCCTGTGGCGCGGCCTCGCTTCGGTCCTGCCCACGATCGCACCGCGAGGCAAGGCTGACGGGGGCCAGGCGAAGGTCACGGCCGGCGTCGTCGAGTGGGCCGCGCGGGTACTGGACCGCCGGCACCGGGTGACGCTCCGGGCGACCGGCATGTCCTACGGCACCCAGAACGCGATGGTGGACGACATCGTCGACGACCGACTCACCATCTCGGTCGCCCTGCTCGCGCAGACCTCGCAGGCCCTCCCGCAGGCCGCCATCGACGCGGTCGCCGCGACGGACACGGCGGTGTTCGCGCTCCGCAACCTCGCCTCGGACCTGGCCAAGGCGGCCGGTGCGGAGCCCGCGCTCGCCGACGGTGCCCGGGCCCGCGCCGCGGAGCGGGCGTACGCCGCCCTCGACGCACCATTCCGGGCGTGGCTCGCCGATCTGGACGAGGACTCCGACCCAGAGCTTGTCCGGATCGCCTGGCACCGCCGCGCCTACCGGATCCTCCGCGGACACGGTGAAGGGCTCGTGGAGGCGACAGGCCCGGATGCCTGGGTCGGTCGGCTCGTCAACGGACACCGCATCACCACACCCGAGGCGGACGGCCGTTTCAGGGCCGTGCTGGCCTCGGCCCTGCCGATCCCGGCAGAGCAGACAGGCGAGGAGGTAGTCGCATGACAGACCAGTCGCCCGGCACCGGCACGGTCGGCATGAAGCCGGAGAGTGCGCCGCGAGTCGTGCCCACCCGCGAGTTCGTGACCCGTCGGATCGCGCGGATCCAGGAGGGGTACCTGCGCCGCCCACAGTCCTCGTGGTCGCGGGCGAGCCTGGCGCAGCTGCGCCGCGGGGTCGGTCGGGAGGTCGGTGCCGTCCCCGAGATCCTCGAGCTCACCGTCAACCCCGACGCCCCACGCCCGTGGTCGGACGCCCCGACCCCCGACGAGATCGCCATCCACACGGCACTGACCCTGTACGCGGTGCACCAGCAGTCGCAGTCGACGCCCATGCACACGCCGCGGGTGGCCTTCGGTAGCGCGCTCGGCGCCATTCGCTACGCGGACGGCCTGGAGAACAGTGGCGTGGTCCGGAGGTTCCAGGCGATGGGCACGGCCTCGAGCCTTGAGGAGCTCGTGCACCACGCACGCTCGCTGATCACGATGCTGCGCTCGGCGAACCGCGGCTTCGACTACGGGCAGTTCGCCGAGGATCTTGTCATGTTCCAGAAGCCAGGACGCGCCGACCGGGTCCGCCTCAAGTGGGGGCGCGACTTCTACCGCGTCGCAGTCCCGCCGACGACCACCACATCCGCTACAGAGGAGCAGTCATGACCCGCACGATCGTCGATATCCACATCCTGCAGACCGTCCCGCCGAGCAACGTCAACCGGGACGACACCGGGAGCCCCAAGACGGCGGTGTTCGGCGGTGTGCGCCGCGCACGGGTGTCCTCCCAGGCGTGGAAGCGGGCCACCCGGCTCGCCTTCGATGCGCTCCTGGACCCGTCCGAGCTGGGCGTGCGGACCAAGCGGGTGGTCGAGCTCGTCGCCGAGCGGATCGCCCAGCTGGAGCCCGACCTGGGTGAGCGGGCCACGGAGCTCGCGGCGGACGTCGTCGCCGCGACCGGGCTGAAGCTGGAGAAGGTGAAGCGGACCAAGACCAGCGGTGCGGAGTCGCAGAACGCTGAGACGGGCTATCTCGTCTTCCTCTCTCGTTTGCAGATCGACCGGCTTGCCCGGGCCGCAGTCGAGGTCGCGGCCGCGGAGGACCCGGCTGCGGCGCTCAAGGCGGTCAAGGGCAAGGACCTGCTCAACTCCGGCCACTCCGTGGACCTCGCGCTCTTCGGTCGCATGGTCGCCGACGTCTCGGACCTCAACGTCGACGCCTGCGCCCAGGTGGCGCACGCGCTCTCCGTGCACGCAGTCGACAACGAGTACGACTACTTCACAGCTGTCGACGACGTGAAGCAGGCCTCCGAGGACGAGGACGCCGGCGCGGGGATGATCGGCACCGTCGAGTTCAACTCCTCCACGCTGTACCGCTATGCGACGGTCGACGTCGACCGTCTGCAGGAGAGCCTCGGGGACGGCCCCGCCACCCGTCGGGCGGTCGAGGCCTTCGTGAAGGCGTTCGTCGAGTCCATGCCGACCGGCAAGCAGAACACGTTCGCCAACCGGACCCTGCCGGACGCCGTCGTCGTCATGGTGCGTGACACCCAGTCGGTCAACCTGGTCGGTGCGTTCGAGGACGCGGTCACCGCCGAGAATGACACCACCCGACTGGAGGTCGCCGCGCGGCGTCTGGCGGACCGGGCCGTCGAGGTGGCCGACGTGCTCGGCCAGGTGCCGGTCACCACGTGGGCCGTCGCGATCGGCGGCGCGCGGTCCGGTCTGGGCGGGTCGCCGCAGGATGGCGGACCGGCCGGCCTGCCCGCCGAGTGGACCACGCTGCCGCGCCTGTACGGAGCGGTCGGGGAGGTCGTGGCAGAGCGGCTCGGGGTGCCCCGGTGACCGTGCTCGGCCTCACCCTGGCGGGCCCGCTCCAGGCGTGGGGCAGCGCCAGTCGGTTCACCACGCGCGGCACGGATGACGCCCCCACGAAGTCCGGGGTGATCGGTCTGCTGGCCGCGGCCCGCGGGTTGCGCCGGACCGACCTGCTGGAGGACCTCCTCGGGCTGCGGTTCGGGGTCCGCCTCGATCAGCCGGGTGAGCTGCTTCGGGACTTCCAGACGGCGCGCTCCCTGGATGGGGAGCACTCGATGCCGTTGTCCTACCGGTTCTACCGGGCCGACGCCCGGTACCTCGTCGGCCTCGAGGGCGACGTCGAGCTGCTGACCATGCTCGCCGACGCCCTGGCCCACCCGGTCTTCCCGCTGTACCTCGGGAGGCGGTCCTGCCCGCCGAGCGAGCCGCTCCGCGCAACGCTGCGCGAGCTCTCCCTGGAGCGGTTCCTGCTCGAGGAGCCGTGGTGCGCCGCGGTGTGGTGGCGGCGTCGTCGGCCGGACGGGGACGCCCGGGTGGAGTTCCGCATCGACGCGTCCGGAGGCACGAACGAGCTGGATGACTACGTGCAGGGCCGGGCCGTGCAGCGGGACGAGCCGATCAGTTTCGATCCCGAGTTCCGCCAGTACGGCTGGCGGACTGTCAAGCAGGGCTTGCTGCCGATCGCCGGGGCGGACGCGCCGTCGTCGGGCGCCCTGACCCATGATCCCCTCGCCGTGGTGGAGTGACATGTACCTCTCGCGCATCCAGCTCAACCCGCGCCGTCGGGACGCATGGCGGTTGCTGGGCAGTCCGCAACGCATGCACGCCGCCGTGCTGGCGTCCTTCCCCGAGCCGCCGACCGGCGACCTGGGTGGAGACCCCAGGGTGCTTTGGCGGCTCGACCAGGACCAGGAGCATTCGTTCCTCTACGTGGTCAGCCCCGACCGGCCCGACTTCGCCCATCTGGCCGAACAGGCGGGGTGGCCGACCGTCGAACGCGGGGTGACCAAGCCCTACGGGGACTTCCTCGACAGCCTCCGCGCGGGGCAGCAGTGGGCGTTCCGGCTCGCCGCGAACCCGACCCGGTACGTGCCGGCGAAGGAGGGTGGGCGTGCGAAGCGGCTGGCCCACGTGACGGTGCTCCAGCAGGAGGCGTGGTTGCTGGAGAAGGCGACGTCCTCCGGATTCCAGGTTACGACGACGTCCCGACCGTCGTCCGACGGCGAGAAGGCCGTCGAGATCCCAGAGGTCGCGGTGACCAGGCGTGCCATCCAGAACTTCGACCGCAACGGTGCGCGCAACCCGGTGACCATCGGTACGGCGCAGTTCGACGGACGACTGGACGTCGTCGATGCCGACCTCCTTCGTCGGGCCCTGGTCGCGGGGATCGGAGCCGCCAAGGCGTACGGCTGTGGTCTGATGACCCTGGCGCGGGTGTGACCTGTGGGGAAGATCCCGGGAACGCGGTCACCTGACCTCTCGGAGCTGACCCGCGCCCAGGATCGGATGACGTTCCTCTACCTGGAGCGGTGCATCGTCCATCGCGAGTCGAACGCGATTACCGCCACCGACGAGCGCGGCACCGTGCACATCCCGGCAGCCTCGCTTGGAGCGCTGCTGTTCGGGCCGGGGGTTCAGGTCAGCCATCAGGCGATGATGCTCCTGGCCGAGTCGGGGTCGACTGCGGTGTGGGTGGGTGAGCGCGGCGTTCGCTACTACGCGCACGGCCGGTCCCTCGCGCGCTCGTCGGCCCTGCTCCAGGCGCAGGCCGAGCTCGTCAGCAGTCGTGTCTCCCGGCTGCGCATTGCGCGCGAGATGTACGCGATGCGGTTTCCAGGCGAGGACACGTCATCGCTGACGATGCAGCAGCTGCGCGGTCGTGAAGGAGCGCGTGTTCGCCGCTGCTACCGCGACCAGGCGGCAATCCACGGCATCGACTGGGGGCGGCGCAGGTACGACCCTGACGACTTCGACTCCGGGGATCCCGTCAACCAGGCCCTCTCGGCGGCCAACACTGCGCTCTACGGAGTCACGCATGCGGTGATCGTCGCGCTGGGTTGTTCGCCAGGTCTCGGCTTCGTCCACACGGGTCATATCCGGTCGTTCGTCTACGACATCGCCGACCTCTACAAGGCCGAGTTCTCGATCCCCTGCGCGTTCGAGATCGCTGCCGGCGGGTTCCCCGACGTCGGCGCCGAGACTCGGCGCGCCATGCGTGACCGTTTCCACGACGGGGCCCTGCTTGACCGATGTGCGCGGGACATCAAGCGCCTCCTCCTTCCGGACGATGCGGATGGCGCAGCAGCCTCCGACGATGACGTAGCGGACGACGTCGTCCGGCTGTGGGACGGCGGAAGGCGAACCGTGGCTGGCGGCACCTCCTACGAGGAGCCGGACTGGTGATCGTGCTCGTGCTCACCGCGTGCCCCGAGGGCCTCAGAGGGCACTTGACCCGATGGCTCATGGAGGTCTCAGCCGGGGTCTTCGTCGGGCACGTGTCCCGAAAGGTGCGCGAAGAGCTCTGGGACCGGGTGGCTGAACTCATCGGGAACGGACGCGCACTCATGGCCTACTCCGTGCCGGGAGAGCAGCGACTGGCGATCAGCACGCACGGGCACCACTGGACGCCCGAGGACTTCGAAGGAATCACGCTCATGCGTCGGCCCGTCGGGGACGACACGGCTGATGGCGCGTCACCGCGGGACTCGTGGAGCGCCGTTGGTCGGCGACGGCACTTCGGTCAGGGACGGCGGTAACGACTGAACGGAAAGTCGCGCACGCGTCGCTAGAATCCCAGGTCAGCAAGTGTCCCGTCCCCGCGTGCGGGGGTGATCCCGGCCCCAAGGCCACCGCCGAGCAGATCCGGGAGTCCCGTCCCCGCGTGCGGGGGTGATCCGTACATGGGCAGGATGCTCGACGAGCGCCAGACGTCCCGTCCCCGCGTGCGGGGGTGATCCCGCGGGGACGGCGGCGTACTGGCCGCGGCTGCGGTCCCGTCCCCGCGTGCGGGGGTGATCCCAACGTGATGGTCCAGCTCGAACCTGTCGCCACGTCCCGTCCCCGCGTGCGGGGGTGATCCGATGAAGATCCCCGAGTTCGACGCGACACCAGCGTCCCGTCCCCGCGTGCGGGGGTGATCCCGGGAGGTCCGCCAGGATCGCCCCTGTGCGGGCGTCCCGTCCCCGCGTGCGGGGGTGATCCCCACGGCAGCCCGAGGAGCCCATGCCGGTCTTCGTCCCGTCCCCGCGTGCGGGGGTGATCCGGACAAGACCCCCGCACCCGCACAGGAGGACGAGTCCCGTCCCCGCGTGCGGGGGTGATCCGAACCTGTCCGAGTCCGGCATCTATGCAACCAAGTCCCGTCCCCGCGTGCGGGGGTGATCCCGGGATGTCGGCCACCGCTGGTGTCGCGTCGAAGTCCCGTCCCCGCGTGCGGGGGTGATCCGAAAAGGCGCTCAAGATCAAGGAGACCGCCGACGTCCCGTCCCCGCGTGCGGGGGTGATCCCAACACCGACGTGACCGTCACGGGCGGGGAGTAGTCCCGTCCCCGCGTGCGGGGGTGATCCGTACGGGTGAACGTACGGCGCGGGCTGGGCATCGTCCCGTCCCCGCGTGCGGGGGTGATCCCGGACAGTGACCCGCACGCGGGTGCCCGTCCGCGTCCCGTCCCCGCGTGCGGGGGTGATCCGAACACGGCCAGGGACAGGGAGGCGGACGGGGTGTCCCGTCCCCGCGTGCGGGGGTGATCCGACCGCGAGTGGCTGGAGCGAGCCGTCGAGCGCGTCCCGTCCCCGCGTGCGGGGGTGATCCCAGCACGATCTGCTCAGCGTTGGTGCGCCCCGCGTCCCGTCCCCGCGTGCGGGGGTGATCCGCCCTCTCCAAGGCCATCCGAACGATCAGGGAGGTCCCGTCCCCGCGTGCGGGGGTGATCCGTCGCTATCCAGCATGTCGTCCTCCTGTGCTACGTCCCGTCCCCGCGTGCGGGGGTGATCCCACGTCGAGGGTCGCCTGCGTGTCGTTGACCAGGTCCCGTCCCCGCGTGCGGGGGTGATCCGACTGACGAGACCGCCGTGGCCGCGAAGGCGTGGTCCCGTCCCCGCGTGCGGGGGTGATCCCGTCGTGGCCGCCGGCGGCCCGGCGCAGTCCCCGTCCCGTCCCCGCGTGCGGGGGTGATCCGGTGGCCTCCAGGACCCCGTCACCAGAGACCGGGTCCCGTCCCCGCGTGCGGGGGTGATCCGCGCCTTGCGGACGGTCATGCGGGCGAGGCCGGGTCCCGTCCCCGCGTGCGGGGGTGATCCGGACATCCTGTTCCACTCCGAACCCGACGACGGGTCCCGTCCCCGCGTGCGGGGGTGATCCACGCCCCCGCCGAGATCATCCCGGGGACGCTGGGGTCCCGTCCCCGCGTGCGGGGGTGATCCACAACCCATGACCACCACCCTGACCGCCGTCCCGGTCCCGTCCCCGCGTGCGGGGGTGATCCCGGCACGAGCGGGCGGTATCTGTCCACAGACGCGTCCCGTCCCCGCGTGCGGGGGTGATCCGGCGCTTGGGAAGGGCTGACCCCGGACACAGCAGTCCCGTCCCCGCGTGCGGGGGTGATCCGCCGAGCCCGGCGCCAACGAACGCAGCCACGGAGTCCCGTCCCCGCGTGCGGGGGTGATCCCGAGACCGAGAAGCCGGTCGGCACCCTCGAGCCGTCCCGTCCCCGCGTGCGGGGGTGATCCCGTGTCAGCGTGCCGACCCAGACACGGGGCGACGTCCCGTCCCCGCGTGCGGGGGTGATCCCGACGGGAGCGCGTTGGCCCCGGTCAGGACCGCGTCCCGTCCCCGCGTGCGGGGGTGATCCCAACGAGAACCCGGATACGTTCCTGGACGGGACGTCCCGTCCCCGCGTGCGGGGGTGATCCCGAGTCGCACGACATCGGCACCACCGCACCGCCGTCCCGTCCCCGCGTGCGGGGGTGATCCTGGTTGGCCGCCCAGATGGGCGCCAAGGGTGGCGTCCCGTCCCCGCGTGCGGGGGTGATCCGTCAGGGTTGGCGCCCAGGTTCGCCCCGTCCCCGTCCCGTCCCCGCGTGCGGGGGTGATCCCTGGCGCAACGGGTACCCGTGGTCGCTGTCGTTGTCCCGTCCCCGCGTGCGGGGGTGATCCTGCGTAGAGCCCGTTCTTCGACGTGCTCGCGCCGTCCCGTCCCCGCGTGCGGGGGTGATCCCACCGGGTCGGGGATCCTGATCCAAGGATCGGCGTCCCGTCCCCGCGTGCGGGGGTGATCCCAACACGGACGTGACGGTCACGGGCGGCTGCTAGTCCCGTCCCCGCGTGCGGGGGTGATCCCTGGACGAAGGTCTCAACGTTCGCCAACACCGGGTCCCGTCCCCGCGTGCGGGGGTGATCCGGCACCTTGACGGTTGCTCGAGGTGGCGGCACAGTCCCGTCCCCGCGTGCGGGGGTGATCCCTACAGCGCCGTAGGACGTGCCGCTGGCCTCATGTCCCGTCCCCGCGTGCGGGGGTGATCCGGACACCTGCGCCGGCGAGATCGTGTGCGCTCGCGTCCCGTCCCCGCGTGCGGGGGTGATCCCGCGAGCTGCTTCGGGGCGCGCATGATCAGGACGTCCCGTCCCCGCGTGCGGGGGTGATCCGCGCCAGGCCGGGCGGGCGCAGAACTCCAGTCCGTCCCGTCCCCGCGTGCGGGGGTGATCCCGGCTCCCACGGCATCGCGGTCGTCTCCCAGGCGTCCCGTCCCCGCGTGCGGGGGTGATCCGTACGGCGCGGCTCTGATCGCGCTCTACATCGGGTCCCGTCCCCGCGTGCGGGGGTGATCCCTCGGGGACGCCGGATACCGCCACCAGTTCACCGTCCCGTCCCCGCGTGCGGGGGTGATCCCGTCGGGCCCGACCCGGACTTGGGGGCGAAGACGTCCCGTCCCCGCGTGCGGGGGTGATCCCTACAGCGCCACTGCACGTGCCGCTGGCCTCATGTCCCGTCCCCGCGTGCGGGGGTGATCCCGTCCCCGTAGCGGCCACGTACCACTCCGGGCCGTCCCGTCCCCGCGTGCGGGGGTGATCCCGACCGGCCCGGCTCGACTGTCGCGGTGAACGCGTCCCGTCCCCGCGTGCGGGGGTGATCCGCGCCCCGCCGATCCCGCGAAGGCCCGCACTCGGTCCCGTCCCCGCGTGCGGGGGTGATCCCGGGTCGCGATCACAGGTGTGATCACAGGTCACGTCCCGTCCCCGCGTGCGGGGGTGATCCCTCGTCGACGCAGATGGTCCAGGTGTCGAGGTGGTCCCGTCCCCGCGTGCGGGGGTGATCCTCGTCGTGGGTGGAGTTCGGTATCCCCAGCCACGTCCCGTCCCCGCGTGCGGGGGTGATCCTGATGCCCGGAGGTGCGAGGTGAGCGGGCATGAGTCCCGTCCCCGCGTGCGGGGGTGATCCCGTGCTGAGCGTGTAGGCGGTGACCATGCCCCGGTCCCGTCCCCGCGTGCGGGGGTGATCCGTCCCGCGGACACGCACACCCTGGTTACTTCTCGTCCCGTCCCCGCGTGCGGGGGTGATCCCTACTCCGCCGTAGCACGCGCTGCCGGCCTCATGTCCCGTCCCCGCGTGCGGGGGTGATCCCCACCATCACCTCGCTGCTGCTCTCTGTCCAGGGGTCCCGTCCCCGCGTGCGGGGGTGATCCGTTCTCACCGTTGGAACCGCCAACCCCGGGCGGGGTCCCGTCCCCGCGTGCGGGGGTGATCCCCAGACTCAGTCATCGTCTCCGGTTCAACAGAACGTCCCGTCCCCGCGTGCGGGGGGTGATCCGGACGCGCTGGTCTACAACGTCCGCGACTACGGCGTCCCGTCCCCGCGTGCGGGGGTGATCCCGCGCGGGCGGTGCGGGCGAGGCGCAGGGCCCCGTCCCGTCCCCGCGTGCGGGGGTGATCCCCGGAACCCATCGGCCGTCTCCGCGCGCAGCGCGTCCCGTCCCCGCGTGCGGGGGTGATCCGTCGCCATGCTGAGCGGCGTGCACGTGGTAGCCGTCCCGTCCCCGCGTGCGGGGGTGATCCGTTCTTGCGCGACGTGGCGACGAGGAT
>Ga0209429_10001561_pt1 | contig 14064 bp, 13 predicted proteins | sample BarGraNGADG00212_3_FD_184493 | JGI IMG/M metagenome (GOLD analysis project Ga0209429, IMG submission 184493) | Arctic peat soil microbial communities from Barrow, Alaska - Barrow Graham LP Ref core NGADG0004-212 (SPAdes) (version 2) | ecosystem: Environmental > Terrestrial > Soil > Wetlands >... | reverse complement strand
GCGCGCGTGCCATACTCTTCGTTCAGATACTTACCCACATAAGCGCACACGTCGATACCCGTCATGTCCATGAGTGTAAACGGTCCCATCGGCATGCCAAAATCGACGAGAGCTGCGTCGATGTCCGTCATCGAAGCGGCGCCTTCCTGCAAGCAATACGTGGCTTCCCCCAAATAAGGCATCAGCAGCCGGTTGACCAGGAACCCCGGACACTCTTGCACCACGACTGCCACCTTACGCAGCGACTCGGTGAACATCACCACGTCGTCGACCGTCTCCTGGCTCGTGTCCAGGCCGGGAATGATCTCCACAAGCTTCATGACATGCGCCGGGTTGAAGAAATGCATACCGATCACTTTGGCCGGCCGGTCGGTGGCCGCGGCCATCTCGCTGATCGACAGGGCCGAGGTGTTGCTGGCGAAGATAGTGGTCTCAGGCACGCAGGCTTGCAGTTCCTTAAAGACGGCCTTCTTGATGCCCATTTTTTCGGGCACGGCTTCGATGACGATATCCACATCGCCGAAGCCATCGTAGGTCAGCGCCGCCTCTACCAGGGACAGCTTGCTTTCCATTTCCCCGGCGCTCATCTTACCTTTGTCCACCCGGCTCTGGTAGATTCCCCGGATTGTCTCCATGCCCTTGTCGAGCATCCCCTGGTCGACGTCCTTGAGAATCACCGGCAGACCGCTGAAACTGATCACCTGCGCGATCTCCGCCCCCATCGTCCCCGCGCCGATTACGGCGGCCTTAAAAATGTACATAAGTTGCTCCTTTCGCACGTGCTACACGCGCGGCACGTTTGGTTACACTCTCTCGACCACCAGCGCCGCTCCCTGCCCGCCACCGACGCACAGGGTTGCCAGGCCGTAGCGGTTGTTGCGGCGCTTCATCTCATGCAACAGGGTGACCACGATGCGGGAGCCCGAGGCGCCAACCGGATGGCCCAGGGCGATGGCGCCGCCGTTAACGTTGGTCTTATCCCAATTCCAACCATGGCCTTCGTCGGTCATGCGCTTAGCGACTGCCAGCGACTGGGCCGCGAAAGCCTCGTTCAGCTCGACCAGGTCGAGCTTGTCGTACGTCAGACCGGCGCGCTGCAGCGCCTTGGGCATCGCCGTCGCCGGCCCGATGCCCATATAGGCCGGGTCGACGCCGGTGAAGGCGTAGGAGAGAATGCGTCCCATCGGCTTAAGCCCCAGCTCTGCGGCGAGTTCCGCCGTGACCACCAACATGGCGGCTGCACCATCATTCATAGGACAGGCATTCGCCGGCGTAACCGTGCCGTTCTTCTTGAATACCGTCGGATAGAGGGCCGCCTTTTGCACCGTCAGGCCCGGGTTGATGCCCTCGTCCTGCGTGATCGATTCTTTGGCGACCTCCAGGCCGGCGGCTTTCTTGATGACTTCGACCGGCTCGATCTCGTCCTTGAACTTGCCCGTGCGTGTGGCCATAAACGCCCGCTTGTGGCTTTGCACGGCGAACTGGTCCTGCTCCTCCCGGCTGATATGGTACTGCTCGGCCAGGTTCTCGGCGGTGCCGCCCATCAGCAGGTTGCAGGTAGGATCGGTGAGCCCTTCCCACAACGCGTCGGTCAGCTCGCTGTTGCGCAGTTTCAGGCCCCAGCGAGCGCCCTTGCTGACGTACGGGATGTTGCTCATGCTCTCCGTTCCACCCACCAGGAACAGGTCGCCGTCGCCGCCCTGAATCGAGTTGTAGGCGCTGGCAATGGCCTGCATGGCCGAGGCGCAGTTGCGCTGGACGGTGTAAGCGGGCACGTGCTGAGGGATGCCGGCATAGAGGGCGCTGACGCGCGCGATGTTGGCCGCCTCGGAGGGCATGCCGGTGTTGCCGAACACCACCTCGCTGATCTGGCCGGGATCGATGGCGGTGTCACGCAGGATCCGCTTCATGACGAGACAGGCCAGGTCATAGGCGGGGATGCTGCGCAGGGCGCCCCCGAAACTACCGATGGGGGTGCGCACCGGGTTAACGATGACGACTTCCTTCACGTAGACCTCCTCTATTTTTGATCCATCAAGCCTTGCAACAGCAGGTCAACCGTCGCCAGGCAAAGCGCCTGGCCATCCGTCCCCGGCAGCATGTTGCGGCGGATGGGGTGAGCCAACAGGCTGAGAGCACCGTTCATCGCGCCCCAAAGGACTGCCGCCATCTTCCGGGGATCGCCCTGACCGAACAACCCTGAAGCCATGCCATCGGCTATGGCTTGAGTGACGAGGTCCAGGGCGTTGTTGCTCGCTTCGAGCAGCCGCTCCTGCTGTTGCGTGGAGGTACCTTGCTCGAAGTCGCCGCGATCGTAGGCATTGAGCAAGCGGAAATAATCGGGGATGTTCTGCGCAAAATCCAGGTAGGCGTCCGCCATCGCCCGCAGTTTCTGGTCGGGGCGCTGTGTGGCAGGATTGTCACCGGCGGCCTTCAGTTGCGCCTGCAGCTCGGCCAACGCCTGGAGCAATAATTCAGCCTGGATCGCGTCCTTACTCTCGAAGTAGAGGTAAATGGTGCCTTTGCCGATCTCAGCGCGTTCCGCCACCGCCTCGACGGTGGTCCGGCGATAGCCCGACTCGGCAAAAGCCGCGCGCGCAGCCTGCAGGATCCCCTCCTTGCGCTGCGCCCGTTCGCGTGCCCGGCGTTGTGAAGACATAACCAAGCCTGAACTCCTGTAGGTGAGCTAGCAGAGGGTTCCCAAAAGGCGAACTGGACTGACAGTGGAATGGTAGAGCAAAACTGACTGGCGGTCAGTAACTGACCATACATCATGGCGCGCCGCGTCAAAGGCCTGCCCGCGCGCCCGGCCGGCCGGCAAGCTTCTCCGCCAGACGACGTGCGCGTGTGCGTTGCGCCACAACTACGGCTGATGGTACAATAGACGTACGCATGGCGTACGCGTGCGCACGGCGTGCGCACACGCACGGCATACGGAGCGCCAGTCTATGTCTATCCAGATCCTTCCACCTGATGTCGCAAACCAGATCGCCGCCGGCGAGGTGGTCGAGCGTCCCGCGTCTGTGGTCAAAGAGCTGATCGAGAACAGCATCGATGCCGGCGCAACCGACATCCGCGTCGAGGTGCGCGAGGGCGGACAGCGCCTGATCCGCGTACAGGACAACGGCTGCGGCATCCTGGCAGCCGATACCGGGGCGCTGTTTCACCGGCACGCCACAAGCAAGATCAGCCGCGCCGAAGACCTGAACCGGCTGACCACACTGGGATTTCGCGGCGAAGCCCTGGCAAGCATCGGCTCGGTCGCGCATGTCTCCCTGCTCACCCGCTCAGCCAGCGAGGACGCCGGCAGCGTGGTGCGCGTCGCAGCCGGATTGTCGATCGCCAGCGAGCCGCGGGGCGCACCGCCGGGGACGACGGTGACTGTAGAGCACCTGTTCGCGAACGTTCCGGCCCGCCTCAAATTCCTCAAGTCAGCCACAACCGAGGCCGGCCACATCCTGCAGATCGTCACCCGCTACGCCCTGGCCTATCCCGAGTTGCGCCTCAGCCTGCTCTCCGATGGTAAGCTCATCTTTCAATCGACGGGCAGCGGCAAGCTTTACGACGTATTGGTGAAGGCCTACGGCCTGGAGATGGCCAGGCAGATGCTGCCGCTGGAGACCGGCCAGGCGGATGAGGGCGGCGACGCCGGGCCGGCCGAGCAATACCTCAATCAACTGCCCACCAGTGTAGTGGTGACGGGCTACATCGGCGCCCCGGCCCTCAACCGCTCCAACCGCAGCTACATCACGCTGTTCGTCAACCGGCGCTGGTTCCAGGACACTTCGCTGGCCTACGGCGTGATCCAGGCCTATCACACCATGCTGCCCGTCGGTCGTTACCCGGTCGCGCTCATTTTCATCGAGATGGACCCGGCTGACGTGGACGCCAACGTTCACCCGGCCAAGGCCGAGGTGCGTTTCCGAGAGGGCAACCGTGTCTTCGGCGCGCTGCAACGGACCGTCCGCCGCACGCTGACCGATCATGCCCCCATCCCACAAATGCCTGGCGGCGACTCGCCCGGCTCTCTCAATGTGCGGCAACCTAGCTGGGATGAGTTGGCCGCCTGGTCCGCCCGGCACGATGTCCTGCTGGCCGCCGGCAGCGGGCACAACCCGCTCAACCACCACTCCGATGGTGCGGATAACGGATTGCCTGGTTCTTCGCAATCGCCCGCCCTGGGAGCGCCTGCGCAGCCAGACCCGGAAGCAGCCGGTGCGGCCCCCTCGCCGGACCTGCCGCTATCTGCGCCGAATATGATAGGGCGCAAGGTTCCCCTGCTGCGCGTGGTCGGCCAACTGGGCGCGATGTATATTGTAGCCGAAGGTCCGGATGGCATGTACATGATCGACCAGCACGCGGCGCACGAACGGATCCTCTATGAGATGCTGTTCACGGATCACGCCCGGCAGCGCCTGGTAATCCAACCACTGCTGGAACCGCTAGTCCTCGATCTCAGCCCCGAACAGGCCAGCGTTGTCGGCGGCGCGCTGGCTACGCTGGCCGAGTGGGGGCTGGAGGTCGAGCCGTTTGGCGGCGGGAGCTACCTGTTGCGCAGCTTGCCGGCCGTGCTGAATACGCAAAATCCACACAGCGCGGCGGCTGAGATTATCGATGGGCTGGCCCAGGGCCTCGATGTGGTTGGCGGCACGCTGGAGGCGCGCCTGGTGACCCTGATCTGCAAGCGCGCTGCCATCAAGGGAGGCCAGGTTCTTAGCTTGCTGGAGATGCAGGCGATGGTCCGCCAACTGGAGGAGTGCGCGTCGCCACGCACCTGCCCGCATGGTCGTCCCACTATGATCCACGTTTCGGCCGGGGAGCTGGCGCGCCAGTTTGGCCGAATTTGACGCTCGACTTTCTTTTGCGTCCTTTTATCTTATGCGTGTTATAATAAACCACTGGTAAAAAGAGAGCCTTTTTAGACAGAAAGGAGTTCGGGGCACTTTGACCGAGCCATTGACGATTACGACATCTCCCCGCGACGACCATCAACTGGATCTCACGATCCAGCTCGGCCCCGAGCGGACTGAAACAGCGTTACAGCGAGCTGCGAAGCAGGTCGCCAAACGCGCGAACGTGCCCGGTTTTCGCAAGGGACACGCGCCCTATTCAGCCGTGCTACGCGCTTACGGACGCGAAGCCCTGCTGAATGAAGTTTTGGACGATCTGGGCCGGGAAGTCTACAGCGAGGTACTCGAAACGGAGCAGATCGAGCCCTACGCTCAGGCTGCGCTGGTAGACGTAGAGATGGACCCGCTGGCCTTCAAGCTGACCGTGCCTCTCGAGCCCACCGTGGACCTGGGCGACTACCACACTCTGCGCCTCGAGGAGCCTCAACTCAACGTGACCGAGGCCGACGTAGACAAGGTGATCGAAGGACGCCGCAATCAGCTGGCCACCTGGGTGGACATCGAACGGCCGGCCGAGATCGGTGATACGGCCGTGGTGGACATCAAGGGCGACGTCAGTGAAGACTCCATCATGGACAACCGTGATTGGGAGATCAACCTGAAAGACGAGAGTGGCTGGCTCCCGGGGTTTGACCAGGCATTCGTGGGCATGGCTGCCGGTGACGAGAAGGATTTCACCCTGACCTATCCCGAGGATTCGACCTCGCGCTACAAAGGCCAGGAAGCTAACTTCCACGCCACGGTTAAGATTGTCAGGGCGCACGTGCAACCCGAAACGAACGACGAGTGGGCCAAAGGCCAGGGCGATTACCAGGATCTGGCCGATCTGCGCGCCAAGTTGCTGGTAAGCCTGACCGAACAAGCCAAGGCCGAAGCCCAGTCCAAGCTCAACGACGACGCGATCCGTGCCTTGATCGAGCACGCGCCTCAGATGGAATACCCGCCCGTGGTGGTGAATGAAGGCGTGGAAGAAATGCTGCACGATCTGGAGCACCGGCTGAGCGATATCGGGTACAAGCTGGACGATTACTTGAAGCTCCAGGGAACCAACGCCGCCGAGTACCGGCAGCGCATCCGCAGTCAGGCAGAAGAGCGGGCTAAGGGCCGCCTGGTCCTCAGCGCATTGGCGCGCGATGAGAAGATCGAGGTCACGCCTGAGGAGATCAGCGCACATATCGAGCAAATGATACCATCGGGTGTCGATGATAATCCAGAGGCGAAGAACTTACTTGAGATACTGGGCGGTGAGCCCGGGCGGGAGATGATCCGGCAGGAACTGCTGACTGAGAAGACGTTAGCCCGCTTGCGCGAGATCGTGACCGGCGAGGCGACTGCACCGGAAGGCGAAGTTGCCGAGCCAGCCACTACCGAGGCGCCGGCTGCCGAGCAAGGGACGGCGGCGCCAAACACTGATGCGGCAGGACAGGAAGAGGGGGAACCGTCTGTCGAGAAGCAATAGGTTCCCAAGATGGGAACCCGTTCCCAGCCTGGGAACCCCACGGGCCTGTGGCCCCCCCGCGAATGGAGTGAGAACATGAGTTCCCATCTAAGGATCCCGGAAGCGCTGATCCCGATGGTCATCGAAACGTCAGGTCGGGGTGAGCGAGCCTACGACATCTACTCGCTCTTGCTCAAGGAGCGTATCATCTTCCTGGGCACGGGCATCAACGATCAGGTCGCGAATCTGATCGTCGCCCAATTGCTGTTCCTGGACAACGAGAATCCCGATAGGGACATCCAGATTTACATCAACTCGCCGGGCGGTGTCATTTACGCCGGCATGGCAATCTATGATACCATGCAGCTAGTGCGCGCCCCGGTCAGCACCATCGCCGTGGGCGTAACGGCCAGCATGGGCACGGTCCTGCTGACGGCAGGCGCTAAGGGCAAACGTTATGCTCTGCCCCACGCCACAATCCACATGCACCAGCCCCTGGGCGGGGCGCAGGGCCAGGCCACCGAGATCGAGATTCAGGCCCGGGAAATCCTGCGCTTGCGCGAGGAACTGAATACTATTCTATCGCACCACACCGGCCAGCCGACCGAGCGCATCCAGGACGACACCGAGCGCGATCGCTACTTTAGCGCTACACAGGCCAAGGAGTACGGGCTGATCGACGAGATTCTCGGCCCCGCGGCCCTGGCGCCAGGACAAGGTAAAGGCAGTGGCAAGTAAGGTCATCGACGTCCAGCGTTGTTCTTTCTGCCATCGGGACCAGGGTCAGGTCCGGCGGCTGATCGCCGGACCGGACGGCATATTCATCTGCGATGAGTGCGTGGGTCTGTGCCAGGAAGTCCTGGAAGAGGATGGTATCGAGAACACCCCGCGGCCGGAACAACAGTCCCGGCTACTGGCGCCGCGCGAGATCGTGGAGAAGCTGGACGAGTACGTGGTGGGCCAGCAGCGCGCCAAGAAAGTACTAGCCGTCGCGGTCTACAATCACTACAAGCGCATCCAGAGCGGCAGCGGCCGTGGCGACGTGGAGCTCGAGAAGAGCAACATCCTGCTCATCGGGCCGACCGGCTGTGGTAAGACTCTGCTGGCGCAAACGCTGGCCCGCATCCTCGACGTGCCTTTCACCATCGCGGACGCCACCGGGCTGACCGAGGCGGGATACGTGGGCGAGGACGTGGAAAACATCCTGGTTCAGCTGCTTCAGGCCGCCGACTGGGATATCCAGCGTGCTGCGCTGGGCATCGTCTACGTGGACGAGATAGACAAGATCGCGCGCAAGAGCGGTGACAACCCATCGATCACCCGCGACGTTTCGGGCGAGGGCGTGCAGCAGGCGTTGCTCAAGATTATCGAGGGCACCGTCGCCAACGTTCCGCCGCAAGGCGGGCGCAAGCACCCCAATCAGGAATTCATCCAGCTCGACACGCGCAACATCCTGTTTATCTGCGGTGGCGCATTCTCCGGCCTGGAGGACGTCGTCGGCCAACGGGTCGGAGCCAAGGGCAAGGTGGGTTTCCACACCGGCGCCGAGATTCCGGCGACTAAGGAAGCCCAGACGCTGGTCCTGCTTCAGCAGGTTATTTCAGATGACCTGTTGAAGTACGGCATGATCCCCGAGTTCGTGGGCCGCTTGCCGGTGACGGTGAATGTGGACCCGCTCGACGAGAACGCCTTGGTCGACATCCTGACCGAGCCCAAGAACGCCATCATCAAGCAGTTCCAGCGGCTGTTCGAGCTGGACCATGTGGAGTTGACGTTCACGCAGGAAGCGCTGCGGGCCGCGGCCCAGCAGGCAATGAAACTGCGCACGGGCGCGCGCGGGCTGCGGACGATCATCGAGCGGGTGCTGCTGGATGTGATGTTCGAGATCCCGTCCCGCCCGGAGATAGTCAAGTGCGTCGTGAACGCCGAGTGCATCACGCGCAACGCGACACCCTTGTTGCTGACGCAAGCCGGCCGGGCCGTCCCGTGGGGTGAGCCGCTGCGCGAGAAGTCGGCATAACGCGAGGACTGCTATCCGCACCTAAAGGGGCCGGGTTTCTGACGAAAACCCGGCCTCTTCTTTTTCTCTCGGGCAGATCGTTGCTGTCCAATCGGCAATCCGGCAGCCCGCTTCATTGCATTCAGGGTGCGCATACGATACAATGTCGAATTATGAGCGAACTGACCCACCTTGACGATCAAGGCCAGGCCCGCATGGTAGATGTGGGGGCCAAGGCCGAGACTGAGCGGGAGGCGGTGGCGGCAGGGCGGGTGATGATGCGCCCGGAGACGTTGCGCTTGTTGAAAGCCGGCAACCTGCCGAAAGGCGATGTGCTGGGCACGGCGCGCGTGGCCGGCATCCTGGCCGCCAAACGCACGTCCGAGCTGATCCCCCTCTGCCACCCATTGCTATTGACCCACGTCGCCGTCGATTTTGCTTTTGACGAGCAGTCGTCGGCGGACGAGCAGTCGTCCGCGGTCGACATTCGGGCCACCGTCCGCTGCCACGGCCAGACCGGGGTCGAGATGGAAGCGCTGACCGCGGTCAGCGTGGCGGCGCTGACCATCTACGATATGGCCAAGGCAGTGGAGCGCGGGATGGTCATTGGCAGCGTGCGCCTGCTGGAAAAGCGCGGCGGCAGAAGCGGCGAGTGGCACAAGGATAGATCTTGATGGCTGAGGCGATGAAAATACGGATACGCGCTTTCGCCGGGCTGCGCGAGGCGTTGGGTTTTGGCGACACGACTCTGACGATCGAGCCGGGCCTGGACGTAGCCGGCCTGCTCGCCCGCCTGGAAGCCGCTCATCCCGACGCCCACCTGTCTGAGCGGCGTTTCGCGATTGCAGTCAACCGGTCCTATGCCGGTCCCGGCACGCGGCTGGCGGATGGTGACGAGATCGCACTGATTCCTCCGGTCAGCGGCGGCGCCGGCCCGGCGCCCACGGCCAAGCTTTTCGAGGTCACGAAGCGCTCGCTGTCGCTGGATGAGGTTGCCGGGCGGCTGCTCGGTCCGGAGCGGGGCGGAATCACCGTCTTCGCCGGCACCGTGCGCGGCCTCACGCCGGCCAGCGCGGGCCAACGTGGAGAGTTTGCTACCGACTACCTCGAGTACGAAGCGTATCCTGAGATGGCTGAGTCGGTGTTGGCTGAGATCGGGGCGGAAGTGCAGGCACGCTGGCCGGACGTCAGCGCCCTGGCCATCGTTCACCGGATCGGCCGGCTGGCGGTCGGCGAAACCGCGGTGGTCGTGGCGGTGGCCGCCGCCCACCGGCAGAACACTTTTGCCGCGTGCCAGTACGCGATCGATCGGGTCAAGCGGATCGCGCCCATCTGGAAACGCGAAGTAGGCGCGGACGGCGCCCTTTGGGTCGAAGGTCCAGAGTCAAACGTGGCATAAGCTCCGGTCCCCGCTGAATGACAGACGGCCCGGCGCTGGCTTTTTCACAGCTGAAACGGGGTACGCGTTGCCGGCCGTATTACCGCCCCTATCCATCATCGTCCTGGTCGTTCTCGGATTGCTGTTCAGCTTTCTCAACGGCGCCAAAGACGGCGCAAACGCCCTGGCGACCATGGTCACTTCACGCGCCACGTCGCCTATCTGGGCGCTGGTGATCGGCGGCGCGGCGGAGTTCAGCGGCCCGTTCATCTTTGGCGTAGCAGTCGCGCGCACCATCGGCTCGGGAGTTGTTGATCCGGCGAACGTCACCATCACTGTGGTGATCGCCGCGATATTGGCAGCCTGCGCCTGGAATCTCGGAATGTGGTGGCTGAGCTTGCCTACCAGTTCGTCGCACGCGCTTGTCGGCGCATTGGTGGGGGCGGTCCTGTTTCACAGCCGGCTCGACCTGGCAGTCTTGCACGTTGCAGGCCTGATCAAGATTGCAATCGGGCTCTTCGCGGCGCCGCTGATCGGCATTGCCCTGGCCTTTGTCGTCACACGCGCGGCAATGCTCCTGCTGCGCGGCGCCACACGGCACGTTAACTGGTTTTTCAAGCGCGGCCAGCTATTGACCACATTCGGCCTGGCGCTCAGCTTCGGCGCCAATGACGCGCCCAAATCAATGGGCATCATCACGCTTGGGTTGGTCGCGGCTCGCTCGCTGCCCGCCTTTCAGGTGCCGCTCTGGGTCATCGTTGCGGCCGCTGTGGCGGTTACCCTCGGCACTGTCCTGGGCAGCCGGCGGATGATCCGCACGATCGGCACTCGTTTCTACCGGGTCCGGCCTTTTCACGCCTTTAACAGCCAGTTGGCTTCCGGGTTGATCGTCGTCTTTGCTTCGCTAAGCGGCAGCCCGGTCAGCACCAGCCAGGTGGTGAGTTCCGCGGTGGCGGGGGCCGGCGCGGCCGAGCGGCTGACGAAAGTACGCTGGGGCGTTCTGGGTGAGATGGCCTGGGGGTGGATGCTCACCATCCCCGCAACGATGTTGGCCGGCGGGCTGGTATACTGGCTGCTCAGCGCGGCGTTCGGCCGCTAGGATTTCAAGATGGGCATCCGAGACCTCTTCAAATCACGCGATGCGCTCTTCCTGCAGATGCTGGTCGACCAGTCGGCCAAGACGCTGGAAGCCATCGAGGAACTGCAGCGCTACCTCGATAGCGCCGATCGCTCGTTAGCACGGCGAGTCAAGGAAATTGAGACTGAGGCGGATGAGCTGCGCCGGGCCGTCAACCGGGAGCTGAACCGCACCTTCATCACCCCCTTCGACCCGGAAGACATCTACGCTCTCTCGCGCACCATTGACGAGGTGATCGATTATACGGCCACCACCGCCGAAGAGATGGAGATCCTGGGGATCCGAGCGGATGATTATCTGAAACAGATGATCACGCTGGAGCTAGAGGGTGCCCGAGAGGTTCACTTGGCGATCGTCAGGCTCAAAGATCACCCAAACGCTGCCGGCGACCATGCTCTGCGGGCCCGCTCGCTCGAGAACCGCGTCGAGCAGCTATACCGGCTTGCCGTGGCGGACACCCTATCAAGCGCGCAGAACGTGGCGGACGTGGTGAAGGCGCTCAAGTATCGGGAGGTCTATCGTCATGTCAGCAACGCCGCCGACCGCTTTGCCGAAGCGGCGGACGTCGTCAACCATATAGTAGTGAAGGTGACTTGAGATGGCAAGCGAAAGCGGTCACATCAAAATCGCGATCATCGGCGTCGGGGCAGTCGGCGCCACGGCAGCCTACGCGCTGATGATCAGCGGCATCGGCGAGGAAATTGTCCTGGTAGACGTGAACGAGCACAAAGCCGAAGGCGAAGCCATGGACCTGGCCCAGGGAGCGCCCTTCGTGCGGCCCGTCAACATCCGCGCCGGCAAGTACGCCGATTGCGCCGGGGCGCAGGTGGTTGTCATTACGGCGGGCGCGGCCCAGCGGCCGGGCGAGAGCCGGCTGGACCTGGTAAAGCGCAACGCGCAGATCTTTCGCGACATGGTGCCGCAGATCGCACAGGCCGCCCCGGACGCGGTCCTGCTGATCGTCGCCAATCCGGTGGACATCCTCACCTACGCCAGCCTCGAGTTCTCCGGCTTCCCGCCCTCGCGCGTGATCGGTTCCGGCACGGTGCTGGATACGGCCCGGCTGCGCTCGCTCATCAGCCAAAAGCTGCAGGTCGACCCGCGCAGCGTGCACGCCAATGTGATCGGCGAACACGGAGACAGCGAGGTCGTCACCTGGAGCCGGGCGACCGTGGCCGGTATGCCGATCAACGAGTTTTGTAGCCAGCGTGGCAGACCATGCGACGCGGAGATGCAGGCCGAGATCAGCGCGCAGGTGCGCCGCGCCGCTTACGAGATCATCGAGCGCAAGGGAGCCACCTTCTACGCGATCGGCCTCAGCATCCGTCAGATTGTCGAGGCGATCCTGCGCAATCAGAACACCGTGTTGAGCGTTTCCACCTTGCTGACAGGACAGTTGGGCGTCTCGGGCGTCTGCCTGAGTCTACCCGCCATTGTTTGCCGTGACGGCGTTGAAGCCGTGCTCGTGCCGGGCATCAACGACGAGGAAGCCGAGGCTTTCCGCCGCTCGGGCCAGGTCGTGCGTGATACGGCAACCGCGGCCGGGCTCTAGAGGAGGATATCGTGCGGGCGGTGGTCCAACGCGTCAGCCGGGCGTCCGTGCGGGTGGCCAGACAGACTGTGGGGGCGATCGAACGGGGGTTTCTCGTCCTGTTAGGTGTGACCCACGCCGACGGCCGGGCGGAGGCAGATTGGCTGGCGCGCAAGATCGCAGGTCTGCGCGTCTTTGAGGATGGGGAGGGCAAAATGAACCTGGGGCTGGCGGAGGTGTGCGGGGCCGTGCTCGTCGTCTCGCAGTTCACCCTTTACGGCGATGCCCGCAGGGGGCGCCGCCCCAGTTTCATCGCGGCGGCCCGCCCCGAGCAGGCTGAACCACTGGTGGACTATTTCGCAGCCCAACTGCGCGCGCTGGGATTGCCCGTCGAGACCGGCCGTTTCGGCGCGGCGATGGAAGTCGAGCTGGTCAACGATGGGCCGGTGACTTTGTGGTTAGATACCTCGTCTACGTCTACGTCGGCGGAACCTCCATCTGGCCCACTTTCTCGGGATGCCGGGCGGTGATGGTCTCGTAGAACGCGCGGATGGCGGCCATATCGGCCTGAATATCGCCGCTGGGCCTGATCAGCGGTCCGGTTCCGAGCACCTTGCGCTTATAATCCACGTAAGCGAGCACTATAGGCGCCTGTGCACCCAGCGCGATGTAATAAAAGCCGGTCTTCCAATAGCGGCTTTTATTGCGCATGCCTTCCGGGGTGATCCCCAATGTGATGTGCTCTCGCTCGTTGAAGGCCTGCACCGCCTGATCTACGAACGCGTGGCGCGCGCGCCGGTCGACCGCGATTCCGCCCAGCCAGCGCATCAGATAACCGAACGGCCCACGGAAAAGGGTGTGCTTGCCCAACCACGAGATTTTGATGGTGTGGAAGCCGCAGGTGAGGATGGCTTCACCGGTGAACGAAACAAAGCCGTCGAGGTTGGAGGTGTGCGGCGCGAGGATGATCACGTACTTGGGCAGGTCTGGCAGAACCGCTTCGACGCGCCAGCCGATTAGCCAATAGATCAGCCTGGCAATCGAGTAGGCCAGGCGACTGCCCAACGGCGCCTGTGAGCAAGATCTGGCCATGTCTACTTCAGTTCCTTCAGCTCCGCCACAACCATCCCGCCGAGAATCATCCCGCAGCCCAGCAATTGCCGCGGCCCCAACACTTCGCCGATAAGCAGGAAACTCGTCAGTGCGGCAAACACGGATTCTCCGGCGAAGATCAGCGCGGTGTGAGTGGATGTGGTGAAGCGCTGCGCAGCGACCTGAATGCCAAAGGCGGCCGACGTCGCCAACAAACCCGTGAACGCGGCCGCGAAAAGAACCTCGCGGTTCGCAGCCACGCGCGGTTCCAGCGCCAGGGCGCACGCCCCGCTCAGCCCAGCCACAACCACGATCTGTCCCAAAGTCAGCAACATTGGATCATAGCGCGGCGCAAAGCGACCTGTCAGCAGGATGTGAGCGGCGAAGGCCACGGCGCAAGCAAAGACCAGCGCGTCGCCCAGGCTGACGGACAGACCGGCCCGCAGGCTCAACAAGGCCAGACCGGTCATTGCCAACGCGACTCCCAGCGCGGCGTTGCGCCCTGGCCTCTGGCGCAAAACCAGGGCGTTAACAAGGGGCACAATCACGACATAGGTGCCGGTGATGAATCCCGCTTT
>Ga0209429_10001559_pt1 | contig 14066 bp, 13 predicted proteins | sample BarGraNGADG00212_3_FD_184493 | JGI IMG/M metagenome (GOLD analysis project Ga0209429, IMG submission 184493) | Arctic peat soil microbial communities from Barrow, Alaska - Barrow Graham LP Ref core NGADG0004-212 (SPAdes) (version 2) | ecosystem: Environmental > Terrestrial > Soil > Wetlands >... | reverse complement strand
TAGGTATGTTTCCAAGATCACAGAGATCTGCAGGCGGTGGGATTGCAGTATGGCGGGGCATAGTGAATGGACTTACGAGGGCAGCCCGAAAGAGTAATCGAGTAGGAGCTGACGGGGATCTGGCCCGTTATCAGGCAGAATCGTATGACAGTACGATAAGACGAGTGAGCCGCCTTTTTTATGGGGTGACTAACGCAAGGTGGTACCGCAGGAGTTTTATAGCTCTTGTCCCTGCAAGCAATTGGCAGAGACAAGGGCTTTTTTGTATTCTGCCGCAAGAATTTGACGACAAAAGAGTAAAATGAAAGGCAGGTAACAGCATGCACATTACACACGCAATCAAGTCCATTATTGAGGGCAGAAGCCTTACAGAGCAGGAATCGTACGACGCTATTAATCAGGTTATGTCGGGTCAGGCAACAGATGCACAGATCGCAGGTTTTCTTGTAGCACTTCGCGTTAAAGGTGAAACAGTAGAGGAAATCACGGGAGGCGCACGAGCTTTGGCTGAGAAAGCCAACCGCATTCATCCAAAGGTTGCTTTCTGCGTTGACCCTGTCGGCACGGGCGGAGACGGCACCAACACATTCAACATCTCATCAACTGCAGCCATCGTGGCCGCCGCAGCGGGCGCGTGTGTCGCCAAACACGGCAATAGATCTGTCTCCAGCCGTTCCGGAAGCGCTGATTTCTATGAATCCATCGGGATCAACATTGCGCTCTCCCCTGCTGCCGTTGAACGCTGTATCGAAGAAATCGGATTTGGATTCATGTTTGCTCCGACTTTTCATCCGGCCATGCGTTTTGCCGGCCCTGTAAGAAAACAGTTGGCCGTCAGGAATATTTTCAATATTCTCGGGCCTCTATCCAATCCGGCGTCCGCGAACGGTCAGGTACTGGGTGTATATGACCAGGCGATTATGCCCTTTATCGCAAAAACCCTGCAGAATATTGGTGAAATGCACTCTATGGTCGTTCACGGATCGGACGGTTCTGACGAGATCACCAACACAGGCATTACTTATGTTATTGAGGTTTTCCCTGACCGCATGGAGGAATACACAATTTCTCCGGAGCAGTTTGGTCTTCCAACCTGCACACTCAAAGATTTACAGGGCGGAACCCCGGCCGACAATGTCAGGATCGCCCTTGAAATTCTTCAGGGCCAAAAGGGTGCACATCGGGATATTGTCGTTTTGAATGCTGCAGCAACCATTTATATCGGGCAAAAAGCTGCGTCCTTGTCTGAAGCGGTTATTCTGGCTCAGGATGCATTAGATTCGGGCAAAGCTTTTGCCAAGCTCGAAGAAATCCGTGCATTCACCAACCGCGACGACATCAAGAGTCTCTGAAGGAGTTGAAAACATGAACAATACAACAGCCTCCGGGCTCAGCGGCATAGTAGAGAGAACGATTGCAACGGGAACGATCCTCGACCGCATCGTAGCCAAAAAGGCCGAACGGATACAGGCACGCATGGAACACCGCTCGATTGAGGAACTTGCCGAAAAAGCGTTCGCGTCCCTGCCGGTGACCAGAGATTTTGCCAGGGCCATAAGGGGTCAGGGCATCACAATAATTGCAGAAGTCAAAAAGGCTTCACCGTCCAAGGGTATCATCGCTCCCGATTTTCATCCGGCCGACCAGGCGCTGGCTTATGAAAGAGGCGGAGCCGCAGCAATATCGGTACTGACCGAGCAGGACTTTTTTCTTGGAAGCGACTATCACCTGACAGACGTCACCAATCAGGTGTCCCTGCCGGTTCTCCGCAAGGATTTCACAATCGATCCGAGCCAGATTTACGAGGCAAGAATACTCGGCGCTTCCGCGATATTGCTGATTGCCGCACTGCTTCCGGATAAGACAATCTCCTCCTATATGCAACTCGCTGACGATCTGGGTCTTTCGGTTCTTCTGGAGATTCACACGATGGATGAACTGATGCGGGCCCTCGACCTTAATGCACCGATTATAGGGATCAATAACCGCGATCTCCACACTTTTCATGTTGATCTTAGCGTAACGGAACGTCTCGCCCCAATGATTCCTGCCGGCCGGACAATTGTATCCGAGAGCGGCATCCATACGGCTAACGATTTGTCCCGCTGCTACCGAAGCGGTGTGCAATCCGTTTTGATCGGTGAAAGCCTGATGCGCGAATCACAGTCCGCCGGGAATGTCGGCAGTTTTGTTAACGAAGGCGCCCTTGGAAGTGTAGAACAGAAAATGCATGACCTTTTATCTGAGATCCCTCATCAGAGATAAGGACCTCGCCGCTGAAGAAAGGATGGACATTATGTCTAAAGGAAGATACGGAAAATTTGGTGGTCAGTATGCTGCCGAGACACTTATGTATGCGCTGACAGAGCTTGAGAAAGCATATCGCGAAGCACAGGCAGATCCTGCGTTTGACATGGAATATAAGCAGCTCCTTCGCGAATATGCGGGGCGTCCTTCCCTTCTGTACCGGGCCGTGCGTCTGTCTGCCGATCTTGGTACGCAGGTTTTTTTGAAAAGGGAAGATCTGAATCATACCGGCGCCCACAAAATCAATAACGTCCTCGGCCAGGTGTTATTAGCCAAAAGAATGGGTAAAAAGCGCGTCATCGCAGAGACCGGCGCCGGCCAGCACGGTGTGGCAACCGCTACGGCAGCTGCCCTTTTCGGAATGTCGTGTGATGTATTCATGGGCGAGGAAGATACGCGCCGCCAGTCCCTGAATGTATATCGTATGGAGCTCCTCGGAGCAAAGGTACATTCGGTCACGGACGGTACGGCAACCCTCAAGGATGCTACCAGCGAGGCACTCCGTGAATGGTCCCGCAGAGTCAGTGATACGTATTATGTCGTTGGTTCGGTCGTTGGGCCGCATCCGTATCCGGAAATAGTACGTGACTTCCAAAGGGTGATCGGCGATGAAATCCGGGCTGAGATGCTTGAAAAATACAGCCGTCTTCCGACTGCCCTTTTCGCATGTGTCGGCGGCGGCAGCAATGCAATGGGTACATTCTATCCGTTCATCGATGATCCGGGTGTCCGTCTCATCGGCGCCGAGGCAGGCGGGGAAGGTATTGAAACCGGCCGCCATGCGGCTACCCTTTCCGGCGGAACAACAGGAGTCTTCCATGGAATGAAGTCCCTGTTTCTGCAGGACGACGAAGGTCAGATCACTCCCGTATATTCTATTTCCGCCGGACTGGATTATCCGGGTATCGGACCGGAACACGCCCATCTTTACGAGACGGGCCGCGGGGAATACCACCCTGTAACGGACAAAGAGGCTATTGCGGCATTTGAATATCTCAGCCGGATGGAAGGAATTATTCCTGCCATCGAAAGCGCACATGCTGTAGCCCTTCTGCAGAAAATGCACGCAGAATTCACGCCGGATGACATGGTCGTCGTCACACTTTCCGGACGTGGCGACAAAGACGTTGAAGCGATCGGCCGGTACCGCGGACAGATTGTCTGACAAAGGAGAAATTATGGAAAACACACATATTGACCAGATAAATCGAGGCAGCCTGACTGGGCAGCCCGGACAACCCGGCCGGCCAAACAGGATTGACACCGCTTTTGCCGCTCTGCGAAAAAAAGGCAAAAAAGCGTTTATTCCTTTTATTACCGCCGGCGATCCTTCCATCGGGGCATCGTATGAAATAGCCAAGGCGATGATCGAAAACGGGGCGGATCTTATAGAGTTCGGTGTACCATATTCCGATCCATCCGCCGACGGACCCGTAATCATGCGTGCAGATGTGCGCGCATTGGCACACGGCACCAGGCTTGCCGATGTATTTAGCCTCGCCGCCCGGATCACAGAAGAATTCCCGGCCATTCCCGTCGTGCTTTTACTCTATTTCAATTCCGTTTTTGTCTACGGGCTCGAACGATTTTTTGATGCCTGTGAAAAGGCCGGCATATCAGGCGTTATTATTCCTGATCTCCCGCTTGAAGAACGGGACGAAGCCCGGCCATTTGCCGATCCGCACGGGGTCTATCTTATTTCCATGGTCACACCTGTCTCAAAAGAAAGAACACAGAGGATTCTTACACAGGCACAGGGATTTCTTTATTGTGTCGCTTCCCTTGGCGTCACAGGTGAGAGAGCATCCTACTCGACGGATTTCAAGGATTATTTTGATACCCTGAATCAGTTTTCCGACATTCCTAAATGTATTGGATTCGGTGTATCGACACCGGAACAGAAAAACGAGCTTGAGGCTTATTGCGACGGCGTTATTGTTGGTTCAGCAATCGTCCGCCGGATTGAGGACTGTATCGGAGAAGGTTTAACCGACCGCGAAATCGCTGCCCGCCTTGGAGCATACGTCCGGTCCTTTACGGAGGTACCCAATGATTTATCCATCATATGACAAATTCGCTGCCCTCACCAAAACGGCACGAGTCATCCCAATCATACAGAAAATCAATGCCGATCTGTATACGCCGATCTCTGTATTCCAGAAATTCGGATGCCGTCCGGATTCTTTCCTATTGGAAAGCGTCGTCGGCGGCGACCGTTGGGCACGGTATTCAATCATGGGGCGAAATCCGATCCTTTCCTTTTGCGTCTCTGCAGGGAAAACAACATACAAAAAACTCGGGCAGGAATATCCTTGTGACCTTCTCGGAAGGACTCCCCTGACGCAGCTGTCCGAACTCCTCCGGCAGTGCGAATCAGAACATTTTTCCTACATAAATCATTTCTACTGCGGACTTCTGGGTTACTTCGGTTACGACTTCATCCGGTACTGCGAAGTCCTGCCTGACAACAATCCTGATACCATTGGTCTTCCTGACTGTAACCTGTCGGCCCCCGGGGAAGTTATTGTCTTTGATCATCTCAAAAATGAAATCTCCGTCATCGTCAATGTCTTTTCGGAAGGCGGCGTCGACCTGTATGAAAAAGCCGCTTCGAGGCTGAGCGAAATCATAACAGAAATACAAAGTCCCGTCCCGGCAGAACTGTCCAGAGTCCATCCCGAAGACTTGAACTTTGTTCCACAGACCAGCATGGAAGACTTCTGCGCAAGTGTTGAAAAGGCCAAAGCCTACATCCGCGATGGTGATATTTTCCAGGTTGTCCTTTCACAGCGGTTCACGGCCGACTATCAGGGAGACCCCCTTCCCGTTTATCGGGCGCTCAGAAGTGTAAATCCGTCACCCTACATGTTCTATATCCAGCTCGAAGATTCATCCATTGTGGGATCTTCGCCGGAAATGCTTGTACGTGTAACCGATGGACGCATTGAGACCTGTCCGATTGCCGGCACCCGTCCGCGCGGCAAAAATGAAGCGGAAGACCGCAGTCTCACAGCCGAGCTTCTCGCCGATGAAAAGGAAATATCCGAACATTACATGCTTGTAGATCTGGCAAGAAACGATGTAGGAAAGGTCGCGGCTTTCGGAACTGTCGAAGTCAAAAACATGGGGCATGTCGAAAAATACTCCCACGTTATGCACATCGTAACAAACGTAGAAGGAACCCTGCGGGATGGCCTGTCCACCATTGATGTCCTCTCCTCCCTCCTTCCGGCCGGAACGCTGTCCGGGGCACCCAAAGTCCGTGCGATGGAAATCATCGACGAACTTGAGCCGCTTCGCCGCGGTATATACGGCGGCGCTGTCGGTTACCTCGGATTCGACAAAAACATGGACACCTGTATTGCCATCCGCTCGGCCGTCATCCGTAACGGAAAAATACATGTGCAGGCCGGTGCAGGCATCGTCGCCGATTCCGTACCGGAGACTGAGTATCTCGAAAGCATGAATAAAGCAAAGGCGCTGTTTGTCGCCTTGGAAAAAGCAGGTGGAATGCGATGATATTATTGATTGATAATTTTGATTCCTTCACTTATAATGTCTTCCAGCTAGTCGGCCAAATTAACCCCGATGTCCGGGTCGTACGAAATAACGCCGTCACAATAGCAGACATCGAAGCCCTCGCTCCCACACATATCATCATTTCACCAGGTCCCGGATTTCCCGTTACAGCCGGCATATCGATTCCCGCAATCCGTCACTTCGCCGGCAAAATACCAATCCTTGGAATATGCCTTGGCCATCAGGCGATAGCAGAAGCCTTCGGGGCAGTCATCATACACGCACCCGAACTCGTACATGGCAAAAAACGACCCGTCCGCATCCTATTCGATACATCCGGGCAAAAACCTCTATGTCCTCTTTTTGATGGACTCCCCGAAACACTGGAAGTTGCACGCTACCATTCCCTGTCTGCCGACCCTGCCACAATACCCGATTGTCTGCTGGTCACAGCCACAGCGCCCGATGACACTGTCATGGGCCTCATGCACCGCGACTACCCTGTATACGGCGTCCAGTTCCATCCTGAATCCATACTGACCGAACACGGCCGGCAGATCATGGAGAATTTCCTTGCGCAAGATATGGTATCTATTCCGATTTAGGTGTATTTGGTTTCATTGTATTCATCTGCTGCATTTTTGAATTCGCAGTAAGCCCCTTCGCAAATACGGAGCGGCCAGATGAAAGTCATAATAATAAACCATGTATCCTTTTGAGGGTGTAATGGTGTATTTGTCAAATGCTTCCCGTATCCTGCGCTCATCATCTGCACAATGGTATGTGCAGACCGCCATCATTACTTCGTCAAAATTGTTCAATAATTTATCTGACCAGGATAAGGCAGGCATCTCAGATCCTTCGATATCCATTTTGATAAAGCAGGAACGACTTGTGGTTTGCATTTCTTTCGCAAAATCATTAAGAGTAATGCATTGTCCCGATGTATGATCCGTCACGAATTTCTGAATAATCACGATCTTATCCGGATAGGGTGCAAATGTCATTTTCAAAGCCTCAACCCAGTCCGGATCGCATTCAAAACAATATGTTTTATCGGCTGAATCGATTGTCCGTAATGCAAATATCCCCTCGGCAGTGCCAATATCAAAAATGACACTCCTGCTATTCGGTTTGAATTCATCGGTAAGATAGCAATGAGGAGACTCCTTGTCCTGTTCCATGCATAGATTGCGGTAATATCGCCTGACAAGTACGGGGGTAAAATACTTTTTCTTGAAATATAGTTTTTTGCCCATATCCATTACATAAAGCAGTCCGCATGACGGATCCTTATAAACTTCAACATCCATTGCCGCGTACTTTTTCGTAAATTCATATGGAAAAACGCTTAACCTGAGACTGCGCCTGATTGTTTGCACCACAGTTTTAATGTCCTCATGATCTGCATCTTCATGATATTTAACAATTTTACTGCGCAGGAAAAAACTCTTCATCTCACAGAAAATAAATTCCGGGTATGTTCCTGCAATTCTCTTAATTCCTTGATTCCTCTTCTTCATATATAAAAGCATCCCTTCAATTGAAATCACTGTTTTAATAATATTATAGACATATATATGAAAAGCGGAACTCCTTTCAATAATATAGCAGACGAAAAGTTAATCATCAGACCCGGCGAAGAAATTGAATTAGAACAACAAAAACTCTTTAACCAACTGCTCTTCCTGAAACTTCTGCGTGTAAAAATCTTCAGCTTTAGTACTTTCCCACTCCTGTAAAAGCACTTTATTCCGCGCAAAGTAATCCAGGACCTGTTCAGCAAAGGACTCGTCCAGCACCTTCAAAATAAGCCTGTCTGTTTCATATACAGCTTGCATTTAAAAACCTCACTTTTCATCCGAGGCAAATCTTCCCTGTATACGGCGTCCAATTCCATCACGACTCGATCCTGACTGAATATGGGCGACAGATCATGGAGAATTTTCTGACGCGAGAAAATCCAGGCTGTCGAAAATCCTATTGCGTTGAATATCCTATTGCGATGATTAACCTTTCATGGTAAAAAGAGAAACCTTCCAATTGTCATTTTCTTTAACCAATCCGATATATCCTTGTACCTTCGTTTCCTGATCGCTCTGTCCATCTGCAGAGACATGCTTCAAGTCAACTTTATAGTAATATCCCGCATTGTTTTCGTCCTCGGCAGGCTCGTTCTTATCCAATGAGAAAGCTGTAATCTGCAAGGTGAAATCATTATCAGTACAATAACCTGTCTCGTTAGTATAGTACCGATTCATCATAATATTTTCATACTCTTTTTCTGTGACAAGAGGCAGAATGTTTTTGTGAAGAGTTTGCATGGGACCGTCTACTGTTTTACTAATATCAGAAGTCCCCGTTTCCTGATCAAAGTCCTTCTTCAGTTCATCGATTTCTGTTCTTAATATTCTATAGTCTTCGATGTTGTCTGCATCAACTGTGTAGATGGCTTTTAGGAATTTCTCAGCAGTTTCATCAGGACCGCTTTTTTGAGCCGCACTGCATCCACACAGCACAAGTACAGATAGCAGTATCAATCCAAACATAGTTGGCGCTTTTTTCATACTTATTCCTCCATTATTTATATAGTAGATAAAGTAATAAATAGTGTACTTTTTATATTTTACTATAAATCATTTACGTTATCCAGAGGACTTGACCGAGCGAGAAAGCTATCGTATCTGTTGAGAGAACCTGCTCATATAAGAAATCAATTTCCTTGTTCGGCGCAGCCGAACTCTGATAAATAAATCATATGGCCTTTGAGTAGATTCCTTAGCGTCCGCAGGACGCCTCAAGGGAATGGATAATGCTTTTTGAGTAGATTCCTCGGATTGCAAAGCAATCCGAGGACTTGACCGAGTGAGAAAAGCATTATCCCTTCCCCCGACCTGACCGAACGAGAAATCGACTTCCTTGTTCGGCTGCGCCGAACTCTGTCAAATAGATCCCATGGCTTTCGAGTAGATTCCGCAGGATCGCTTTGCGATCCGAGGACTGCTCGAGTGAGAAAGCCATGGGATCTATTTGTGGTACGGTTCACCCCGGTCAATCCGAAACGCCCTATAACACTGCTCCATTAGAATAAGCCGCGTCATCTGGTGTGTGAATGTCATCGGTGACAGACAAATCCTATGATCCGCACGTGCTATCACTTCCAGTGATAGTCCGTTCGACCCGCCGATTACGCAGGTAAGTTCCGCGCCGCCCTTATCAAATGCTTTTATCAGTTCTTTAGAAAAATCTTCTGATCCGTATGTTTTTCCGGCGAGATCCAAAAGCCAGACATAGGCTCCCTCTTTAATCTGTGCAAGGAGCTTTTCTCCCTCTTTTTCCAGTGCTGTATCTCTTGGCAGCTGGTCCGGCGAGTCCGGCACCTCTGTAATATCAACTTCGCAGTAGCGGCTCATGCGTTTCTTGTATTCCAGAATGCCCTCAGTCAGCCACTTTTCTTTAACTTTTCCTGCAGCGATGATATGAAGTCTCATATAAGTTCCACGACCGTATATTCCAAGGTCTCTTCACTGGCAAGGCACACCGCTTCCCCGATCTCCTCCTGTGAAACCGCATACAAAATGACCGGCTCTGTCGGGTAGTACCGATTCGCGACCGACAGAAAATAGTTCTCGCCGCGTACAGCAGATTCATTATCCATTACACGCAGGATTTCCTTTTCTGCAATCATCGGCATATTGTTTTCCTTGCTCAAATGTCCCAGCACGAAGTGCTTCGTTCCGTTATGATACAGATAGCAGACTGCTTGTGCACAATCCGAATTGCATAGATGACCCATCTCTGAGTCAATACGCTTTTTCAAATACCAGGGATACTCACCGTTCCAAAGCATATCGTGGTCATAGTTTGCTTCAATCAAAACAACTTCGCTTCCCACTACAGCTTCCCTGACTTCATCACTGAAATGCCCTAGATCTGTTGCCACAGCCATGGATCTTCCCTGATAGAAAAATCGAAATCCACAGGATCCTTCTGCATCATGCGGCGTCGAAAAAGGAATGATCTCCACTTGTCCTACAAAAAAAGACTCGCCGGAAACAATAGTGTGATCAAGATCCTGTGCATGCGGTTTCTTTTGCGCTCCTTGAATCCCCCTCCATGTATGCTCTGTCGCATATATGGGAATCCCGAATTTACGGACAAAAACATCAAGTCCTTTCATATGATCGCTGTGGTCATGTGTTATCAGTATTGCATCAATCGCAGAGGGGTCCTGCCCGACTTGTTCAAGAGCTAATACAATGGACTTGGTCGAACACCCGACATCAACCAGAATCCGGACACCCTCAAACTGGACAAAAATAGAATTTCCGCTGCTTCCGCTATATAGCGGGATCATTTGTATATAATTATCCACCTGAATTCATCTCCTCAGAAAGCACCGGTATCCGGCCTTGGGCAAACCGAACCCGGATCTTCAATACGATCCATTTTGGCACCAAGTGCGTTTAATTTTTCAACAATTTTCTCATATCCGCGCTCTATTCTCTGCGCCTCGGAAATGATGGTTACTCCATCGGCGGCAAGACCGGCAAGTACCATAGCCGCGCCCGCACGTAAATCCATCGCAACAACACTGGATCCGTTCAACTGTGTTGGGCCGGTAACAAGTGCAATTCTATCAATAACGGAAATGTTGGCACCCATTGTCTGTAGTTCACTGACATATTGAAAACGATTATCCCATACATTCTCATGCATCCGGCTTAATCCTTCTGCCATACATAAAAGTACCGTAGCCTGCGGCTGCAGATCTGTCGGGAATCCGGGATATGGCATCGTCTTAAAATTCACTGCTGATATAATTCCACAGTCTGCCACGGTCACACGTATGGCATCATCGCTTTCATCCACTTCGAAGCCCATTTCAATTAATTTAGCCGTAAGCGGCTCCATATGCTTAGGGATCAGATTGCGTACCGTCACATCGCCCCTCGTTACTGCTGCGGCGATCATATAAGTGCCTGCTTCAATTTGATCAGGAATAATCGAATAGGAGAACCCGCCCGGAAGAACCGGAACGCCTTTTACTCGGATAGTATCCGTACCTGCGCCCTTAATATTCGCGCCCATTGCATTCAGAAAGTTGGCAACATCAACAATATGCGGTTCTTTGGCAGCATTTTCAATAGTTGTCCAACCCTCTGCCTTCGTCGCTGCGAGCATGATATTTATTGTTGCTCCCACGCTGACAACATCCAGAAAAATATGCGCTCCGACAAGCTTGTCTGCAACGATACGAATAATCCCGTTTCTGATATCTGACAGACCCGTGCCCTTTGCTCCAAGTTTTGCAAATCCCTTTAAATGAAGGTCGATCGGCCTGGTACCGAAATTGCATCCGCCGGGCATATGCATTGTTGCTTTTTTATATCTGGAAAGAAGAGCACCTAAGAGATAATATGATGCCCGGATATTTTTGACTTTATCATGAGTCGCCTCATGTGTGTTGATCGTTGTTGGATCAATCTTAAACATTCCGTCCCCAAGAGGCGTAATGATTGCTCCAAGTGTCTCACAGATTTCGAGCATTGCGCGAACATCCGCTATATCCGGTACATTTTCAAGCATGCAAGGTCCATCGAGCATCATGGAAGCCGCAAGTATCCCCAATACAGCGTTCTTACTTCCACTTACTGTAACTTCTCCTACAAGTCGTTCTCCGCCGACAATTCTATAACTAGGCATGGTATTCCCCTTTCAAACTTTCACTTTGCAGTTGGTCGATAGTAATGATTTTGAGATCACCCGCAGGTTCCGGCAGTTTTTGCTTACTGCTTCTTGGCGTTTGCGGTCTCACTAATTTATCCCCTGCGGACAGCATTTGATTTGATTCACCCGCAGGAGGGAATTCACCTGTTGATTCCATTGCAGCCCGACGAACCGCGGAACGCGGGAAGGTCCGCGATCTCGCAGATTGGCCGGATAAAGGTTTTTCCTTGTCAGAGACCTCTGCAGCAGACGTCTTCTGCACAGAAAGTGTGTCTTTGTCTGTCGCAGATGTATCGCTGTCTTTCATCTCATTATCTATGGAAGAAGTACGTGTCACTTTATCCTTGGAAACACGTGCTCGCTTTGCCGCCTCATACCGGGCAGGCAGCATATCCGCCGGGGACGCAATTGAATAATCTTTATCTTCTTTTGGCATTGAAAGGAGATAGGAAAGTAAGTCTTCGATCTGTTCAGGATTAAGTTCCGAAAGTTCCCGTATCGGTATGTCAATTTCCTCGGCAGCTGAAAGAAGATATGCTTCTGCATTTTCATACACATTTTCGTGTCTTGGTACATCGGCATGAATCGCTGCCAGTGTTTCACGGTATGTCTTTTCCGCTTTGGGAATCGTAACAACAAATTCTGTTCCCTTTCCGAGGACACTGGCTACTGTTATGGTTCCGCACTGAATTTCAGTAAGTTCTTTTGCGATCGACAGCCCAAGTCCTGTTCCGCCGTATTTTCTGGAACCGGTGGAATCTACCCTGTAAAACCGGTCAAAAAGACGCTGCAGGTTATCTTTGGCAACTCCCATTCCGTTATCAGCCACTTTGAGTGAAATATAGTCATTTGTCAACTGTACTGACACACTGACATATCCCTTATAATCCGTATACTTAATTCCGTTCGATACAAGATTCGTCAATATTCTGTCAATCGCTGAAGCATCGCCATACACCGGCGGGATAATCGAAAGAACAAAGGATTCAAGCTGAATTTGCTTTTCAACAGCATGAACCTGCATACGGCTTACTACCTGGCGCATAACGGAGACAATATCATACTGCGCCATTTTTGCCCGAATACCCCGGCTGTCAATAGATGACAAAAGCAAAAGGTTCTGTACAAGATTGTCCATGCGATTCGCATCATCATGAATTCGAGTTATATCAGAGCGAACGTCAGCCAACGGTTTTCCTTCCAGCCCCCAATCCAAAAGCGTCTCAGAATAGGCGGAAATAGTTGTAAGCGGTGTCTTGAGTTCATGTGACACATTAGCAACAAACTCTTTCCTCTGCTTTTCTTCACGTTCCTGTTCGGTGATATCCTGAATGATAATAATCCAGCCTGGTTTATTATAAGGTGCCAACTGCGACTGAGTGAGCCGCAGACGGACCGTGCGTTCATTGATGTTTACAATACCGTTAATATTAGGTGTCTGCAGAACAAGTGCCGCCTGAATTCCGTTATCACTTCCTATTTGAGACAGGAAACTCTGTAGTGTCTGCGGAATAGTCTCCATCATCAAAATAGCATTAGCTGAAGGATTCACGGTTATTAGCTTTCCATCTCCTCCATAAGCAATAATTCCAACTTCAAGCTCACGAAGAATTGTCTCCGAGGTGTCCTTCTCCTGCTCAAAATTTGCAAGTATCTTTTTAAGTTTCCGGTCAGCTTCGGTTTTTGAAAATTTAGTTTTAATAAAAGAATACAAAAACCCCAATAATAATCCTATTACAATTCCGAATAAAACAAGAATAAGCGTCAGCAGGGGATTACCCTTCACTTGCGCCCAAAAATTCGCAGCCTCAACCGAGGCTGCCTGATAGCGTAATAAATTCAATCCAATCGGCATTTTATCACTCAGGCCTGACTCTTATCAAAGTAGTAGCCAACTCCTCGTTTTGTCAATATATACCGATAATTGCTCTGATCCGGTTCAAGTTTCTCTCTGGTACGCCGGACAGTTACATCAACGGTCCTGACATCACCATAATACTCGTATCCCCATACCTTTTCCAAGAGTGTCTCTCTGGAAAATACCTGGCCGGCATTCTGTGCAAGAAAGCGCACAAGTTCAAACTCCCTCAGCGTCAGTTCAAGAATCTTCTCACCAAGCCGAACCTGATAAGCATCTGTATCGATTTCAAGCTCACCAAATGTAAGCAATTTGCTGTTGTCAGAGAGTTCATTCTCTGCAAGACTCATGCGGCGAAGCTGTGCCTTAACGCGCGCAAGTACTTCCCTCACACTGAATGGCTTAGTAATATAATCATCGGCACCAAGCTCAAGACCCAGTACCTTGTCAATCTCTTCGCTTTTGGCGGTCAACATCAGAATGGGAACATTCGTCTGAAGCCGAAGCTTTCTGCAGACATCAAACCCATCCATTCGAGGGAGCATACAGTCCAGCAAAATCAAATCCGGCTTCATGGATATACCCATTTCAAGGCCCATGGCACCATCCGAGGCTGTAATTGTTGTATATCCTTCACGCTCCAAATTGGCCT
>Ga0209429_10001555_pt1 | contig 14073 bp, 14 predicted proteins | sample BarGraNGADG00212_3_FD_184493 | JGI IMG/M metagenome (GOLD analysis project Ga0209429, IMG submission 184493) | Arctic peat soil microbial communities from Barrow, Alaska - Barrow Graham LP Ref core NGADG0004-212 (SPAdes) (version 2) | ecosystem: Environmental > Terrestrial > Soil > Wetlands >... | reverse complement strand
AAATGGAGGGAGCATTACGTTAACTTATTCCTATCTATAGTATACATATGGTCAGATTCTTCCTCCTCCTTTGCGCACGAATGCTGGGGCTTCGTCAGAACCCCGGCGTTCGTGTTTTAAGGGCTCGGGCCACGCAATTGGCAATTTCGATTCCTGGTACCGTGCGGGTATAATATAGTCACTTGCACCGCGCATGCGCCGAGGCGATGAATTGCGCAAGCTACGCAGCGCGGCATCCATTCGGCTTTCGAGGGGACAAATGCGCCGACGTTTTACCCCGGCTATGATCGCACTGGTAGCGCTGCTGATCGCGCTGACAACAGTTCTTACATTGCTGGTGAAGATCCCGACCCCGGCTCGTGGGTATGTTAACCTTTCAGACGCGGCGATCAGCTTTGCCAGCCTGGCATTTGGTCCAATCATTGGCATGATTGCGGGCGGGGTTGGCGCGGCGCTGGCCGACGTGCTCGGTGGCTACGCGCCCTTCGCCCCCTTGAGCCTGCTTGCGCACGGTCTGGAAGGGCTGGTGATCGGCCTGATCGCCTTACGCGGCCGTTCGATCCCGCGCATGATACTGGCCTGGCTGGCCGGCAGCCTGGTCATGGCGGCCTGTTACCTGGTCGGAGAAGGTCTCTTTCTGACGCCATGGGCGCTTGCCCTGGCAGAGATACCCTTCAATCTGTTCCAGGCCCTGATCGGCGGGCTAGTTGGCGTCCCGCTGGTAGTGGCCATCCGCCAGGCATATCCCCCCATTGACCAGATGGGCCGGCGACGAACGTGGACCGAATGACCACAGCCAGCATGCGAACGTGACAGTCGATATCGCCCTCGAGAACCTCTACTACGCCTATCCCCCGCCGATGCAGGGCAGTGAGGCCATCCCGGTTCTGCAGGGCATAAACCTCGAGATAGGCCGCGGCGAGTCGGTGGCGCTGCTGGGACGCGTGGGCGCGGGCAAGACAACCCTCTGCATGACGTTGAACGGGCTGGTGCCGCAGGCGACCGGGGGCATCTTCCGCGGCAACGTGCGCGTCCTGGGGCTCAACACCAAAGAGCACCCCGTGGCCGACCTGGCACAGCATGTCGGGCTGGTGTTCCAGGACCCGGAAAGCCAGCTGGTGCAGATGCGCGTCGAGGACGAAGTCGCGTTCGGGCCAGAAAACCTGGGTGTGCCGGCGGCCGAGATCGAGGAACGCGTGACGTGGGCGCTGGAAGCGGTGGGGCTGGCGGCGTACCGCGATCGCTCGCCTCTCTTGTTGTCCGGGGGGGAGAAGCAGCGCCTGGCCATCGCAGCCATGCTGGCGATGCGCCCGCGGGTATTGGTGCTGGACGAACCGACCGCCAGTCTTGACCCGGTCGGCAAGGCGGCCGTCTTCCGCGTGTTGCAAGAGCTGCGCCGGCGGCAAGACATCACGATCTTCATGGCCACTCAGGAAATAGAGCGTATCACGCGCTTTGCCGATCGCGTGCTCGTGCTGCACCAGGGTCAGATCGTCCTGGACGGCCCGCCGGCCAGTATCCTGGCCCAGGTGCCGAAGCTAGAGGAGTTGGGGATCGGTGCGCCGCAGATCATGGAGCTGGCACACCTGCTGTCGCAACGCAGCAAGCACCGCTACCACTTCACGGGCGACGCGCAGGCATTCAAAGAGTTGCGCCGCCGGGCGCGCAAGGCCAGGCTGCACAAGGCCCATGGCGGACTGCCGCCGGCTGTTCCTCCTCCTGCGCTGCGGCCCAATCCATTCGCCGATCGCAGCCAGGTGACGGTAGAAAACGTGTCATTCGCCTATGCGGACGGCACACCGGCTCTACGCAACGTCAGCCTGATCCTGCATCCGGGCGATTTCGTCGCCCTGCTCGGGCCCAACGGCGCCGGCAAGACGACGCTTGTCCGCCACCTGAACGGCCTCCTGCGGCCGGCCAGTGGCAGAGTGCTGGTAGAGCGCCAGGATACGCGCACGACGGGCGTAGCCGAGCTGGCTCACCTGGTGGGCTACGTCTTTCAGAATCCCGATCACCAGATTTTCGCGCCCACCGTCGAGGAGGAGATTGCCTTTGGCTTGCGGGTCCAACAGCTGCCCGCCACCATCGTGTCGCGCCGGGTGAACGAGGTCCTGGAGCGGTTTGGGCTGCAGCCCTATGCGGGGACGCCGCCGGCCCTGTTGGGTTTCGCACAGCGCAGGCAGGTGGCGCTGGGCGCCATCATCGCCATGCATCCCAACGTGCTTATCCTGGACGAACCGACCGGCGGGCTGGACTGGCGCAGCCGGCAAGAACTGCTGGCGCTCCTCAGCAGCTTAAACGCCCTGGGGCACACGGTCGTACTGGTCACGCACGATATGCGGCTGGTCGCCGAGCATGCAAGGCGGGCGGTAGTGCTGGTCGACGGCCGCCTGCTGTTTGACGGCGACACGCGTGAGCTATTCCGGCAGCGCGAAGTGCTCGCCCAGGCCCAACTGGCGCTGCCCCCCGTCACCCGGCTGGCCAATCGCCTGAGTGCCGAGGGCTTGCCGCCCGACGTGCTGACCTGCGCAGAGTTCGCCGATGCCTGGCTGGCGCGCCTGCGCAAGGGCGCCAGGCGCGCAAACATGCGTTCGCACGGCAGGACAAGCGGGAGCGGTGCGGCAGTGGCAGCGGGCAAGCCGGCGCACAAAGGCAAAACCGGGCGCGGCGGCAACAAGGGGCAGGGCGAGAATGGGCGCTGACTTCGACCTCTACGTGCGCCGCAACACCTGGCTCCACCACCTGGACCCACGCGTCAAGCTGCTGTTTGTGGTCGAAACCAGCCTGCTCCTGTTCGTGTGGCCCACTATCTGGGCCGCGCTGGCGGCGATTCTCCTTTGTAGCGCCGCCTTCCGGCTGGCCCAGATCCCCAGGCGCTCGGTTACAGCCATTTACCGCACGATGCTGCCTTTGGCCACACTCGTTTTCGCATTGTCGGCCCTCTTCGGGACCGCGGGCGATGGCAATCCGGTCTGGCTGCAGGCCGGGCCGTTGGTGATCTCGCCGGGCTCAGTTCTGCAAGGCGCCTTGCTGGCCCTGCGTTTGCTGGCGCTCGCGCTCATTATCTTCGTCTGGTTATTCACGACCGATCAGGCGAGCATGGTGCGCGGCTTTCACGCCCTGCGCCTGCCTTACGACTGGGCGCTCACCCTGGCCCTGGCGCTGCGCTACTTGCCGATTTTCGCCGGTCTGTTCAGCCAGGTGCGCGACGCACAGCAAGCGCGCGGGCTGGATCTGGAGCAGCGCGGTCTGTTGCAACGCTTGCGCGCCTACAGGCCGGTGCTCGTGGCGATGATCATCAACGCCTTGCGGCAAAGCGAACGCCTCGGCTGGGCGCTTGAGGCGCGCGCCCTGGGTGCGGGTGGGATTACGCGCTCGGTCTTCCGCCCGCTGCACCTCAGGCGGGCCGACTATATCCTCTTAACAGTCCTGGTGGTTGGGCTGGTGATAAGCGTAACTTTGCGTCTGATATAGGACTGTATGATCAGTTACATAACCGCTTATAAGGGGAAGCTAAAGTAAAGAGTACCGGGATCGGGGTTAGGCAGGGCTGGCAGTGCCTAACTCCGATCCATATGCTTTTAAAGGGATCAGAATATGAAGGGGATGAAGCGCTTGGTGTGCTTCATGTAGTCTCGGTAGGGTGGGCCGATTGTGGCCGAGAGCGCGCGTTCCTCCACCCCCACGCGATAGAGGTGGCCGGCCAGAAAGCCTGCCAGGACGGCGACCAGGCTGAGCCAGTTGCATATCCCCAGTCCGACGCCGATGGCAGTGATCAGCGTCCCCGTGTAGGAGGGATGGCGGATCAGACGGTAGGGCCCGCTCTGGACGACCTGCTGATTGGCGCTGACTGCAACATCACGGGTGAAGTAGCGCCCAAGCGAGCGGATGGCATACCAGCGGAAGCCCAGTCCGAGCAGTATCAAAAGTGCGCCCATGGTCACGAGCAGCGGCGGATTGCCGGTCAGATTGGCTGCCGGGACCAAGTAGGGCAAGACGAAGCCGACGCCAAGACTGATCCAGAGACTCACAAGCAGCAGAACGTAAGATCCCTGGTCCACGCGCGTTGCATCCTGCCTCCTGATCCTGCGCCGCTGAGTCAACGAGCCGACGACTTCCAGGATGAACCATAGGTAAAAGGAGGCCCAGTAGATCACGGCGTAGACGGAAGGCGAAAAGATGAAGTTTGGCATGTGCATATGCAGGTTCTCCACCAGATAGCGCCAAGAGTAACCTGATCCCCCTTTCTAGCGATATATTGTTTCATATGTGTCTCATTTGGTCAATGATCGTCATTGCACCTATCACCTTCGGCGATTCTCATCACTGGCTTGCGACTTCTCATCATTCGTGATAGGATTCATATCATGAATGCGCGGAACCGTTACGTCAGCGATCTGCGCCGCCAACGCATGGAGCGGACACGCGAGCGCATCCTGGATGGGCTGGTCGATACACTGGCCCGCGGCGTGGCCGAGCTGTCGATGCCCGCCGTGGCCCGCGCGGCGGGTGTATCGGTCCCGACCCTGTACCGGCACTTTCCGACCAAGGGGGCCCTGGTCGATGCGCTAGGACCCTACATTGCGGGCAAGCTGGGGCTGAACTCTGCCAGCTTGCCACACAGCCCGGAAGACTTGGTGGCCATGGTGCGGGACTTCTATGTACATGCCAGCGGGCTGGATGCTGGCTTGCAGGCTTTGGCGGCAAGCGAACTGGGCCGCAGCCTCCGCCGACCGGCTCTGCCCGACCGCTTCCAGATGATCGAGAATGCGCTGGCGCCGGTGACGCATCGACTGAGCGAAACCGACCGCATACACCTGCGCGACGCCGTGGTCTTGCTCACTTCATCCGCCATGATGCGGGCGTGCAAGGATTACCTGGATCTGTCGGGCGAGCAGGCCGCCGACCGCGTTATCTGGGCCGTGCTTACCTTGTGCGGGGCAGCGGGGACCATTGCCACGGCTGGGACAAACGAGAATGAGGCATGATGTTCATTACGTTAGAGGAGCCGCGCGCGCCCGGCGATGACAATTGGGACCGGGCGGGCGACCTGCCGCCGCAGCCGTTCGATCTGTGGACGCGCACGAATCTGGGCGAGAACCTGCCTTATCCTATCACGCCGCTGACTGCCACCGCCTTTCCGGCCTTGTTTGGGCTTGGGTCTGAACCTGGGCAGAAGACGCAGGTGGCGCGTCGCTTCTACGGCCGGCTGTACGTGAACGAGGGGGCCATCGTCCATAATCTCTGTGAGGAGTACGGCTTGCCCAGCGGGCTGCTCGACGCCATGTGGGGCAGTAAACGCCGCGGGCTACACACGGAGCCCCAGCCGTTCAGGCCCCTCAGACTGCTAAGCCAACTCCCCGGACTGCTGCGTGGGGTCCTCCGGCAGGCACGCCAACCTGGCGGCGATCGGGAGCCCGAGGCGTTATTCAGCAGCATCGCGGCCTGGGTGGCTGAATTCAACGGCTGCGACCTGGCGAGGCTGGACGACCGGACGCTGTTCGCCAGGGGGTGGCAGGACTGGCAGGCACGCGGCAAAGCTGTCTATGGCAGTAATATGCGCATCGCCCTGGGATCAGCCGTTTCGTTCGGCATGCTTGAGCGGCTGGTTCAGTGGTGGACGCGGCGCGGGAAGGACGCGCACGACCTGGTGTCGGGACTGGCGGGTGTGTATAGCGCCGAGGTCGGCCCGCTGCTGACCGGCATGGCGGCTGCGCTGGAGGAGACCGGCCAGGCAGGAGTCGTGCGGAGCGAGACTCCTGCCGGAGCGTTGGCGCGCCTGCGTGCCGACCCCACGGCGCGGCCGGTGATCGCGCAGTTGGAGGCATTTCTGGCGCGCCACGGTCATCGCTGCCCGAATGAAGTGGAATTCCGCAACCCACGTTGGGCCGAGAAACCTGAGCAGGTCATCGCTCTGATGGGAGCGTACGCTGCGTCGGGTAGCAGATCCGCCGGCAGCAGTGCGGGAGATGGCAGCCTTGAGACGACTGAGGCGGCCGCGCGACGACGGCAGGCTGAGACGCAAGCGCTGATCGAACACCGGTTGGACCCGCTGCGTAGGGCCGTCTTTCGCGCGGCGCTCAGACGGGCACAACAGGCGATGCGCCTGCGCGACAACAGCCGCTACTACGTGACGCTGTTTTTCTTCCCTGTGCGTAAGACTTTTGCCGAACTGGGCCGGCGTTGGGCAGAACGCGGCTGGCTAGGCCAGGCCGACGACATCTTCTTCTTGACGCTGACCGAGATCGAGCGGGGCGTGGAGTCTGGGACGCCGGCCTCGCCGGCCACCGGCCTGCGCCAGACGACAGCCGAAAGGCGCATGGCCTATGAGTATTGGTACGGCGTGCCCGCGCCGGATGTTATCGGTCCCGACCGCAAGCCGGTCAAGCAGGTACTGCCACAGACAAACTACCTGGAGGGTGTACCGGCCAGTCCTGGGCGAGCATCGGGCAGGGCACGCCTTGTTTTGCGACCCGAAGAGGCGATCCGCTTACAGCGCGGTGATATCCTGGTCACGCGAGCGACCGATCCTGGCTGGACGCCGGTCTTCCCTCTGGTCAGCGGGCTGGTACTGGAAGTGGGTGGACAGCTGTCCCATGGCGCGATTGTCGCGCGTGAATACGGTATCCCAGCGGTCCTGAACGTATCCGGCGCTATGAACTCGATCCGCGAGGGCCAGATAGTCACCGTGGATGGGACGTCTGGCCGTGTCTATCTGGAGGAGTGAAAAACCGAGCCGATGCTTATAGTATGATACAGTCGAACTTGGGAGGAAGCCGCGGTCCGGCCGCAATGGCCCGTGTTGGATACATGATCTTAATGCCGTAGGGTAGTTCGGACGGAAACGAGCAGTCAGGGGGGCAGATATTGCAACATCCATTTTATTCACCAGCACGGCGCAGGCCCGCAGCCGTTGCCGCTACTGGTGCTGCACGGGTTGCCCGGCTCGTTGCTCCAGATGCTCATGATCATCCCGCTGCTGACCGACCCTGCTGGGCACGGCAGTGATGCGGTGGACGCCTTCGACGTCATCGTACCCGATCTGCCGGGCTATCGGTTCTCCGACCGGCCGACCGAACGAGGCATGAGCGTCGCACGCATCGCCGAGCTGATGCACCGGCTGATGACCGAGGAGTTGGGCTACGAGCGCTACGCAGCGCGGGCCAGCGACTTGGGCGCTGGTGTCGTCCAGCAGCTTGCGCTGGCCCACGCTGAAGCGCTTGCCGGCGTGCATATGGGTGGCACCAACCCCATGTTGGCCGGGTGCCGGATAACTTGACTGCCGCCGAGCAGGAGTTTGTGGCGAATGCACAGTGCGGGCAGATGGCCGAGATGGCCTATGCGATGGAGCACCCATCCACGCCGCAGACGTTGGCTTATGGGCTCAACGACTGTCCCGTTGGCCTGGCCGCCTAAGGATTAATCTGATACCAGATGTTCGCGAGGAAGCCCCGGGCGTCCACTTGCACCAGTTGCTTACCTGCCTCGGGCGCGCCGGCCTTGCACTGCCACTCGTACACCACATTGTGCCCGGTTACAACCATGGGGATGAAATCCGAATTCGGGTTAGCCTGGCAGTATTCTTTCATGCCTTGCGTGGGCGTCTTATCTAGGTTGGCCTTATCCATACAGGGCAAATTGGCCCCGACGGTGCAAGCATAAACCTTGCCTGCCATGCAGCGCCAGAATGAATTTTCCGTGAGCGGAGGAGCGGGCGTACCCGCGAGATTGAGCGCCTTTTGCAGCCCGTTGACGATGGCATCCGGGATCTTCGGCCCGGCATAGCGTTCGTCCGGCGCGTCCACAGTCCCTATCGCCGCGCAGTAGGCGAAAGGATCAGTGAACGTAGCGGGGGCCGCGCCGGTTGTGGCGACAGATGCCGGGGCTAACGAGGCAGGGGCACAGGCAGCGGCCAACAGAGCCAGCAGAAGCAGAGCCAAACCCGAAAGCAATGGGAAGCGGCGCATAGCATATCCTCTCTTACGGTTTGAGTCTCGATAGCGTAGCCGGTTAGCCGAATTGCCCCGCCATCGCGGTTCGCTATCAGCTTTATACGTTAGGGGCGGCGCATTTGTTCCGCGCAAGCGCTGTAGGTCCTGATTACGGGTTGATCGTCACACTGGGATTGGCGACCATTATTTTTACGTGGCAATACTTCCGGGCCCGGCAGTTGGCGGTTGATGACACTGCCTGAGAGCCGGCTGTAAATCCGGGATCTTGACGCGCCCTTGTCGGTGATGTTACCATGTTTTCTTACTGATCGCCGGCGAACGCGACCACCTGATCCCGGCTCACGTAGCCAGGTCAAACTACGAGCACTACAAACACTCCTCGGCGCGCACCGATTTCCATGAGTTTGCAGGTCGCTCTCACTTGGTCGTCTCCGGGGACGGTTGGGAGGAGGTTGCCGACTTTGTCGCAAACTGGCTTGATCAACTACCGGAACAGGCGGTAAGCTAGCGGGTCATGGCGGCGGCCCAAGGGGCTATGAAGACAAAGTTGTGGTACTTCAAATTTCAAAAATGGGCACGAACTGAGCAGCGATTGGCCTGGTAAGCGACTCAAAGATGCAAACCGAAGCCCGGATGGGTTTAACAGAACCCTAACAAGGCTTCGCATATGTCGGGGACGTATTCTTATAGTACAATACAGTCGAACTCGGGGGGAGAAGTGCGCCACCGAATTCCGGCGCAGGCGATCAGGGCGAGGTATCGGTGATGAACGAGGGAACAGATCACATCTCTCTAAAGGCGTTCTGGGACGCCGTGGAGCAGCGTCTGGCCACTTGCTCGGTTGATGACCTGCGTGCAATCCTGCGGACAATGGCGCAGGAGGCACTACCGAGCGGACGACAGGCGTTTCTCGAACGGCTGACGATCATGCCAGAAGCAGGCCTGCAGCCATCAAACACGGTGCCACAAGACGTCGTGCTAGCCGATATTGACGACTGGATCGCGGAGGTCGGTGCGCAAAGGCGGCAGGCGCAGCAGTGGGAGGAGCAGCACGGCTATGACCGGGGCGAACGCTATGACGATGAGAACAGTTTGGGACCCTACGCCGAATAGTTTGAGGCGCTGATCGAGTTGTTCGGCCGGGCTGAAGGGGCGTTTGACTACGGGGATTTGCCACTGGCACGTCAGGCTTACTACAAGGTCTTCACTGAAGCGCTGGAGCTTGAAGATGAGTACGGCCGCGGTGTGCGCGCTGAGGACTTGAACGGCATTGATGTGGCAAAGGCTCGTGCGTGCTACCTGCGAGCCGTGTATGAGAGCGAGCCAGCCCAACGGTGAGAGATGAAGACGAACCGCTCCTGAACAGGACCCGCACGGGGGACGGTATACAACAAGATGAGCGAATACCAGCACTACGAATGGCAGAGTATTGACCGCCCGTTGACCGAAGAAGAACAGACGGCAGTAGATGGGTTATCCAGCCATATGGACGAAGTATCGTCGACGCGTGCCATCGTTCCCTATTGAACACAAGACAGGTCCTGCGTATGATCGCGCCGCGGCGCTGCTGGGGGAGCTACGTGAGCTAGCTGGCTCCCAAGGTCGCCTGCCCGAGCTCCAGGCCCGGCTGGCCGAACTCCAGGCGCGCTACCCCAAAAGCCGAGCCCTGCAAGACCGCTTGAATAAGCTGCACTGAGTTGCGGAATGGAGTGAGTTATGCCCGCGAAGACTGCGAACCCGCCACCGGCCGAGCTTCAACAGCTTTCTGCCTTGATGCGGGACGGATACAAGCTGTTGCATTCACAACACACTGTCGAAGCGTGCGACCGCTGGTTGCAAGCGTGGGAGCTCGTCAAGAAGCTGGCGACGCCGGACATGCGGAACGTGGAGGCATTTGACGCTGCCTACCGGGGCCTGCATGAGCAGGTATTCAACTGGTGTCAGGACCTGGAGCAAGAACTGGGCAATGCCGGCTATGACAACCCAGCATACCACGAGCCCCGGGTCCACTACGCGCGTGAGTTCCTGGACCGTTTCCCCCAAACAGATGATTTGATGTACCTCAACTTCCGCCGGGCCGAAGGGGAGGCGCTGTGGAGGCTGGGCCGGCGAATTGAAGCCGAGGCGGTATACGCCGCCCTGGTGGAACGCCTCCCGGATCACGCCTGGAGCTACATCGGTTGGGCTGACCAGTACTGGTTGTTGGATTTTGCGCCCAAAGACTACGCCCAGGCAGAGGGCATCATGCGGCGCGCTCTGGCCCGGCCGCTGCTCACCGAGCGCCGCGATGTACTGGAAAGGCTGGAAGAGCTCCACACAGAGTGGGACAAGCCCGACCGTGCTTCGGAGAGAAGAGCCGAGCTTGAGCAGTCAGTCGAGGGGGAAGTTCGGCCGCTATCACCTCCTCCGACCGCGCCGGTTTCGATCATCCGGATGCCAGCGCAGAAGCAACCGCGGCCCGGCCGCAATGACCCGTGCTGGTGCGGCAGCGGCAAGAAGTACAAGCGCTGCCATCTTCTGGCGGACAGGCAACAAGACCAGGGCAGATGAACGCCTCAGCCAGGATATGGATGATGTGAGAAACTACACAATTTATGTCATGTTTTCGGCGCTTCTCTGAGCAAACAGAAGCCCGGATGGTTTGACAGAACTCTTCGAAATGATGTAAGATATCGGAAACAAGAGGAGCCCCCATAGCTCAGTGGATAGAGCGCTAGCCTCCGGAGCTAGAAGCGCAGGTTCGAGTCCTGCTGGGGGTACTGACCGCACCTGACCCGGCATCGAGCCGGGTCATTTCGGTTAATGGAGTTGAGTCAAATGACAAGCACAGCCTCCGCGATACAACATCCCGTGCCTATCGATTCCGCCGACCCCTCTATCTACGACGTCAAAACGCACGCCCCGGGACCGGCCGGGCGCCTGCCCGTGGACCCGGACTACCTGCGCCAGGCGCCCAGCGGCGATATCTTTGGCCTGACCATGGACGCCGGCATGGGCTGGGAGCCCGCTCGCCTGCGCGGAGCGGAGTTCCTGATCCTCAGCACGCAAGGCGGCGTGCGCGCGCCGGACGGGAAGCCGGTCGCACTCGGCTACCATACCGGGCACTGGGAGGTCGGCTTGCTGGTGCAGGCCGCCGCCGAGGAGTTCAAAGCGCTGGGCAGCATTCCCTTCGCGGGCTTCGTCAGCGACCCATGCGACGGCCGGACACAGGGCACGCCGGGCATGATGGACAGCCTGCCCTACCGCAACGACGCATCGACGGTGTTCCGGCGGCTGATCCGCTCGTTGCCGACCCGGCGCGGCGTGCTGGGCATCGCGACTTGCGACAAAGGTTTGCCGGCCATGTTGATGGCGCTGGCCACACAGCGCCACCTGCCTGCAGTAGCGGTGCCCGGCGGGGTGACCCTGTTGCCCGAAAACGGCGAGGATGCCGGCAAGGTGCAGTCCATCGGTGCACGTTTCAGCCACGGACTTCTCACGTTGGACGAGGCCGCCGAACTCGGCTGCTGGGCCTGTGCTTCGCCGGGAGGCGGCTGCCAGTTCCTGGGGACCGCGGCCACCAACCAGGTCGTCACAGAGGCGCTGGGCATGGCGCTGACCCATTCTGCGCTCTCGCCATCCGGCCAGCCCATCTGGCTGGATCTGGCCCGTCGCTCGGCGCGCGCCCTCAACGCCCTGGCCGAAGCCGGAATGGTTGTGCCCGACATTCTGAGCGAGGACTCGCTGCATAACGCGATGGTGACCCACGCGGCTTTCGGCGGCAGCACAAACCTGCTGCTGCACATACCGGCTATCGCCTACGCGGCCGGCCTCCGGCGCCCGGTCGCCGCCGATTGGGCACGCATCAACCGTCAGGTGCCGCGCCTGGTCGACGTGCTTCCCAACGGCCCGACTGGCTACGGGACAGTGCAGGTATTCCTGGCCGGCGGCGTACCCGAAGTGATGCTACACCTGCGTGAGCTAGGCCTGCTCAGGCTCGATGCCATGACCGTTCACGGGCGCACGTTGGGTGAGATGCTGGAGGAGTGGGAACACAGCCAGCGCCGCCGTCGCCTGCGCGAAGCCCTCTATGCGCTGGACGGCGTGGACCCCGGGCAGGTGATCATGGACCCCGCCACCGCGCGCCAGCGCGGGCTGACCAGCACGGTGACTTTCCTGAGCGGCAACCTCGCCCCGGAGGGCGCGGTCATCAAGAGCACAGCCATTGACCCCAGTGTGGTCGACGACGACGACGTGTACCGCAAGACGGGGCCGGCGCGCGTCTTCACCAGCGAACGAGCGGCCATCGCCGCGGTCAAAGGACAGAGCGAGCCTCCACTGCAGCCGGGCGACGTGATGGTGCTGATGGGGCGCGGTCCGATGGGCAGCGGCATGGAAGAAGTGTACCAACTGACGGCAGCCTTACGACACCTGCCGTGGGGCAAGCACATTACGCTGGTCACCGACGCGCGCTTCAGCGGCGTCAGCACGGGGGCCTGTATCGGGCATGTCGGACCGGAAGCCTTGGCCGGCGGTCCGTTGGGTAAGCTCCGCGAAGGTGATATCATCCAGGTGATCGTGGATCGGGTTAACTTGACGGGCAGCCTCGATCTGGTGGGGCACGCCGGGCAGCGTTATGCGCCGCAACAGGCAGAAGAGGTGCTGGCGGCCCGCGCGCCGCACCCTGACCTGGCGCCAGATCCTGACCTTCCGGCCGATACGCGCCTGTGGGCCGCCCTGCAGAACGCCAGCGGGGGCACATGGGGCGGTTGCGTCTACGACGTCGATGCGATCGTCAATTTCCTCGATACCGGGCGTGCCGCACGCGCGAACGGCAGCGCGAGCCGGGAATAGGGGTTATGCGGGAACAAAGGGGGAGAAGAAGATGTACCTGACGCGGCATCTGACGACTACGGGGGCACGCTGGGCGCTCGATGGTTACTTCCTGCCGGAAGGGCTGGGCCTGGGCGTGCTGCTGGAACTACGCACGAGTGCGCTGGAAGCACTGTTGGCGGCGCTGCCCAAGGACGAGCCGGCGACGGGAGCGGCCCTGGCGCCCCTGGACCCGACGCATGAGGTGTGGGCGGCAGGCGTGACGTACCTGCGCAGCCGCGAGGCCCGGCGGGCCGAGTCCGCGCAGGCCGACGTGTACGACCGCGTCTACGAGGCCGAGCGTCCCGAGCTCTTTTTCAAGTCCCCGGGCTGGCGCGTGGCCGGGCCGGGCGCACCGATCGGCATTCGCCGAGACAGCGCCTGGAACGTGCCCGAGCCAGAGATGGTGCTGGTGATCAACCGTCACCTTGAGATCGCCGGCTTCTGCGCGGGGAACGATGTCTCCTCGCGCTCGATCGAAGGCGAGAACCCGCTCTATCTGCCGCAGGCAAAGGTCTATAACGGCTCCTGCGCGCTGGGGCCCGGCATTTTGCTGAGCGAACCGGGCAGCCTGCACGCGCTCCCTATCGGGCTGGCCATTGGACGGGCAGGCATAACCTGCTTTGCCGGCCAGGCCAGCACGGCGGATATGAAGCGCGACCCGGCAGAGCTCGTCGCCTATCTCGGACGCGCACTCGACTTCCCACGCGGCGTTTTCCTGATGACGGGCACCTGTATCGTTCCCCCGTCCGACTTTACCCTTCAGCCCGGCGACCGGGTGCAGGTCAACGTGGGCGTGCTGACCCTGGAGAACGACGTGGCAGCCTAGCTCCTCCAACGGGGGATCAAAGAGCGGCCCGGCAAGGCGCCGGGCCGCTCTTTGTTTTAGTGGCCGATTGGCCACCATCTGGCATAACTCTCACATACAAATTCCCCTGCCCGGCTGGTATAGTCTTCTTTCGGTCACAGAACTCAGGAGGTAGACACAATGATCCTTCAACGCAATGCGCGCCTCGAAGACCTGGGACTGAGATTCAGCCAGCTCGAATCGAAGCTGAAAGACTCACCCGAGAAAGAAGCTATCTCAATGTGGTGCTCGTCTTCTACCCGCTGGACTGGAGCCCGGCGTGCAGCGACCAATTGAGCCTGTATCAGAGCGAGCTGCCGGATTTCCGCCAGCACGACGCTCAACTGCTGGCCATCTCCGTCGATAGCCTCTACAGCCACGGGGCCTGGTCTGCGGTGCACGGCATCACCTTTCCGCTGCTGG
>Ga0209429_10001554_pt1 | contig 14075 bp, 7 predicted proteins | sample BarGraNGADG00212_3_FD_184493 | JGI IMG/M metagenome (GOLD analysis project Ga0209429, IMG submission 184493) | Arctic peat soil microbial communities from Barrow, Alaska - Barrow Graham LP Ref core NGADG0004-212 (SPAdes) (version 2) | ecosystem: Environmental > Terrestrial > Soil > Wetlands >... | reverse complement strand
TGAGACAACCCCGGGCAGGAGCCAGAAAAGAAGGACTACCAGCAGTACAAAGATAAAAGCCGGCAGAACAAACCGGGGAATCCTGCGGAGGTTATGCTGTTTTACATAAGTATCCTTTTCTGCAAGATCCCATATTTTCCGGACATTTTGTGTCTCTCCGAAATCTTTTCCCGCACTGGAAAAAGGTCCCGACGGTTTTTTCCGGAACGAGGGAAAATGAAAACCCTTGCTTTTGTTGTTATTCAATGGAAATTTCATTGGCCTCTCCCTTTTCCGCAACATCTTCAAACTGCATGACGCAGACCGCCACAGCCTGGTCACCGTCATGCGACATGCTTATTTCTGCCTGCAGACCGCCGGCGCGCAGGAAGTATGCACGTGTCTTTCCATGAAGCCGAAGTATCGGCTTCCCTCCGGTTCCGGCAATGACTTCTATATCGCAGAAACCGATTCCCTGCAGGCCTATCCCTGTGCCAAGCGCCTTGGAAACGGCTTCTTTGGCCGCAAATCGGGCGGCAAGCGAAGGGATGCGCCCTACTCCCCTTGATTCGCAGGACGCGCGTTCTGCAGGCGTGTAGACCCGGTCAAGAAAACGGCTGCCTTTACGGTCGACCACATCCTGAATCCGGGAAATACGGATTGTATCGATTCCACAAGAGATTCTCAAATATGCTTCTCCTTTACGTTATCTTTTTATCATCTGTTCTATTTATCTGCTGCGGTAACGCGCACTGGTACGGATATCATCACCTTCAAAATGAAAGGCGTCAAAATCTCCCATAAGGCGCGAATAGAGCCGGTTATCGTATGCTTTCTGGAGATCGGACAGCGATAAATTGGTGGTAATTACAGTCGGAAGCCCCTGTTGCCTCCTCGTTCCGAGTATTTGCAGCAGATCGGCGATCGTATTGGGACCTCTGGCTTCTATCCCTAATTCATCAATTACCAGAAGTCCTCCGTTTAAGATCAGATCTCTCTTGGCTTTCAGTTCCGTAAGCCGCAGCTCATCAGGCGAAAACGAAAGCATCATCGTCCTGTATGCGTTAAGGATTTCCAGAAGATCCGATATCCTGATAATGAGTACCGAAACAGCACGGTTTACGACTTCTCTTGCAATACACACCGCCATGTACGTTTTCCCGGTTCCCGGGTTGCCCCAGAAAAACAGATTTTTCTTCTGGCCGGGGAAACTCCGCACGTAGGCTTCGCTTACAGCGCGGATGGACCGGATTTTGGCAGGCTGCGAGAAAAATCCATCAGAGAACTGTGCAAATGAAATATCCTGATAAAGATCAAGTCCTGATGCATCAAAAAGAGCAGGTACCATCAGTTCCTGAAAACACGAACACTGCCTTCCATTTGCGGTAAAACCTGTATCACCGCACAATATACAGTGTGGAATGATTTTATCGTAATCCGGGGAAATCCCTGCTTCAGAAAGAAATGAGAGCTTTTCTATTTCGAGCTCTGCAAGTGCCGACCTGTCGACCGGCTGACCGCGGCCTTCGGCAAGCCGCAGAAGAAGCTCTGCCTTACATATCCTGATCTCTTTATCAATCTCCATAAGATCCGGATAACGCATGTAATGATCTGCAATCCGGGCGTCCCGCGAAAGCTCGCTGCGCCCGCGCCGGTCGGAGAGAATATTGAGGGCGACTATCTGTTTGGTATCCATATCTCTTCCCCTTTACGAACGGCTGACTTCTTCCTGCTGCAGTTTCTTCAAATATTCATCCGGATCCACTTCAAGTGTTTTTAAGAATTCATCGTCATATTGTACTCCGGTGAAGTTCTGTTTGACGGAATGATCCGCAGGCTGTTTCTGCGCTTTGTCGCGCTGATAAGCCATTTTATTCTTCTTGGACTGCTCCAGTTCATAGGCCTGCGCCTCGGCAAGATTCTTAATACCGGCAGCATACCATGATTTGAGATAGGCATCGGCTTTGGTTATCGACGGTTCCTGATACTCCCATACTTTCCGGATTGCAAAATCAATCATCTCAAACGGGTAGCACAGTCGTTCAATCCAGACACGGACACATTCCTCATCATATTGTACCATCTTGCGGTGGAGGCGCCGCCCCAGCTTACGTACTGTCTGTGTGACTTCGTCCTCGTGCGTCAGATACTCGCTGAGCTGTTCAAGTGTGGAGATTCCCTTGCTCTGCCAGAGAATGGCCGTTTCCTTCATCTGCGTAACCGTGCCAAGCTGCCTGTGGTCATTACATACCTGGAAAAGCTTATATACCACCTGCGGTTCAAACGCAAAGTCATCCATCAGTATGTCAAGTTCACGATACCACTTGTAAGCCATCGAACCGTGGAAAAAAGTCTTCTCGATGGACTTTGCAAGATTATCTTTCTGCTCATCTTCCGGTGAAATGGCTGCGGCATCCGGCAGCTGGCTCTTGTCCATATGAAGACGGATATACCCGTTGATTTCAATCTCTTTCAAATCAACCAGAAGGAGATTACCTTTGTCGCTCCATTCAATAACACCCGCCAGGGCAAGCTCGGCAAATGCCCCTTTGATTTCATCAACCGGTACGGAAAATCGTGCGGCAAGGTCTTTTTCCGTGACGCTCTTCTGATTTTTGAAAGCCATCAGCAAATACAGATAGCTGGAGACGGCACAGGAAGAAAGGCCCGTCATATATTCCGAGATAAACAGATCCGGAACTGTGGTATCGGAAAGAAGAATATTTTTTTTCTCTTCCAGACGCATGCAGGCAAATCCCCCTTACTTAATACAAAAAATCGGACCTTTATTATAGCACCGGCAGGGCATGTACAAAAGATCCCCGGATGAAACAAGAGTACACCCGGGGATCTTTTTAACTATCTTTCACTGTAAGGCAGGTGCAGGAGGAATTATACCTCGAAGTCGGCAGCCTTACGCTTGTATGAATTGTAACGTTCAGTCGCATCCCGGTGGTTTTTCTCAAAGGCAGCTTCCACAACATCCTCAGGATATTTCTTGTAGAGGGAGTTGTATCGCACTTCGCTCTTCAGGAATGCCATGAAGTCGCCTGTCGGCTCCTTGGAATCGAGAGTGAAGGGATTCTTGCCCTCATCCTTAAGCATCGGGTTGAAGCGGTACAGATGCCAGTAACCACAGGTAACGGCATCCTTCTCGTGAGCCTGTGTAGAGCTCATTCCTGTCTTGATACCATGACTGATACAAGGGGAATAGCAGATAACCAGTGACGGGCCATGATAAGCCTCCGCTTCCGCAAATGCTTTGATGGTCTGTGCCTGGTTGGCGCCAAGGGCTACTTGTGCCACGTAGACATAACCATAACTCATTGCCATCATACCGAGGTCTTTTTTCTTGACTGCCTTGCCGCCCGCAGCAAACTGAGCAACAGCAGCGGAAGGTGTCGACTTGGATGCCTGGCCGCCTGTATTGGAGTATATCTCAGTGTCAAGAACCATGACATTGACATCTTCACCGGATGCCAGCACATGATCAAGTCCGCCGTATCCGATATCATATGCCCATCCGTCTCCGCCGATGATCCATGTGGAACGCTTCATGAAGTAATCTTCATAAGTAAGAACCGACTTGATCATAGCGTTAACACCAGCATCACTGCCCTTATAGGCTTTGAGTGCAGATGCAAGTCCGGCAGCAGTCTGGCGGGTATTCTCCGCAGTGTCTTTTGTCTCAATCCATGTGTCAATGGCAGCTGAAACGGAAGTATCATCAATCTTTGGCGCAAGATCCCGGAGCTGATTCTCAACGCGGTTTCTCAGCTGTTTGGCACCAAGGTGCATACCAAGACCATGCTCTGCGTTATCTTCAAAAAGGGAATTGCCCCATGACGGTCCAAAGCCGCTGCTGTTGGTCGTATACGGCATCGAAGGAGCCGAACCGCCCCAGATGGATGAACAGCCGGTAGCATTGGAGATCTGCATTCTGTCACCGAAAAGCTGTGTCAGGAGCTTGGCATAAGATGTCTCTCCGCAGCCGGCACACGCGCCGGAGAATTCGAAGAGAGGCTGCTCAAACTGGCTGCCCTTTACGGTCTTCTTATCGAGGGGGTTGGGCTTGCCGGGAAGACTAATTGCATAGTCCCAGTTATCGGATTCCGCCATGTTGTCTTTAAGAGACTTCATGGTCAGGGCCTTCTCTTTGGCAGGGCATACGGCGGCACATGTTGCGCAGCCGGTGCAGTCCATTGCAGAAACCTGTATGCGGTATGCAAAATTCTCATAACCCTTCATACCTGTCTTTGTTGTAAAGGGTGCCTTGGCGGCTTCCGCTTCGGTAAGAAGGAACGGCCGGATTGCTGCATGGGGGCAGACAAGCGAGCACTGGTTGCATTGAATACACTTGGAAGAATCCCAGATCGGAATATCCACGGCAATACCGCGCTTTTCGTACTGTGATGTACCCTGGGGGAAAGTTCCGTCCTCACGTCCAGCAAAAGCAGAAACAGGAAGCTTGTCTCCTTCCTGGGCATTCATTACTTCAACAACATCCCTGATGAAAGCAGGGACCGCCTTTTTTACAACAATGGTATCAGCAGCCGTCGCCCACTCTGCAGGAACAGAAATGGCAACAACCGCACCCACGCCCGCATCTATGGCAGCATAGTTCATATTGACGATATCATCACCCTTTTTGCCGTAAGACTTAAGAGCTGCAGCCTTCATATACTTCACTGCATCTTCTGCCGGAACAATGTTGGCAAGCTTAAAGAACGCTGCCTGGCAGATCGTGTTGATACGTCCGCCGAGTCCGATTTCTTTGGCTTTTGCCACGGCATCAATAATGTAGAATTTGATGTTTTTGCCGGCAATGGCGCGTTTCATAGAACCGGGAATCATTTCATCAAGTTCTTCCGGCGACCACTGGGTGTTCAGAAGGAAAGTACCGCCCTTCTTAAGAGGAGTCAGCATGTCATACGTGTTGACGTATGCCTGATTGTGGCAGGCAATAAAATCAGCCTTATTGACCACATATGTGGAACGAATCGGAGATTTGCCGAAACGGAGGTCTGAAATCGTAACACCGCCGGATTTCTTGGAATCATAAGAGAAGTATGCCTGAGCATACATATTCGTGTGATCTCCGATAATCTTGATGGAATTCTTGTTAGCTCCGACTGTTCCGTCGGCACCAAGACCCCAGAAGCGGGCTGCAAATGTATCCTTGGATGCAACATCAATTGACTCGCCGATCTCAAGGGACATATTGGTAACATCATCTTTGATGCCGATCGTGAACTGGCGCTTGGGAGCGGCCTTGGAAAGTTCATCAAATACGGCAACAATCTGATCAGGGGTTGTGTCCTTTGAACCTAAGCCATAACGTCCGCCGATAATACGGGGCGCATTGGCAGTTCCTGCATAGGCAGCACAGATATCCATAAAGAGCGGCTCTCCCTGTGCGCCGGGCTCTTTTGTGCGGTCAAGAACAGCAATATTCTTAACTGTTGCAGGAAGAGCGGCAAGGAATTTTTCCGCTGCAAAAGGACGGTACAGGCGGACCTTCAGAAGACCGACCTTCTCGCCCTTGGCAGCCAGATAATCAACAGTCTCTTCAATTGTCTCATCAACCGAACCCATGGCAATAATGACGCGTTCCGCATCGGGCGCACCATAATAATTGAAAAGCTTATAATCGGTACCGCGGATCCCGTTGATCTTGTCCATATAAAACTCGACAATCTCAGGCAGGGCCAGATAGTACGGGTTTGCTGCTTCACGTGCCTGGAAGAAAATATCAGGATTCTGTGCAGTACCGCGCAGTGTCGGATGGTTGGGAGATAAAGATCTGCTGCGGAATTCTGCGACGGCATCATAATCTACAATCTCTGCAAGGTCGGCGTAATCTATAACTTCAATCTTCTGAATTTCGTGGGAAGTACGGAAACCGTCAAAGAAATGCATGAATGGGACACGGCCCTTAATCGATGCAAGGTGTGCAACAGCTGCCAGATCGGCAACTTCCTGAACACTGTTTGCGCAAAGGAGAGCGAATCCGGTCTGACGGCAGGCCATGACATCACCATGATCGCCAAAAATGCTCAGAGCATGTGCAGCAAGGGATCTTGCGGTAACATGGAAAACACAGGGAAGGAGTTCTCCTGCTATTTTATACATATTCGGGATCATCAGCAGAAGACCCTGGGAAGCAGTGTAAGTAGTAGTAAGAGCACCGGCGGCCAGAGATCCGTGAACAGCACCTGCTGCTCCTCCCTCCGACTCCATCTCTACGACATTTACCGTCTGTCCAAAGATGTTTTTCCTGCCTTGCTGTGCCCATATATCAGTGTAGTCAGCCATTGGAGACGATGGAGTAATCGGAAAAATACCTGCAACTTCAGTAAATGCATAGGAAGTGTGTGCTGCTGCTGTATTTCCGTCCATGGTCATCTTTTTAAGTTCTCTTGCCATCTTAGTCTCTCCTTTATAGATATATGCTTGCTAAATACAAAAAGTTCTCTCCTTCGTGACAGGAGGAACTTTATACATTATAGCATACGGAATATGCACAAAAAATGTCCGGCAAACGATTTTGTGCATTTCAGAGTACATCAGAAAATGCCCCGGCGCACAAAAAAAACACGGGCCGTGCGCTTAGCGCAAGTACCCGTGTTTTCCTGTTAACAATGATTATTTGCAGGCAAACATTCATTGTATTGGATTATTTGTACAGTTCTACCAGCTTTAACAGATGTTCATAACGGTCTGCCGCCGCTTTCTCAGACTCACTGAAGAGCTTTTCCGCACGATCAGGGAAAGTGCGGGTCAGGCTTGTATATCTCGTCTCGTTTTTCAGGAAAGCCTGATAAGTTCCGTCTCCCGGTTTGGATGTCAGTGTGAATGGGTTCTTCCCCTCTGCTTTGGAAGCAGGGTTGAAGGAGAACAGATTCCAGTAACCGGACTTAACAGCAGACTTCATCTCATCCTGGCAATGGTTCATGCCGCCCTTAACTCCGTGGAGTTCGCAGGGTGCATAGGCAATGATGAGGGAAGGTCCGTTGTAAGCTTCTGCTTCAGCCATAACTTTAACAGCCTGGGCAGGGTTAGCGCCGAGAGCGATCTGTGCTACGTATACGTACCCATAGCTCATGGCAATTTCAGCAAGGTTCTTCTTGCCGATGTCCTTACCGGACGCTGCAAACTGACATACTTCACCGATATTGGAAGCTTTGGAAGCCTGTCCGCCGGTATTGGAATACATTTCCGTATCAAATACCATGATGTTTACGTTCTCACCGGAAGCGATGACATGGTCAAGTCCGCCGAATCCGATATCATATGCCCATCCGTCTCCGCCAAGGATCCATACGGACTTCTTACCGAGATACTGCTTCTTTGCAAGGACTGTTTCGGAAAGTTTATCGCCTGCCTTGGAAGCTTTCTCAAGCTCGATAACCAGTGCGTCTGCAGCTGCAGTGTTGTCTTTTGTACTTTCCTTTGTTTCCATGAACCTGGCAATAGCCGTCTTCATTTCAGCCGTTGCTGTTTCGGAAGCGGCAAGCTTCTCAAGCTTTTCGATGGCCTGGTCACGAAGCGTCTTCTGTCCAAGGTACATACCGAAGCCATGCTCAGCATTATCTTCGAACAGGGAGTTCGCCCATGCCGGTCCCTTGCTTGAATCTTTATTGACTGTATAAGGACATGTTGCAGCAGGGCCGCCCCAGATGGACGAGCATCCCGTTGCATTGGAGATATACATGTGCTCACCGAAGAGCTGTGTAAGGATACGTGCATATGATGTCTCGGCACAGCCTGCGCAGCTTCCTGAGAACTCAAGAAGAGGCTGGTTGAACTGGGATCCCTTAACGGTTGTATCAGCAGGCATTCCAGGCTTCTTGCTTACACTAGCAACCAGGTAGTCAAATACCGGCTGCTGATCAAGCTGTGATTCCTGAGGCACCATGGTGATGGCCTTCGCAGGACATACGGTGATGCATTCGCCGCAGCCCATACAGTCAAGAGGAGTTACGCTCATTGCGAACTTATACGCGCCGGCTTTCGGCTTAATATCGGCTGTCTTGAGATTTGCGGGAGCCGCTTTTACTTCATCCTCTGTAAGCATGAAGGGACGGATCGTGGCATGGGAACATACAAACGAGCATGTATTACACTGAATACACTTCTGAGCATCCCATTCCGGAACCATGACGGATGTACCTCGTTTTTCATAAGCCGCGGCGCCTAACTCGAACTGACCGTCTGCAATATCCTTGAACGCGGATACAGGAAGGCTGTCGCCATCCATTAATCCGATCGGGTTCATAAGAGCCTTAACCATCTTAATGGTTTCCGGACGGCCGGTAATTTCTGCTTCAGGAGCATCGGCTTCGGGATTGGACCAGGAAGCAGGGACTTCAACTTTGTGAAGAGCATCCACACCGGCATCAATTGCCTTGTAGTTCATCTCAACAATTGCGTCCCCCTTGCTGCCGTATGATTTCTTGGCGGCAGACTTCATGAAGCTGACAGCATCATCAATCGGCATAACTTTTGCTAATTTGAAGAAGGCAGACTGGAGAATAGTGTTCGTGCGTTTACCCATGCCGATTTCTTCTGCTTTATCAATAGCATTAATTGTGTACAGGTGAATCTTATTGTCCGCAATATATTTCTTTGCGGCAGCATTCAATTTGGTATCCAGTTCATCATCAGTCCACTGGCAGTTAATCATGAAGATTCCGCCCGGCTTAACATCCTGTACCATCTTAAATCCTTTAAGAACATAAGACGGGTTGTGGCATGCTACAAAGTCAGCCTGATTGATGTAATATGGGCTCCTTATCGGCTTATTGCCAAAACGAAGATGGGAGATCGTAATACCGCCGGTCTTCTTGGAGTCATACTGGAAATATGCCTGAATAAATTTATCTGTATGGTCACCGATGATCTTGGTGGAGTTTTTGTTGGCACCTACGGTACCATCGCCGCCAAGGCCCCAGAATTTGCACTCTACTGTACCTACGGCAGATGTAATAGGAGCCGGCTTAACTTCCGGCAGGCTCAAGTGGGTCACATCATCTACGATACCGATTGTAAAACGCGTCTTGGGAGCAGTCTTCTTAAGTTCTGTAAATACAGCAAATACGGATGAAGGCGGTGTATCCTTGGAACCCAGGCCGTAACGTCCGCCCGCAAGGAAGACATCATTCAAGGCTGCTTCACGAAGTGTTACAGCGATATCAAGGTAAAGAGGCTCGCCTAATGCACCGGGCTCTTTTGTACGGTCAAGAACAGCAATTTTTTTAACTGTCTTAGGAAGAACCTTAAGGAGACCGGCGGAGACCCATGGACGGTACAGACGAACCTTGATAAGTCCGACTTTTTCTCCGGCAGCTGTTAAGTAATCAACAACTTCCTCTGCTACGTCGCAGATGGAACCCATTGCAATGATAACGCGCTCAGCATCAGGAGCACCGTAATAATTAAACAGATCATAATCCGTACCGAGTTTTGCATTGACCTTGGCCATGTATTTTTCAACAACAGCAGGCAATTCATCATATACGGTGTTGCAGGCCTCACGATGCTGGAAGAAAACGTCACCGTTTTCATGGGATCCGCGCATCGCAGGGTGTTCAGGGTTGAGTGCATGCTTACGGAAAGCTTCTAAAGCATCCATATTGCACATTTCTTTCAAATCCTCATAATCCCATGTTTCAATTTTCTGAATTTCATGGGATGTACGGAATCCATCAAAGAAGTTAATGAAAGGAACTTTGCCTTCGAGTGCTGCAAGATGTGCAACAGGGCTTAAGTCCATAACTTCCTGTGTATTTGTCTCGGCCATCATAGCAAATCCTGTCTGGCGGCAGGCATATACGTCACTGTGGTCACCGAAAATATTCAGTGAATGGGAGGCTACTGTACGGGCGGTTACATCGAATACGCAAGGGAGCTGTTCTCCTGCGATCTTGTACATATTCGGGATCATCAGAAGAAGACCCTGTGAAGCTGTAAAAGTTGTAGTCAGAGCTCCGGCAGCAAGGGAACCGTGAACAGTTCCTGCGGCGCCGGCTTCAGACTGCATTTCAACAACCTTAACCTGATTACCGAAAATGTTTTCGCGTCCCTGAGCGGACCACTGGTCAACATAGTCGGCCATTGGGCTTGATGGTGTGATCGGGTAGATACCGGCAACTTCCGTGTAAGCATAAGCTACATGAGCGGCTGCTGTATTACCATCCATAGATTGTTTGGTTCTTGGCATATTCGATTTCCTCCTAATTGATTAGCGGTACTACCGTTAATAGTGATATCAAATAGTTCATATGCAGTCCCTGCCTTAAAAAATACAGGAAATATATCCGGCATTCATTTTAGACGCGTGAACCGCATATATTATACCATATGGGCGGCATCATATTCCTCAAAATCGAAGGTAATCCCATAAGAATTCATTAATAAAAAAGGAATTTCACTTTTCAGTCTATGGAGATAGTGATTCTGCTGTTCTTCCTATGGTATGATGAAAAACACAGAAAGTATCTGCAAAAGGAGTGAATAATCATGAGTATTTCTTATAAGGGTCCCGTCGTTCTGATCATCATGGACGGAATCGGCCTCAAAGACACAAACGTCGGCAACGCAGTCAACATGGCGTATAAGCCTGTTCTGGATAATTGTTTCAAAAATTATCCTGTTCAGAAGCTTAAGGCACACGGTACGGCAGTCGGACTTCCCTCGGATGATGACATGGGCAATTCCGAAGTCGGACATAACGCAATCGGCGCCGGTCAGATTTATGCCCAGGGAGCCAAGCTCGTAAATGAATCCATTGCAACCGGGGCATTGTATGAGAGTCCGGTCTGGAAAGAACTTCTTGCCGGAGCCAAAAAAGGCGGAACACTTCATTTTATCGGACTTCTTTCCGATGGAAATGTTCATTCACATATTGACCATCTTCTCAGAATGCTTGAACATGCCAAGCTCGAGGGCGTCGCCAGGGCGCGTGTCCACATTCTTCTCGACGGCCGTGATGTCGGCGCGACAAGCGCCCTCAAATATGTCGGCCAGCTTGAATCCAAATTATCAGAACTCAACGACGCTTCCACTGATTACCGTATCGCATCCGGCGGCGGCCGCATGAAGATCACAATGGATCGGTACGGTGCCAACTGGAATATGGTCGAGATCGGCTGGAACACCCACGTACTCGGGCAGGGACGCGGATTTGCATCGGCAAAGGAAGCCATCGAGTCCTACCGCGTTGAATTCCCGGGAGTTATAGATCAGGATCTTCCTGCTTTTGTAATCTCGGAGAACGGCAAAGCTATTGGAACGATTGAAGATGGCGACAGCGTTATATTATTCAACTTCCGCGGAGACCGTGCGCAGGAAATCACCGCTGCATTCGAGGACGGTTCGTCATTTGACAAATTCGACCGCGTCCGCGTTCCGGCTGTCACATATGCCGGTATGCTTGAATATGACGGCGATCTCCACATTCCCAAGAAGTATCTTGTCTCGCCTCCTCTTATCCGCAATACGCTCGGGGAGCTTCTTGCTGATAAGGGTGTCGCGCAGCTGGCCATCTCGGAGACGCAGAAATTCGGACATGTTACCTATTTTTTCAACGGTAACCGCGCTTCCAAATTCAATGAGGACCTGGAAGAATATATTGAAGTCCTGTCGGATGTTCTTCCTTTTGAGCAGCGTCCCTGGATGAAGTCCGCCGAGATCACGGATGTTCTTCTTGCAAAGATCAGGGAGAATCATTTCCCCTTCATGAGGGTAAACTTCCCCAATGGCGATATGGTGGGTCACACCGGCATTCTGGAATCCACCATCATCGGCGTCGAGTCGGTTGATATTGCCCTCAAACGTCTCCTGGCTGCTATCGACAGTGTCGGCGGCATGGCCATCATCACAGCTGACCACGGCAACGCCGAGGAAATGTATGAACTGTCCAAAGCCGGCGAACCGCAGAAAGATGAGACCGGCCGAATCAGAGCCAAGACAAGTCATACCTTAAATCAGGTTCCCTGTATTTTCTACGATAATACCCCTAATAAAAACGCTTATGAAGTTGTCGACAGCAACGATTACGGCCTCTCCAACCTGGCTGCGACGATTGCCAAGCTTCTCGGAGTTGAGCCTCTGGATTGCTGGAATAAGTCAATGATTATCAAGAAATAATTCCTGTCTTTCAGTATTAACAAAAGGACCGCATTCCGATGCAGAACTTAACTGCTGGGAATGCGGTCCTTTGCATCCGGCGTCTTTTTCCGTTCCATAAAAAATCCCCTGTACGGCAGGTATGCCGTACAGGGGATTCAACGTTCATTGATAAATTGGATTGATCAGGCGGAAGGTATCGCCGCGGTCGTTTCACTTGCGGCAGGAACTGTCACGCCGGGTACGCCTGTCGGAGTCGGAATGGCAACGACGCCCGTCAGGGGATCCATCGCATAGATGGTCCCGTCCGTCCCGAGGACACCGACACTGATCTTCTCCGTAATGGCACGGTAAGTACTTGAGCATTCCAGTACACGCTTCACTTCAACGCCGTCTTTATAATAGATTTTGTAGCACGATGCCATAATGGCATTATGAGCGGATCTGACCGATGTATTTTTACCGACAGGAGCCAGCGGGTCGGCTACATATTCAACGGGTCCGGGGGGTGTTGTTGAGAGAACGTCGCCTTCTATCTCGATAGTCATACCGTCTTCAACCGGGCGCCCGTAAATCTGAACGGTAACAAAACGGTCCGCATAGTAAGCATGAATGGCAATGGGATATGCCGTATTGTTGGTGAATTGGAAATTAGGTCCATCCCATGTCACCGTTGCATCTGTCCCGATATCAACATAAGAACTCGGCCAGGAGTGGGGATGACGCTCATCCACCTGCAGGTCAGCCTTCATGACACTATGGAAAAGTGTTCCGTTGGCCTGGCAGATACCGCCGCCAAGTTCCTGTCTCAAGGCACCGTCAAAAATTCCACCTGCCTCTTTGTAACCCTTCTCCGCCGTGCGTTTTCCGACAAAGTCATTGAAGTTGAATGAATCTCCGGGCTGAAGCACCAATCCGTCAATAGTCTCACAGACAAGATTAATATTTGCATTACGGTTTGCAACTTCTGTTGTCTTCGTTGCGGTCGTCGAGACAAGGCCCAGCAGATCAACAAGCTGGTCTTTCGTGACGGTCGGCTCAACAACAGAAGCATTTACGGAAATTGTCTTTGTATATTCTCCTGCATCAATCGCGGCCTTCACGCCTGCAATGGCACCGTCAACATCAACGGTGCGTCCGGCAGTGGAGTCAGAAATGGCAAATGACAGTGACTCCACATCAAACGCCGTCGCCTTTGCATCCGATGCAGCCTGCTGGAGCGGATCCAGAATTGCATGAACCGCTGTATCAATCGCGGTCGTATCCGCTGTATATTCAGTGACATAATTTTTAGTGGTCTTCTGCAGCTCAATGTAGGCTGCATATCGCTCGACGAGAGCCTCAGCTTCAACCGTCTTGGTGCTTGTTCTATCGTAATTGAAAGCTTCTTCGATAACTGCCTGAAGATTGGACGAAATCTTGACCGCAGATGAATCCAACGGATACGACATTCCTTCAACATCCAGTGTGATGCCGACTTCAGGGGCATCCAGAGCAGGTTCACCGGCAAAAACACCAGTTGCTTCGGCTTTGGTCTTGCCCGACATGTCAACTCCGTTAATTGTAATTCCGGGATAAAAAGTCTGCACGTCAAGGATACTCTGCAGCTCTTCAATCGTCATCTTCTTCTCTTGTCCGCTCAGATCTGTAACCTTATATGTCTTCTCCGCAGAATTCAGAAGATAGATCGCTGCGCCAGACGCAGCAAGTACAATGAGGGCAATAATGACTATAATTATTGCCTTACGCGTGTTGGTTTTTGGTTTTTGAGATTTTTTCATGTGGGAGTAGCCCTTAAACCTTTCCATATAATTAAGCAATGGCCTATATTTCTGCGTCGAAGCCGCGAGAATGTCCTTAAAGCTTTGTCTATAAACTTACTATACCGAAAGCATTCTTGCAATACAAACGGCGACATTTCCCGAAATTTTACGCAACTGTTACGTTAAAAATCCGCTGTGCCATAA
>Ga0209429_10001553_pt1 | contig 14075 bp, 8 predicted proteins | sample BarGraNGADG00212_3_FD_184493 | JGI IMG/M metagenome (GOLD analysis project Ga0209429, IMG submission 184493) | Arctic peat soil microbial communities from Barrow, Alaska - Barrow Graham LP Ref core NGADG0004-212 (SPAdes) (version 2) | ecosystem: Environmental > Terrestrial > Soil > Wetlands >... | reverse complement strand
CGACGAAGCCGCTCCACCTGGCCGACGCGGTCGCCGCGGTCGACGTGCACCTGACCGACGACGAGATCGCGATCCTCGAGGCGCCCTACACCCCGCGGGGGCCCACCGGGTTCTGACCCGGTACCGGCCCGACGGCGGGTCGCGGCGGCCAGTGCGCGCTCGACCCACGCCACCGGCACGAGGATCACCGTGCCGAGCCACCGGCACGGGATCTGGCCCGTCTCCGCCAGGTGGTACATCGACCGCAGCGGGACGCCCATGATCGCGGCCGCCTCCTTGACCCGGTAGAACCGCCACGGCTTCGTAGCACCAAGCCTGACGCTCCCGACAGTCTCTGGGCGAGGCGCCCCGGCCAGTCGCCAGCGCCGAGCCCTCCGGGTGCGTCAGGATAGTCAGGTGAATGCGACGCCCGCGCCCCGCAACCCTTCCACGGTCGAGCGCAACGTCGCGCTCGAGCAACTCGTCCAGTACCGCCAACAGTTTCTCAGCGGCGATGAGAAGGGCGAGGCGCAGGTCTTTCTCGACCGGCTGTTCCAGGCGCTTGGTTGGGGCGGTGTTCGGGAGGCGGGTGCGACTCTGGAGTACCGAGTCGCTAACGACCAGGGTGGCACGTCGTTCGCGGACCTGATGTGGAAGCCGCGCGTGCTGCTAGAGATGAAGAGGACCCGGGCGGATCTCAGCCGGCACTTCCGACAAGCGTTCGACTACTGGGTGCGTGCCGTTCCGGATCGACCGCGGTACGTCGTGCTGTGCAACTTCGACGAGTTCTGGATCTACGACTTCGAGAACCAGGTCGACGAACCAGTGGACCGGGTTCGTTTGGAGGAGCTGCCACGCAGATGGGAGGCTCTTGCGTTCCTGCTGCCGCAGCCCGCGACACCGTCATTCGGCAACGACCTGGTCGCGGTTACCAGAGATGCGGCGGCAGACGTCGCAGAGGTCTTCGTCTCGATGCGAGAACGCGGTGTGCCAACCGAAATTGCACAGCGCTACGTGTTGCAGTGTGTGATGGGCATGTTTGCCGAGGACATTGGACTACTGCCGAGCCACATGTTTACGGCTGCCGTGGAGGACGCTCATACAGGTGCTGCGGCGTTCGATCTTATCGGCGGACTGTTCCGCGAGATGAACACGCCCGGCCTGACGGCAGGCGGACGCTACGCCCGCGTCCCGTACTTCAACGGTGGGCTGTTCGAGCACGTGCACCCACAGGAGTTGACGCTCGGCGAGCTTGGGCTGCTGCGGGCAGCGGCGGGGAGGAATGACTGGTCGGATGTCCGTCCCGAGATCTTCGGGACGCTGTTCGAGGGCTCGATGGACGCCGGCGAGCGGCACGCGCGAGGCGCGCACTTCACTTCGCAGGCGGACATCGCCCGGATCGTGGGCCCGGTGATCATCCGGCCGTGGAGGGCGCGGATCGAGTCAGCCCGCAGTATTGCGGACCTGCGCAAGGTGCTGCACGACATGTCGCAGTTTCGGGTGCTCGACCCTGCATGTGGCTCGGGGAACTTCCTTTACGTCGCTTACCGTGAAATGCGCCGCCTCGAACGGGATGCGATCGAGGCGATCCGAGACCGGCGCGCGTCCGCAGGCATCGCGGCGCAGCAAGAGCTTTCGTACGTGTCGCCGGAACAGTTTCACGGCATCGACAACAACCGGTTTGCTGTCGAGGTCGCGAAGGTTACGATGCAGCTCGGCAAGAAGCTCGCCGCAGACGAGTTGCACGAGGTCGGGTCGATCCTACCGTTGGACAACCTCGACTCGACGATCGTTGCGGCCGACGCCCTGTTTTCACCGTGGCCGCGAGCTCACGCGATCATCGGCAATCCGCCGTACCTGGGGCGGCGGCGCATGATCGAAGAACTCGGCGCCGACTACTGCGCCCGCCTTGACGAGCAGTTCGGCCCCAAGGGTGTCGCCGACTTCGTGACCTACTGGTTCCCGAAGGCTCACGACCACTTGCCCGAAGGAGGGCGAGCGGGGTTTGTCGCCACGAACTCGGTGCGACAGGGTGACGGACGTCGAGCCTCGCTGGACTACGTCGTGGACCACGGTGGGGTGATCTTCGACGCGGTGTCGTCCATGCCATGGTCGGGTGACGCCGTCGTCCACGTATCGATCGTGAACTGGCAGAAGGGGGGGACGCCACCGGGTACCCGGACCTTGTGGCTCGCCCGCGACTCCACACCTCTTGAACTCCCGGAGATCAGTTCAGCGCTGTCACCGCAACTCGACCTGCGGCTCGCTCGGCCGCTCTGGTCCAGTCGCGATGTTGTCTTCCAAGGGCAGACCCTCGGCGTCACTTCGGCGTTCGCGGTGAAGGGAGCGCAAGCGCGCAATCTCGTTCGCGATGAGCCAGAAGCAGCAGCCGTGATCCACCCATCACTCGGGGGTCGCGAGCTGCTCCATCGGACGGTGACCGACAGCTTCGTGATCGATATCCCTGAGCGCGACCTCGATTTCGTCTCGCGCCAGTACCCGCGCCTCATTGCGAAGCTGCGGGAGACGGCACTGGTTGACCGCCTTGTCAAGGCAGACAAGGAGCGGGCAGCCAACGCGGCAATCAGGCAGCGTAACCCGGACGCGAGCCTCAAGTGGCCGCGCGCGGCAGCCGTCGACATCTGGTGGACACTCTGGCGACGGCGTCCGGAGATGCTCGCCGCGCTCGATGGCCTCAGCCGCTACATCGCGCTCACGAGGACGACGTCATTCGACCGCGGACCGGTCTTCACCTTCGTCCATCCGACGTTTCGGCCCACAGACAGCGTGGTCGCCTTTCCCTTCGCGGATGACTACTCATTTGGAGTTCTGCAGTCGAGTCTGAGCATCGCCTGGTATCGAGAGCGGTGCACGACGCTCAAGGTCGATCCCAACTACACGACCACAACCGTCGGAGACACATTTCCTTGGCCTCAGAAACCCGCCACTGCGGCAGTGGATCGCGTCACAACCGCGGCAGTGGTGATCGTTGAGCATCGCGCAGCGGCGTTCCGTCTTGGTCAGTCGCTCGCTTCGCAGTACGACACTCTTCGCCACCCCGGTCGATCGGCGCTGCGCACACTGCACGATGAACTCGACGCGGCAGTCATGGCGGCCTATGGCTTCGAGCCGGAACTTGACGCCCTCACTCAACTGTTGGAGCTCAATCTCCTGGTGGCCCAGCGCGAGGCGAGCGGGGAAGACGTCACATGGCCCGGTGCGCGCCCGACGGCCGTCGAACCCTCAACCTGGGCTTGGCCGGCCCCGGTGGTGAGTCAACGATGACAACGGACTATCGCTCGGCCCTCGCGTCTTCGGTCGCCGGGCGCGTTTCGCCGCGCCCGGGGTGGGAGATCATCACGCTGCTCGTGACCGTCAAGGCCTACCCGGCGATATCGAAGAAGTCCGGGGAGTCGGTGTGCATAGCCGGCATCCGCCTCGACACACCGCAGCCGGAGTGGGTACGCCTCTTCCCGGTCGGGTTCAGGGCGTTGCCAAGCCGCCAGCAGTTCAAGAAGTACCAGGTCGTCACCTTGCGCGCGTCGAAGCGGTCGGGCTCGGATCAGCGCCCCGAAAGCTTCCAGCCCGACCTCGACACCCTGACCCTCGGGCCTCTGGTCGATACGGACGGCGGTTCATGGAAGCGACGCTGGGAGATCGTTGAGGGCCTTGCCGGCATGACGACTACGTGCGCCCTCTATCGCGCCGCACGAACCGCCGGGCAAGCGGCGCCGTCGCTCGGACTCGTCAAGCCACGCGACATCGACCTGACGGTGCACGACAACCCCGACTACCTGCCGGGAGGGTCAGCCCAAGTCGATGTCGACCTGTTCGGCAACGAACGCGAGGTCCTGGAGAAGACACCGTTCATCGTGACCTACCACTATCGGTGCGCCGACTCGGCATGCAAGGGGCACCACCAGCAGATTGTCGACTGGGAGTCCGGACAGCTCGCGCGGTCCAACCTGCAAGACCGCTCACCGGACGAGGCCAAGCAAGGGCACAGGGCGCGGTTCCTCGACGATATGTGCTCTCGCGGCCGTGACACGTACTTCTTCGTGGGCAACCAGCACCAGTATCCGAGCTCGTTCCTCGTACTCGGGTTGTTCTGGCCGAAGCGGAACAGTCGCCCGCAGCCGACCTTGGTTTTCTAGCCGACGAGCACCGAGGAACCGAGATCGGCAATCGCGTCGATCACGAGTCTCCGATGGCAGCGCCGCTGGTCGGCCTCGTAGCAGAGCAGGGCGACCGAACTCCGCGTGAGCGCGACTGAGAGTTCGTAGATTGCGTCTTGAGCCTCGTCGGCGTCCAGGACCTCGGTCCTGAACCTGTCGTGTGCCGCCTTCCCGGCGCAACTCTCGGGCGATGCGAAGCCGTCACGGTTGTCACGCGGGTTCCCGAGAGCGGGCCGATGTAGGTAGACGAGGCCAGCCGCGGTGAGGGCTTCGCTGAGTCCACGCTTGGAGAACCCGCGCTTACGGCTGATCGGGTTGAGGCGAACGTCGACGATGACCTCGATGCGGTTGCCGCTCGCGAAGGTGATCAGGTCTTCGACGGTCCGGCCTTCGTACCCCCAGCCGTGCAGTTGGTGGGGGAAGGTCTGCATGTGTCGATCCTACGCGCAGCCGACGCCGTGCCTCGGCTCCCTCGGATCTCATTGGCTGCAGCGGCTTCCGTGTGTCCTGCGGATATGAGCATGCTGCGCACTCGGCCGCGTTTCCGTGGTCAGTGAATGGCCAGTGGAACTCGCGAAACGCCCGCAATCATGGCCCCCATTGCGAGCATTTCCGCAGGTCAGAGCCCTGCCGCCTCCCCGGGATCGAACTCCTCAAGCGGGTGTCGCCGGTTCGAATCCGGCCAGGCGCACAGAGTGTTTGTGCAGGTCAGCTGGATGTTTCTGAGACTTCGTCGCAGTGGCCGCAGAGGCCGGTTTGGGGCTCGTGGTCAGCGTATGGTCAGCGGGTCGTCTCACGACGTGGACGGTCTGTCAAGAACGTGGACGGACGCTGGCGGACGCCTGCGGCTGCGCATCCGGGTCCGCGGGTAGCACTGAGTCATCGGCGAGCACGCTCACGCCCGGGTGCTAGTCCGCGAGGTCGGCGACTCTGGTGTCGCCGGCGACGACGAGGAAATCGACGACGCGCTGCCAACGCGCGATGTCCGCCGCCAGCGTGAGGTCGGGGCGACGCTCGTGGAGCCACGCCGGGAGCGTGTACGTCCACGCGCAGTCAGCACCGGCGCCGCCGACGGCCTCTTCGATCCAGGGGAGGCCGTGCTCGATCTGGCCGCGGACGTCGAGGTCGCCGACTGCGATGACGAGGTGGTCAAGGCTCATGCGTTGCGGCGCGGCGGCTCGGACCCAGCGGTCGACCTGTGGCCTCCAGGCTCGCAGGTCACGCCAGGGGTACGGATCACCAGCGAGTTCGCTCGTTAGGTAGCTCCGTCCGGCGGAGGGGTTGGGGATCAGGTATGCCCGGGCGTAGGAACCCCAGGTGTGCTCGGCGAATAGCTTCGGGCGATCCTCCGCCGCGTCGAGCACGAGGTCCATGATCTGCGGCCAGAGTCGTCGCGCGTGCTGACCAGCGTCCGGGCGCTCTTCGGCGGCTGCGGCGAGAGACCCGAGTCCCTCCGCGAGGAGCCTGGAGTTCGGAAGGTAGTTGCGGATGTACTGGAGCGTCGTCTCGTCGTCGCTGGTGGATGCTTGCCACAGTGCGGCACGAGCGGCCACCAGTGAATCGCTGTCGCCGTGGTGGTAGCCGTGCTCAGTGGCGAGCATGCCCCGCTGGTGCGCTCCGAGGAACGTGCGCAGGGCGAGGCGCGCGTCTTCGCTGCAGCAGGCCGCGGTTGTGGCGGCGGCTCCGGTAGCCCGTAGCCCAGGGTTTAGTCGTCGCACGTGGATGTCGTCGCCCGGGATCGTGTCGAGCGTTTCCGGGCGCGGCGGGTCAAGGGCGACGAGCGTGCGGCGCTGCAGCTCTTGGTCCCACGGGCCGATGACGGACTCGGAAGCGGACTCGACGACGAGGTCGAACGCGACGCGATGGTGGCAGCGGCCGTGGAGGTGGTCGATGTCGCAAGGGGCAGCCCAGACGGCGTCGAGCGCTCGCGCGAAGGCGAGCCGCGTCTCGTGGTTGCCGCCGACGGCAACGCCGCGGCTGACGGCCAACAGTTCGTCGACGTCGTCAGGGCCCTCGACGGACAGCGCCACCCGGAGTTCCCGAGCGGCTGGCAGTAGCAGGAAAGGAAGCGCGCGCGCAGCAGACCGGTCGGCGCCTTGGTCGAAGATCGAGTCCTCACTCGCGTCCCGCGACCGCTCGGCGACCGCGGTCGCGACGTGCAGGAGCGTTGTCGCGCACCAGACGAGGTCCTCGAGAGGGACGGTTGCCCGCGACCTCAGGTGCAGCTCGACAGCCGTCGCCGCAACGGCAACAGGGCCGTCCGAGGAGAACCCATACCACTGCGGCGGATCGTCGAGGAGGTCGCGCGCCAGTGCAAGGTCGGCGCGGAGCACGTCCGGAGCGATGTCCGGGGCACGCCCCCCGTTGTCGCGGACGTGTGCGTGCCGGACGACGAGTCCCACGGCGTCGTTGGTACGACGCAATTCCGAGTTTGTGGCCGCAAGGACCCGCTCGACGTCGGGGTCTATGACTTGCTGGATGACGAAGCGGTCTTCCTCTTGCCGAGTCTCGTACGAGCTTCGGTCGAGCCCTGCTGCCCAGTTCCTCACAGCGGCCAGATGCTCGCGCGCGCTCGGCGACGGCTCCTCACCAAGCTCCCGGCGGGCGTTCTCCTCAAGTCGGTCTCCGAGGTCCTTGAGCTGGCGGATCCGGTCGCCCTCAGCTGTAAGCGCAAGCATCATGCTGACCTCGCGGAGCGACCAGCCGCGCCGTTCGGGGTGCGCGAGCTTAGGAGCCCGGGCAGCGAGGCCGCCAGTTTGGTCGGCGATCGCACGCGAGAACTCGAGCTCCCAGACAGTGGGCTCAACGAGGTAAGGATCGAGCGCGTCACCGACGTCCTCCAAGTGCCGAACCAGGACAGCAAGCGCGAGGGCGGGCATCGCGAGGCTGTGCGCATCGGCCGTCATGATCCCGGTGAGGGCAGCCGGCGGGGCTCCGGCCTCGATGTACTCCTCGGTGACGAACTCGAGAGCCAGGAGCGCGCTCATGCATGGGTATGGGCCGCTTCCGGTGCCGCGGTACCAGGGCCAGACTTGTCCGTCACCTGCGTACTCGCGCGGCTCGCCCGTGATCGACAGGACCTCGCCTGTCTCGGCTGGGTCGTCCGCCCCCATCTCGTACCGGCGCGCGGCCGAGCGGCGAACACGGAACCGAGCCGCGTGGTCGAGCATCCGGTTGAGCAGTGTGACGCCGCCCCGGTAGTCCGCACGGAACATCGCGAGGAACGGACCGTGCAGGTACGACGCGAGCGGGCCGCCGCGAAAGCGGTGGTCGCGGATGCCGTCGTCGAGCAGCCCGCCGGACGACCACGACGAGTCGTCGTCCTCGTCCTCCTGTTCGATGAAGTACGCCTCGACGAGTTCGAGCAAGAGTTTCGGGTCGTGCGCGGCGAGCGCCTGCCCAGCGACGACGGCTTCGACCGCGTGTTCGAGCTTGTACGGGTCGTCGTCCGCGATCCGGCGCAGGATCGCTGCTCCATCCGGGCCGAGGTCAGGGCCGAGCAGCGCCAGGTATTCGATCTGCGCGTCGTCGATCCACAGGTAAGGGCGGCGCCGAGCAGGTGCCCGACGACGCCGCCGTCCGGACAGAATCCGAGGTGCCGCGAACCGTTGGGTCCGCTCCTCGTCGGCAGCGACCTGGTCGGGTGTCCGCGCGGCGAGCTCGGCTCGTCGAGCGGCCTCCTCCTCGTCGAGCGCGCGCTCCCTGTCGGCACATTGCCGCAGGATCTCGTCGCGGACCCGGATGCGCGTCGACTGCCCTACTGGGGTTCGAAAGAGCACGTGCGCGCGCAGCCAGTCGCCCATCAGCGACGCAGCGTCCTCGGCTACGCGGCGCGGCAGCCCGGGTTCGAGCAGTTGGGAAACGACGGGCTCAGCGACGGCGGGGTCGATGACGCCGTCCCGTTGGTGGCGCGCACGAAGGACGCGGATCAGCCGTGCGATGCCGAACCCGTCGTCGCTCATGAGCGCTGGCCACGCGTCGTGCAGTACGTCGCCCGCGTCGGGCAGTGCGAGGGCGGCCTCCGTCGGGACGTCGGACCACCGTTGGCCGTGCCCGTCCGCGACGAGCGTGTCGAAGGACCTCTGCAGGGCCGCGAGCCGACCAGGCCGTGGGTGCGCAGGGTCGTCCGGTGCGGCGAGCAGGATCTCGCATGCGAGCCGAGCTGCTGGCAGTGTCCACCGCGGTGCTCCCCGCGCGGTCAGGGCCGCCGCCGGGTCGCGGTCCGCCAGCAGCATCCGGGCGACGGCATACGCACGGACGAGGTCATGCTGGAACGCGGGCACCCGCTCCTCCCAGGGCAGGCGGCTTGCCGGCAGTAGGAGGCCGCTGCGTCGGAGACCGTCGACGGCAGCGTGATCGAGGTGCGCCAGAAGGTTGTCGACGTCGCCGGGGCTGACGGCATGGTCGGCCAGCCGCAGCATGACGTGCTCACGCGCGTCCGGCGCTCCCTCGTCGCGACGGTTCTCGTTGCGCACCAAGTGATGCCAGATGTGTTCGAGCGCCTGCGCCTCGCTCAGCGGCAGGCCGGGATCGCCCGACCGGCACAGGAGATCGATGACGATCGGCCGGCGGAGTAGCTCGCGGGCGCGCGGGTCGTCGACGAGCCGCCGCAGAGCAGGGAACGCCTTGGCCGCCTCGAGTAGCTCCTCGTCGTCGAGCCCGGCGACAGCCAGTTCGCGCGGAGCCTCGCCGGACCGCTTCATCAGTTCGATGACTGTGGCGGCACCCTCGGCCGTCGTAACCGCGACGACCTTGATGCCTGCGTCCCGTGCGGTGCTGACGAGGTACAGGAAGACGTCGCCGTGGTTCTCCGCCGCGGCCTCCGCGCTGTCGATGACTAGCATGCGCTCCGGAGCCGTCAGCTCTGCCAAGAGCTTGTCAAGCGGGCTCAGCAGCAGGGCGAGCAGCTCGATGTGCCTGTTGGGCAGGTGCCGCAGGTTGAGCGCGAGCGCCTGACGGTCGTTGCCGAGTTCGTCGGGCTCAATCGCGTCCATGATGAGCGCGCTCTTGCCGACGCCAGACTCGCCTGTCACGACGAGGTTGCCGGTCGCCGCGACCGCGGCCCGCATGCTGTCGCGGATGGCGACACGCGGCAGGCTCAGCGACTTCGGTCCTTGCCCAGTGACGGACCGCGCGACGGCGGACCTGGTCTGCTTGTCAATGTCGATGAGACGCGTCCAGCCCTGCGGGGGGACGTGCGCGTCCGGGGCGATCTGCCCGTGCAGGTGTCGGCGCAGAGTGGTTGCGTCCACGGCGCCGGCATTCTTGGCGAACTCGCCTGCGAGCTGCTCGAGCCGGTCGCGCAGCGCCGCAGCGCTCTCGACCGACCCGCCGATGGCGACGCGCTTGAGGTCGTCAAGCGTCGCCGTCCAGGCGTCCTCATGCCCGGTCTCGAGCTGGGTTTGCATCAGCCAGAGCCGGCGCAGCAGACTCCAACAGCGATGCTCGGCGGAGCCGGGCACGTCGGGAATCTCGAGGAGCGCGGCCGCGACCATGTCGCGAAGTTGTTCGAGTCGGGGGCGGCTGGCGAACTTGCGGGGAGTGCACACGAGCTCGAAGAAGTCTTCGGCCGTGTCTTGAGCTCGGGCCACGGCAGCGAGCTCGGCGAGCTCCTGCGCGTGGGCCTGGGAGCCTGAGACCGCAACGGCGAGGCGCCGCTCCACAAGGGTGTCAGTGTCGCGCTCGGCCTCAATGTCCGCCGCGACCAGCGCCGCGACCAGTTCCTTCGTCGCGTGGTGGCTCCGGATGAACTTTGGCGTGCGCCGGACCGCGATCTCAAGCCTGAGCGAGGACACCCCGTCGGCCGCTGTCGCCGTGACCACGAGGTCATCGACGTGTGATGTGGGGGCTTGCTGGAACGCCACCTGCGTCGGCGGCCTCTCGCCAAGTTCGAGCACCGGTGAACTGGTGAGGAGTCGAGCGAGAAACACCGCCCCGAGACGGTGCTCAAGGCGCGTCCCGCCGCCTCCCGTTGAGTACGGACTAGCGGTGGTCGAATGCTTCTCGGAATCTGCTGTCACGCCCTCGGCTCCTAGGCGCCCCAGTCTAGGGATGCAACGGCGCGCCGAGCACCCACACATCTTGATGAGGCATCGCCGTACCCGACAGGGGGGTGCTGGCGGTCCCAGATCGTCCTGTCGTCGACATGCCCGAGCTGTGGGTCCCTCACTGGGAAAGTTCAGAAGCCTGCGGGGACGGCGGCGTGATCGCCCGCGGCCGCGCCATGAACGGTATGGCTGGCAGCCGCTCCCTCGCCGTCCCCGTCGCCTTGGAGAAGAGGTGCCCGTAGAAGTCCATCGTCATCGTGGCCGTGGAGTGCCCGAGGATGACCTGGACGGCCTTGACGTCCGCACCGGCGGCAATGAGGAGCGAGGCGGCGGTGTGCCGTAGGTCATGGATCGTCGTCCCCTCAATACCCGCAGCCTTCGTCGCGTCCATCCACCGCGACCGCGCCCGGAAGTTGCTGTTGGTCCAGACGCCGCCGGTCGGGCTCGGGAACAGGAAGCCCCCGGGCGCCGTCGTCGTCACGCGGTGCCGGACGTAGCCATCGAGCGCCGCGGGGACGGGCGCAGTCCGGGTCTGGTGCGTCTTGGTCGAGCCGAACACCGCCGCGCTCGAGCGCTTCGACTGCGTCGCCGCGCGGTGCACCCGGACGCCGAGACCGTGCGGCGTCTGGACGACGTCGTCGACCCGCAGCGCCGCCATCTCCGAGAACCGGCACCCCGTCAGGCCGAGGGAGAGCACGACCGGCCGGCACAGCTCGGGGACGGCCATGCCGAGCCTGCCCAGCCGCTCGGCGCCCAGCCAGTGCGGCTCCCGCTTGGTGGTGCCTCGCGGGAGCGCGATTGAGCGGGCGACGTTGCCGGGGAGACGCGGGTCCCGTACCCCGTAGTCGAGCACCAGCCGCATCACCGAGAGCACCCTGCGCCGCGGCGCCGTCGCCATACCAGCGCCCGGGCGGGTTGCCGGTCTGCTCGTAGTAGGCAGTCAGCGACGCACCCGCGTCCAAGCCGGCGTCGCCCGCGGCGACGTGACGGGTCCGGTAGGCGTACCCGTCCCCGGGCGTCAGCTTGTGCATCGACATCACGTGGCCACTCCTGCCCGAGGCCGCGACGGATGCGAGAGGGGGGCCTTAGTAGCAGGTGTGCGAGAAACGCACGAAGATGTGCCTCCGGGCCCGATTCCGGCCGCTTCGTTACCGAACCGTTATCCGAAGCCTCGGCGCGGACTCCGTCCAGCGGCCGTCCGCGCCGGTCGTCCGCTCTAGAGCTCCGAGGCGCTCGTCGACGGCCGGGCGTCGGAGTCGGCGTCCTGAGACTCCGGATCGATGACGGCCACAGACTCTTCTTGCATCGCTGCGATGCTCGCGGTGCCGCACGTTGATCTTCGGGCCCGCAGCGCGCTCCGACAGGAGCGTCGAGCCGAGGACGCCGCGCGCCCACTTGCGTCGCCAATGCTCGGCCGCGACGCGGCGAGGCCCTTCGTCCGCCGCGCCTTGTGTCCGCCCTGGGGGCTAGCGTCCTGTTCCGAGATCAGTGAGTCCTCACTCCACGACGACGCTAGATCTGTAGAGTCGCGTCGGACACTCAGGTTGGTGGGTCTCGTAGCCGACGCATTGACTAGCGGCCGCAGGTTGGGGGAGGCATGGCGCTTCGCGTACCCGTCGTTCCCGCAACACTCGCCTGGGCCCGGGCGGCCCTGCAGGTCTCCGTTGAGGAGGTGGCACGGGCGGCGGGGACGGGCGCTGGACAGGTGGTTGCCTGGGAGGGTGGGGATCTTCAGCCCACCATGAACCAGCTACGCAGTGTGGCGAGGCGCCTTGATCGCACGGCCGCGTTCTTCTTCTTGCCGCCTCCATACGCGTCGGACGTGCCCAAGGCGCCAGACTTCCGAGGGCTCGACGAGAGCGCCGAGCCCTCGCCTGGCGTGCTTCGCGAGTTGAAGCGCGCAGAGGAGCGACGGCGCAACTACCTGGACGTTGTGGACCGCGAAGACCCGCCATTCTCCCTGCAAAGGTTCTCTTGGGACACGCTTGAGGAGCGAGCCAGTGAGCTTCGGCGCATTCTTGCGCACCTTCTGGGAGACATAACCCATACTCCGGGACTGAACGACTGGATCACGGCTCTTGAAGACTTGGGTGTCTTGGTATTCCAGTCGAGCGGGGTCGAGCTGGCGGAGTTCCGTGCTGTCTCCGTTTCCCATGATCGGTTGCCGTTCATCGTCCTTAACGGAGCCGACTCCCAGACGGCGCGCATCTTCTCTCTGTTCCACGAGTTCGGACACCTCGCCAATCGAACGGGTGGAGTTTGCCTGAATCTCGAGACGACAGAGCAGGAAATCCTCTGCAATCGTTTCAGTGCCGAATTCCTCATGCCGCGGGACCGCGTGATCGCTGTCATCCGCCGTTCCCAGCCCGGCGACGCTGTTGAAGACGTCAAGAGGCATTTTGGTGTCAGCGGCCTCGCTGCGGCTGTTCGGCTGCGGTCGCTAGACCTGATCAGCGACGAAGCCCTCGAAGCTGTCCGCCGCGAGTCCGACGCTCGATGGGCTGAGCAGCGCCGCAGGCAGAGCGAGCAGGAGGGCTTCGTCCCCCAATGGCAGCTCACTTACCGGAACTTGGGACAGAAGTATATGCGGAGCGTCCTCCATGCCCTGGAGGAATCGCGCATCGACTCGCTGGACGCGTCCTACTTGTTGGGGGCGCGCGTTCCGACGGTCGAGCGGCTCCTCGGTGAGATGTACCGGCGAGGCGAGCTGTGAGTCCCTACACTCTCGACACCAACATCGTGGTCAACATGCATAGGCTTTACCCTCGCGACATCTTCCCGACGCTATGGGTGAATCTCGAAGATCTCGTTGACGTCGACTCGGCGTGCATCTGTTCGGAGGTGCTCGTCGAATTGAGACGCGGAGGGGATGACCTGCACAAGTGGGCGAGAGAGCTCCCGAGATTTGTCTGCGAACTTGCGCCCGAGGAGCCTCTCACGGTCGCGGCCATCTCTGGGCAACACCCGGACTGGGTCCGCGGGACTCAGAATGCCGCAGACCCCTGGCTCATCGCACACGCCGTGGCGCACGAACGCACTATCGTCTCCGAGGAGCGGCAGGCTGGGCCCGGTGTGGAGGACCGCAACCAGAAGGTGCCGAACGTCGCCGGGGAGAACGGCGTGGAGTGCATCAAGTTCTTCGAGCTAGTCCGGCGCGAGAGTTGGCGGTTCTAGGCCTCGCAGCAGCTCCGGGCTCGGCAGCCTTGTCATGCCTGCCTCGTAGCCGCCGGGCACCGGGCACGGCGCCTCGCTTCCGTCGGCGCCGACGCGTGGTCAGCGCGTGGTCAGCGCACGCCCCGGAACGGTGTCAGATCCGGAACTACTCACATGTATTTCCGCAGGTCAGAGCCCTGCCGCCTCCCCAGGATCGAACTCCTAAAGCGGGTGTCGCGGGTTCGAATTCGGCCAGGCGCACGGCTCCGCAGGTCAGCAGCCCGCCGGCATCCCCGGGCGGTTCGTCGAGGCGGCCGGGTGGGCGATCCGCCGGCTGGTCGCGTTCGACCTACGCTCAGGCGATCCGCACCGGCAGCGAGCGCCGGCCCCAGTGACCGACGCCAGCACCGAACCGGCCGGGCACGACGGCGCCGCACTCAGGGCACCGGCCGTCAGCGGTCACGCGGTACCCGAGGATCGCGTACCAGTCGCGCTCGATGAGCACGGACCCGCACGTCGGGCAGGTCGTCGTCTCCGCCGCCGGGTCGTGCACGTTTCCCGTGTAGACGAAGTGCAGGCCGACGTCGAGCGCGGTGGCCCGCGCGTCGCGCAGCGTGGCGGCCGGCGTCGGCGGCACGTCGAGCATCTTGAAGTCGGGGTGGAAGGCCGAGAGGTGCAGCGGCACGTCCGGGCCGAGCTCGGCGAGGATCCACCGGCACAT
>Ga0209429_10001551_pt1 | contig 14090 bp, 33 predicted proteins | sample BarGraNGADG00212_3_FD_184493 | JGI IMG/M metagenome (GOLD analysis project Ga0209429, IMG submission 184493) | Arctic peat soil microbial communities from Barrow, Alaska - Barrow Graham LP Ref core NGADG0004-212 (SPAdes) (version 2) | ecosystem: Environmental > Terrestrial > Soil > Wetlands >... | reverse complement strand
ATTATATTAACATAATGCATAAAGTTTTTGCATATTTATATTAAAATGTTATACAATTTTTTCCTTTTGATGGTTCTTAACAATTCATTAACATCCAGAGATGCATGTTATAAATTTATTAAATGAATTTTCCAAAGCAAATATCAATTTTTGCATATCAGCATCATAAAATCCTGCACATGAGGTACTTCCACATTCAATTATTTTCCACCCATTTTCTGTAAGTGCGATGTCAATGACAAATGTTCTTGCTAACTGGAAGATATCGATCATCTTCTGAGCATACTCGATGGCATCAGGATCAACGTTTCCATTATAAAATAGGAAACTACCTCTCCTATAAGTTGAATACGTGATTATATTTCCACCCACAATCCAAAATCTAACTTCTTGAGTTATTTTCTTAGGACGTGCAACTTGAATTCTTGTCTCTGGAGTTGCATGACCGTTTATAAGCAAATTATTTTTTGCCGTTTCCCAATCCTTTTGTTCAAATACCTTTCCTGTAAATACTTTAGAATCTAAACATGGACGAATAAATTGTTGTTCGTATTCCCATTCAAAATCATCTTGTATTTCATATATTCTTGAATCATAGTTTAAAAGTTCACTTTTGTAATACTTAGCATAAACTTCATAGTTATGATTGTCTGTGACTAATGCTCCTGGATTCCATCCATATTTTTTGGATAAACGAGCCAATTTAAGCGACCCAAATACGAATACATCTTTTCGATCAGTAAGAAATACAACATCTTCAATGAATGGTATAACTTTTACTAACTCATACGTAAATTGAAATCTTTCTAAACATGATATGAGTTTATCATGTCCTTCTTCTCTAAAAAGATTTTCTTGAATGATGTAGTACATTATAGATGTGTGTTATAAATTGGAAATGAAACTTTATTTTCGTCACAATAATCTCCAGCCAAACAGAAATGCACTTTTCCTTCATTATCAAAATCAATTATAACGTCATGAATATCGTCACATTTGATGACGGTTCCGGGATATCCCCACCAATCCTCAATTATCAGGCCTTCAACAAGTTCTTCAAATTTTAACTGTACTTCTTTCATTTTATCTTTCTGCTACGTGGTGACAAGGTTTCTTCCAAATGTAAGTGTCTTTAATCTCCTCTTTAAGTTTGTCTGCTTTGAGAATATCTCCAGCTTTTCTGAGCTCGTCATATTTGACCCATCGCTCATCATCACTCATTTGTGGTTTCTTATTAGTTTTCATAACTAAAAATACTTAAGTCTTTTGGCAACTTCAATTGAATATTCTTTTATTAATCGTGAAGATTTTTCAAAACGATCTTCTATAAATTCTAATTCAGCTCCACAGTTCGAACACACATCTATAGTTCCGCTTAATTTAATTTTTTCTTGTATTAACCTATCTGGTCCGATGGGACATACTCCGAGATGTGGAGATTCTACGTAGATTCCTTCAAAGCCTTTAATAGCTCCCAAAAGTGTTTTACCTTTGAAAGTTCGTGTTTCTTGTATGATTCGAGTTACTGTGAAAAACCAAGATGCGCAGATTTTTGTCTGGTATGTTTTTCCTACTTCTATAGGAACTTCTTCTATTATTTCTTTTTTCTTAATCATTTGTGTTAAAATAAAATAATTATCACAATAATTCCAATTACAATTCCAATTGAGCCAAAGATAAACGCCTTTTTTAATTCTTTTTTCATTTTTACTATATGTTTGCGGAGAACGTGGGTAACGATCCCACCCAGGTGTTATCCCGACTTCAGCTTTCCGGGCTGATACCTTACCTCTCGGTCAGCTCTCCAATATCTAATAATTTTTTAAGTGCATCTCTAAGTTCATTTTGTCCTATTTTATAGCCTTGCGCAAATTCAAAGCTCCCTTGGAATTCTATCCAAGCATATAATTTTTTTTTATCTTTAGATTTTATTCCAAGTTGTTTAACTAAGTCTCGATCAGTCTTAACACCTAGATCATCTAATCGTTCTCTTAATTCCTTAATTTTATCATTAGGATTTGTCATATTCTTTTTTCTTTTAAATATTCAATAATAGTTCTTGCCACAAATATCGGCAATAAATTCAATGGTGCAGGATATTCCTTTCCCTCAAATATCACGGTCTTTGGAATCCAGCTTAATTGTCCTTTATGCATTTCTATCATATTATTTGTTTTTAAATGTGAGCCCGCAGCCATGATCGAAATGGCTTCCCTTCATTACGAGTGAAGAATCCTCTGCCCTCTAGACGATGCAGGCTTATGCGGAGGTGGTGAGATTCGAACTCACATAGCATTAAAACGCTACTCTCGGTTTTCGGGACCGGGCCGGTACCATTACGGTACGCCTCCAATACATGCATATAGATTGTGCATCTCGATTTAGTCCTATTTCACACTAAATACCGCTAACTACTTTCCATGCATGCAATTCGTTTATGTATTGTGATAAAAATTTTCTTGTCTTGTCTCAAGCATTGTATTACCTATTTCAAGAGCTCTAGTGGTTTGCGCAACTGATTCTTCAAGAAATTTTTTGTAATCGTCAGAACTATGTTTTAATTGAATAATCATTCGATTTTTGATATCATCCAATTCTTCAAGAACTTTGATATTTTCATAAAGTGTTGCGATAAGCTCATCTTTAGTTTTAAGTTCATCCAAAATAGATTGCACTTTAGCATCAAATTCTTTTAGTTTTTTGTCCATAAATAATTCATCAGTTGTACTCATTGTATTATGTATTAAGTTTGCGGAGGCGGCGAGATTCGAACTCGCATAGCATTTATTAAACGCTAGTCTCAGTTTAGCAAACTGGCCTGGTACCATTACAGTACACCTCCATAAATACTGAACTCTATTTGCCTTCACATACAACCTGTGCTAGAGGGTGAAGGACTTACCAGGGTGACAAACCGATTAGCACAATAGGGATAATCATCATGCAGTTCAGTATTTGCGGAGGCAACAGGACTCGAACCTGCACATCATCTTATGACGATACTGGTTTTCAGGACCAGGGCGGTACGCAATTACGCTTTACACCTCCATTTTGAATTTCTATGCAGTTCGGTCAGTAAATAGTGCCCTATGAAATTCTAACAGTCTCTTTTTGAGCCGGCGAAGGGGATCGAACCCCCGACCTGCTGCTTACAAGGCAGCTGCTCTACCACTGAGCTACGCCGGCATAAAGTACATGTTTTAAAACCATTTGGCTATCTGAAGGTTGTATCGGAGTTATCCAAAGCTAATGGAATTCCTATCAATACCCAGAAAACGTTTATGTACACTTGTGCGTTTTCCAAAAACCCGATTACGGATTGCAAACATATACTTAGAGCACCTTCAGGAATTCGAATCCTGGACCTCTTGCTTACCAAGCAAGTACTCTACCAACTGAGCTAAAAGTGCGTTGCTCCGGTTCCTAACCGGAGACTTTTCCTGGCGCCTGCCGGTACCAGTGATTCTCAATGAAAGTGACAACTACTTTAGGATTTTCGTCGTACTTAGCTTCCTATGACTCTGCATTAAAAATTTGTCCTGAGAGTGGGGGTCGAACCCACATACACCAATTACCTTGTTAATGCGCGGATATAAGCCGCGGGGGATATCTCAGGAAAAAAGCTGGACTAACATAACCTCTACTGTAAATAAGCCTGATTGACATTGCTTACCAATATCCATTCGGATTAATGCCAGCACCGTGAGCTCTCAGATGGATTTGAACCACCACTTCCGCCCATTCAAAGGCGGCGTTCTATAAAGAATTTTCTCAAGAGAAATGGTACCGTTTCTTCTTCTTCCTTAAACTACGAGAGCATTTTAAATTTTTGTAATATGAGCGTACCCAGTCTTCTGCTTTATTTCGTCATTTGTCTGTTGGCATTAACCCGACTATCATAGGCCAGCTTTCCGCCTAAGTCTATTTAATTTGCATCCTGAGCGGTATTAACGACTGTTGGGCCTCCCGCTGTTAGCTGTGATGGACTGAAGTTTCTCACCGTAGTGCGACGAATTCTCTTTATTACAAAATATTTAATTTTTTTAAATCTTCAAAGAACAAAATTTTAATTTGTTTTTCTGGATGTTGTTTTTTAACTGCATCCATTTTTATGATATTTTCCGAAGAGAAATACCCTTTTATTTCAACGTATTCATTTGTATCAATTAAATAAAAATCCGGGTAATACGTTTTCGTTATATCAGTTTCGTTTAATTGATAATATAAAGATATATCTTTTCCTCTATTCCAACGTAAAGAATTTTTATTCAAATACTGTGCGTATTTTAATTCATATGTTCCTTGCACACTTATTTCTTTTTGCAAATAAGGATTAAAAACTTTATAGAATTCTACTCTTCCTCCTTTATTATTGCAAGCTTTTTTTGAAAGATTTTCGCGTGATTCTTTTGTAATTGAACATTTTAAAGAACAATATAACGCTTTTTCGCCTCGTTTTCCTTTAACAGTATGCGGACTAAATTTTATGCCGCAAGTTACACATTTTCTAATTCGACTTTGTGTTTTACATTTTTGACAAAGCATACCAACAATAATCGTAGGATGTCTTTTAATTTGTTTATCACAGTTTTCACATCTATAGTAATATTGACCCATTCTCTTTTAGTTAATAAATCTTATTGCTCATATACTGATACATCTTTGACATCACCTGATATACTTCTCCATGCATTTTTATCCAAATCGAAATACCTAAAGTTCTTTGATTCATAATCAGAATTACTTTTTGGCTGTTGATCTTCTGGAATAAAAGCGAATTGAAGCGTACCATAAGCTTCACGTAATGTGCCGTCTTTCTTTGTATACTCAAAATGAGCTTTTTCCATCTGAAGAATTAATTTAAATTCTTCTAACCTTACTGTTTTCATGTCTTCATGATATTTATTAGTACAAATATAATCAAAATACTTGATATAAAAAAATATTTTTCCATTTATTTTCAAAGAACCTGCATAAAAAAAGGGAACTGTTTGGCTCCCTTAATTTTATGATACACGAGAGCGTATTTAATCCATACCTGTTGTTGAACTGGTTGTTAAGGATATCGATATGCTTAAATTTCTTTTCATTGTATATTATATATCAAAGTTCAATAAAGGTTTTCGTAATAGCTAGTGTAATGTTAAAATTTTCCGTAATGAGAATTATCTGCAATTTGTAATGCTTTGATTCTATCTCCTATTTGTTTGTTTTTTACGACAAATATGTTTCGAGTAGCTATCCAAGCATCTTTTGGCTTAACTTCTGCGCCTGTGAAAGCAAGGTACACTTTATGAAAGCCCTCTAATTCGAATTTTTCTTCATCATTAAGAGGCAAATTTTGAAAAAGTGTTAAAAAGTCTTCTAAAGGTAGAACTTCATCAACGTTTATTTCGTCCCAAGTTTTCATAATTTATTTTATTTCTTTAAAAGTTTCTTTAAAAGGAATTATTTTTCCACCTATTATATTAAGATTTTCATCCACTTCTATTGTAAGATTTCCGTATTCACCATATTGAAATACTTTGTAAATTTTTGAATCAGAAAATCCCAAATCACTTCCTAAGTCATGCCATTCATCTGCGCATTTAATATCTTCTAATGTTATTTTTGCAGTTTTCATAATTTATTTAATAAATTGTAAATAGTACATCAAAAAAATCACTAATAGTAATACGGCACATAAAAGTAAGCAACCTTTTCTATTTCTTTTTTCTTCTTTTCTCCAATCTGGATCCATTTTATTCAGTTTTTGGTTTTCCGCCCAGTCTTCTTACTATACGACCTTTACTCAAGTCATAAGGACTCATTTCCAAAGTTACCTTGTCGCCCGGCAATATTTGAATTGAATGTAATCTTATCTTTCCAGATAAATGAGCCAAAATGATATATCCATTATTCAATTGTGCTTTGAAAATTGAATTTCCTAAAGCTTCGGTTATTTCGCCTTCTGCTTGGATTGGTAATTGTTTTGCCATATTTTATATTGTTGTTTCTCCGAATTGTTTCACCCATTCAGTATTGCCGAAATGGTACATTCCACAAACTTTACATTTGTATATCACGTGGTTTGCTGGAATAAAGCCAAGACCAATGTAGGTATCATATGCTACAGTTACATTTTTTAATGTGTCAAATTTGGTTCTACGAACCTGATTTGGAATGACACCTGCCAAACATATTCCTTTGTCGCCTTTCATATATTAAAGTTTAATGTTTCTTGAATGCTCAATTGTATCTTCACGAAGAAATTCAATGAATTCAGGGTTATCATTCATAGCTACTGTGAATTCATATCTGAATATATTTCTATTGAATTTTTTGTTCAAAATCAAATGAATAATAAACATTACTACAGCAATTATAGCAAAAGCTAATCTTGTTCCTGGGAAAAGAATAGCCCAAAATAAATCTGTATATGCAAATAATTTGAACAATGTCAAATATGTAAGTAATACATGCAATTTTTCTGCAAAATAATCTTTCTGCTTTTCTCTAAACTTATCAATACTTTCGATAAGTAAGCCTTCAAAATACTTTGCTCTGGCTTTTGCGTTTTTAAAGTTAAAAGATGTTTTAAACTTTAATCCTTGAAATTCAATTTCTTTACTCATTTTTATTATTGTTTTTGATAAGGTCTTCACGAACTTCTTCCATAATTTTAGTCATTTCACTTATTGAAATTGCCATAGTGTAACCGGCCCTATCATTGTTAAATTTTCTGATTAAAATCAAAGAAATAACGAATAATGATATTGCTGTAATTACAATAGGAATTTTTAAAACAGGTGATAATAAAGCAATTCCTAACACAACGTATGCAGCAACCTTTAAAGTTATGAAGTATGAAAATACAACATGAAGTTTTTCAGAAAAATATGATTTCAAAGTTTCCTGATATTTACAAAGACTTTCAATAAGTACATTATTGAAATAATCATCTTTTGATTTTGCGCCACTAAAATCAAAAGATGTTTTAAACTTAAGTCCTTGAAATTCAATTTCTTTACTCATTTTTTTAATTTTGATAGTTAAATATAACAATAATTTCCGACAAAAAAAAATATTTAATGGAAAAAGTGCATAAAAAAATCCGATATTTTCGGATTTTCTTTATTTTATGTTAATTTATTACTTTCCAACAACTGTTTTTGCGGCTCCACCTGCAATTGGAGTACCACCGACTACAATTTTTCCTGAAGCATTTTTCATAATTTTAAGAATTCCTATTTTAGGGTCTTGCAATTTTGCTTGGGCCATCTTAAGAATTTCTATTTTCTTATCGAGAGGTTGTTTCAAGATAAATTCTTTTGACTTAGCATTTTGAGCAAATTGTTTTGCAAATGCTTGAGCTATTAACTGATTACAAATTTTTTCATCTCTAGGATCAGCGAGAAATTTATCAACACTGCCTTTAAGTGTATTAAATAAGCCTTCGTTAACTTCTTGGCTTTCATTGATATCGCGGAGGTCTCTAAATTCCTGAACGCTTTCTACTACTATGTTTTCCATGTGATATAACTTTATTTTATTTATATATTCATGCTAAAATTTGTCTTGATAGTATATTATCAGTTTTTGTATGTCTTTATCAGCTTTATCTCCAAAAAGTCCAATATTTGTTTCAAGAAATTTGATCTTCCCCTCTCTGAATTTTTCTTTAGGAAGATACGGGTATTCTTTTTGAATCAATTTTTCGGTCTTCATTAAAAAATCAAATCCTTTTTTGAATCCTGAATTGTCAGCATCCCAAAATATCTTCTTCAATTTAGTTACAGGACGTTTTCTGTATTTTGTAACCATTATAAGTTCGCATACAGTATCAATCATTCTTGAATCTTTACCACTATAATCTCTTAAAAACAATTTTACGGATTGTTCTTCGTTATCATCCTTTTTGGAATTATATATAGCGTCATGATAAAAAGCGGCTATCATCAATGCTTGCTTTTCTAAAACTGAAAGTTCACGAAACCACATATTCGTTTCAATGTCATGAATTATTTGAATAAGATGATTAGTGTTATGATAATAACGATGTTTCTCACTCCAACGTAAAGGTAATTCCTTTAATCCCTTTTCATGAATATAGGGTTTAAGAATACTGTTAAATGTTTTGAAAGGATTCATACTTTATATAATGGGTCATACTCTTTGTGACATTCAGGGTCTAGACAATAAAACCCGTATCCACATTCTTCATCAGGTTCATTTTTTCCTGTTTTAAAATTTACTCTTTCTCCATAAAATTTTACTGAAATGTTATGGATGCTTTTGCACTTTTTGATAATTCCAGTGTTTCCAGAATTATCTTTAACTTTCATTCCTACTTCTAGTTCAGCAAATTTTAATCTATTCATATAATGAATTTTAGATATTAATTGAAAACTTCATCCATACATTTTTGACACAAACCACTTATTGAATGCTCTTTTTTTGATTGTGAATCACGAAAATCGTCTGGAGCTGTTTTTGTGGATCCGCAGAAAGGGCATTCACCTTTTTCTACTTTATCAACTTCTTTTCCGAAACCAAAAGCTTTCAAGTTATTTTTTGCTACGTCTTTCATAATACTGTTTATTTTAGTTTCATTATATTAAAAGTTAAAGATTCTTTTCCTTATATCTTTAAAATTATGTATGCTTTGAATAAAAAGAATATCAGGATAAAGTAAAATATGTTTTAATTTGTTTTTCTCAAAAATATTAATGTTTTTAGGAGCAATTTGTATTTTTACTTTTTGCATATGACGTACTGATAAAGAATCAAACACATTGTTGTAATATTTATGAATATAATGTTTTTTAGCTAATTTGTAATAAGCAAATTTTGTAGATCTACTCATATCAACCATTACTGCTAATGGAATAGCTCCGGATATCAAAATTATTCCTGTAAACGCTACTACTATCCCAGCAGGAATTGTAATTGTTCTTAAAATTTTATTTTGAGATTCTAATGCATCTATATTTATAAAGTTTCCGTTAATAAGATAGTTTGTATATTTCATGTAGTTGTTTTAGTATTGTAAATCAAATATAATAAAAAGTTTTAACAAATAAAAATTATTTGCCATTTAATGCATTAATATTTTTTCTATATATTCATATAGAAAATTCCATACTTAATAGTGAAACAAAAGGAAGCCCTCCATAATGCGCATGCTAGCAGAGGCGTGGAGGGCATTGTTTGAGCAGGTGATCAGAATCGAACTGACGTCCGGAGCTTGGAGGGCTTCTATACTTCCACTGTACTACACCTGCATTGAGTCCTGCCTTACTTAAGGGCTTATAGGTTTAGGACTCGTAACCATAAATGTGTGTTTTATAGGACAAAACATCTACCTGAAAACCCACTGCATTAACGAATGCAATACCGGAAAATTTGTTTAAGATCAAACTTACAAAAATCTTTCCTTATATCCTCAAGGAATAGGCTTACACTCAATACAGTAAGCTTATCATCCGTTACGTGGATGCTCGAAGTGTTTTTAATTTGAGCAGTAGATGAGACTCGAACTCACGACCCCAACCTTGGCAAGGTTGTATTCTAACCAACTGAACTACTACTGCGTGTTATAAAATTCAATGAACTCTTTAATTTTCTTTTCTAAATATTCTCTTCCTTCGATAGTTTTTGGACTTTTCCATTCAATTCTAAAAACATCTATAGAGTTCATTCGTAAAAATATATCCCTTTCCATATCAGTTTTTACTCTAAATTTATGTTGTGAACCATCTATTTCAAGATCAATTTTCTTATCAGGAAAATAAAAATCTAAAAAATAATTTGAATGTTTATTATGTTTAATAAAATATTCAGGTATGCATTCATCATATAAGTTTTCACGTTTAAGAACAATTGTAAAATAGTGTTCAGGATAACTTTGTATATTTCTTGTTTTCCATGATGCATGATTACCAACTTCAAAAGATTTAATAGCGCTAGCGCTCATTTTATCTCGAGAATTTAAGCTGTGTTGTTTTCCAGAAAAAGAACTGATTCTGCCTATTGAAGAAATTGACATTGATTTGACTCTTTCGTCGTTTTCTTTATTTAATCCTTTATTCCAAACAACTCTATCTTTTTCATATCCTACATTAGGATTATGATTTTTTCCTTCCCCATGTGTTCGCCATATATGTGTTCCTATTCCTTTTATTGAATATTCTTTTTCGCAATATGGACATTTAATTTTCGACATAAACTGAGCTACTATCGCTTAAATCTTTTATATATTCTGTGATATCGTCTACTTGTATAGATAAACTATTCAACTTTTCCATATCATCAGAATTCCAATTATGTTCGTATAAATCATTTAAACGAGCGCTTTCTTTAATAAAATCTTCCAATAACTTTATTTTTATATTCTGTAATTTGCACAATGTTTCGTAATCCACCATAATTATTTTATATATTCAAGTTTTCCATTGTGTTCTTCTTGTATGTTTCCAAGTTCTATACATTCTTATTTCAGGTGGGTAAATCATTCTTGACTTCCAATATCCCCTGTACCCTCTGTGATGTTTTTGATAATATCCATACTCTTCTGGATATGGGTCCTGATCTACAGCGTGAAGAATGTGATAAGTTCTACGATTTGTTGTAGTTTCAATTTCTGTTTTCATTTGGTCAAATTTAGGTTAATTAAACCTAATGACCATTGAGAATTTTAAAATTAGTTAATTTTTTCATATTATTTTTTAAAAAGAATTATTCCAAATGCTACACATATTGATAGAAATGCTAAAATTTCAATCCACCAAAAGTGTTTCTGTTTTAGTTGAACTTTAAATAATAAAAGCAATAATGATGATACCACGAATATTGCGTTTATGGGCCATAGGCCAAAATACAAACCAATTGCTAATTGACTGCCAATTACTCCAACACTAGCTCCAGTCATGTGCACATCGTGTGTCATTGTTTCTTGAAATGCTGCAGCTGCTCCAACAAATGCAATTCCGGCAGGCGCTAAAAACATTAATACACCAAAAGGAACTCCTAATATCATTGCTGGTAATGAAAATCCCCAACAAAATAAAGTAAAAATAAACTGTAAATTTTTAGGCAATTCATAATAACTATCAGATATAGATTTTAATACTCCGTATCTTATCCAAATCCATGATACATACGATACAAAAACTGTTACCATTATCAAATAACATACTAATTGGTAATTCATTTTAAGTTTATTTTATTTATTCTCGCAAATTCTTCAATAGAGTGTTTTAAGTTCATTAATATCTCTTGTTTTGATATTTTTTTTATATTTTTATCAGATGTAGATTCATACAAATTTCTAATAAATTCTATAAGCTCAGTTTGTTTATTGTAATTCGCTTCAAACAAAAGATCAATTAATTGTTCTTTAAGCTTTTCATTTTCAGTTTCAAGCTTTAATATTTTTTCTTCGTCATTCATCTTCATTGGGATCAATTTTGCAAACAACTATACGTTCCTTTGTTCCATCTTTTGGATCGAGTAAAACAATTCCATGTTCATCTTGTGCAGTATATAATCCATTTTTTTGTAAATAGAACGGGCATCCGTCTTTTCTATAAAGTATATCAGGCTTCATTTTAGATATTTTATTTGATCAGAAGTTAATTCTTGCCAATCATATTCTTCATCGTCTGGTATGTAGCATTCCTCTTCATTAGCGTCAATATCACTGTCAACTATTTCTTTTAATTCTTTTTTGATTACTTGTCTTTCACTACGCTTAACTGATCTAAAAGATCTTTTAATGTCATTTATAAAAGCTTTGCGATGTTTTGTATCTTCAAAATGAGTTTCTTTGTTTTCTCGTTTAAGATCTTTTAAATCTTTACGTTTTTTATCGTAATCCTTGTTTTTCATTACTTTAAAATTTTGGATCAAAAAATCCTTTACATTTTATACATTGTTCATCTTCAGGAATTTCATCGACAGGAATTCTTTGAGAAGATGGATTAAATGCAGTAAAATTTTTAGTATTACACACTGGACATTTCCATGTTACAATTACTTTAACTTCTATATTAAGTATTTCTGCTTTCATTACTCTATATTGTTATTCACACCGTATAAAGCGCGAATTTTATTTAACCATTCTTGTGTTTTAACTTTAACCATCCAGACCTTACCCTCAGATACTCCCTTTAACACTAAACCTTCTTTTAATCCATAGATATTGGATATTATATCATCTATCATTTTCTTATCTAAGAGACCTTGAGTGATTAGTTTTTGAACATTAAGATGACCAAAAATATCAACAAAATCTGATGGTTTGAGATAATCTTTCTTATAAAGGAACATATCAAAAATGGTTACGTCATGATCTTCTTTCCAATCATGTTGTCCAGCGAATGAATTTGGTCCATAAAATTCTCCGTAGACTGTAATCATATCTACACCTCTGAATAATTTGTTCTCACAAAATATTTTATCTAAAGGTCCTGAATAGTTATCCATGAAAATATTTACGGCTTCAGTAAAGGGATTACTTGCGTTCTTTATCGTTTCTGTACGAGTTCCAAACTTTTTAAATCCATTGGTGAATTGACTTTTCTTTGAAAGTTTTTTATTCCATTCAGCACAGAAATTTGAACCATCTACTTTGTCAAATCCAAAGAAGTGATGCCCTATGTAATCTTGTACATTTTTTTCTATAGTGTGATAATGTTTCATTTTTGATCTTCTTTACAAACTTGTGCGCAATATTCTGAACCTTTTTGATTACAACCATCACATATAAATTCTACGTGTTTATTAACCATTAACTCGTTTAGTTCTTCAACAGCTTTATCAAAATCTCCATAATGATGAAGATGATTCTTCTTTAATATTGCGATAATCTTTTCTTTCATTTTAGCTGAATTGTTTCTATCAATGATAAAATTCGTAAAACTTCGTCCAACGACACTAACTTAACTGTGTATGGTTTGTATTTTTTGTCTACCCACGCATTCACCGGCTGATAAGTCACTGGCAGTTTATTTACTGCATCTAATATAACGTCTAATTCTTTCATATCATTTTTTGTCTTCGATAATTATTTTTTCCTACATGATATCCATCACAATGTACACATTTGTAAACACTAAAATGTTTATCTGGATATTTTATATTCATGCTTTCTGCCGCTCTTACAGCAGATTCTCTTGTATTATACATTACTTTTAGTCCTTTTCCATCGCCTCTTATGTGTGAGTTCTTATGAAATAAGCCCCAAGCGTTTCTTGTGATCACAAAATTTATGAAAAACCTCTTAATGGGTAATTGATCTTTAAGAGCTAATTTGATGTTTTTCCATTTCATTTTATTTGTATAAATGTATCTGTTCCCATTCCTTTACGGATCCATCTCATTAAATTTATCGCTTTAAATCGAGGGTAGATGTAAGTGTTTTTCCACTCTTCAGCATTAGAATCAATTTCTAATTGATAAGTGCTTTCGCCTACATGTATTTGATAATAAACTTTGCCTTCACAGACATGTGTCATGAGTGCATCGTTATTTTTTATAATTTCTTTTAATGTATGTGTCATATTATTATCTGTTTTTGTTACCATTGTATCAGCCACTAATTTTGAGGCTTTTTTCAAGTCTTGCCACAAATCCTGATGTTTATTACAAATCCAAACATCATTTCTTAAATCTGCTCTTTGACCAGTTTCTGCTGTAAACATTCCGTTATAGCCTTCCTTTCCTCTGATGTATGTTTTGCATCCAGGATGTTCGCAGTATATACGAATGTTATGAACTTCATTCTCAAAATGTCTTTCAGGTTCGGTGTATGCTACACCACTTGTGTCTTCGTATTCAATAAAGTCTAACATAGTTATAGTATTAAAATCAAATATAATCAAAAAATCCGACAAATAAAAATATTTGACGGATTATTTTTAGTACCCCGCCAGGGACTCGAACCCTGATCAAAGGCTTAGAAGGCCCTTATGTTATCCATTACACCAACGGGGCGTATAGTATCATTTATGATCCTAATGGATCACCCGAGTGACATTGTGTCTGCTCGAGACGGTTAATGTCACTCGAGTGAATCACATATGATACTTTGTGTGTGATAATTTGTACGC
>Ga0209429_10001547_pt1 | contig 14107 bp, 12 predicted proteins | sample BarGraNGADG00212_3_FD_184493 | JGI IMG/M metagenome (GOLD analysis project Ga0209429, IMG submission 184493) | Arctic peat soil microbial communities from Barrow, Alaska - Barrow Graham LP Ref core NGADG0004-212 (SPAdes) (version 2) | ecosystem: Environmental > Terrestrial > Soil > Wetlands >... | reverse complement strand
ATATGACCTTGAGTCTTTTAACAGGGCGCTCACATGCACACCGCCCTTATGGGCAAAGGCGCTGAACCCCACGTAAGGCTGGCGGGTATCCGGGTTGACATTGGCCACCTCGCTGACATAGCGGGATATTTCGGTAAGGTGCGCCAACCTGTCCCGGGGGATGGTTTCAATACCGCACTTCAGGGTCAGGGTTGGAATGATCGAGCAGAGATTGGCATTTCCGCATCTCTCGCCATACCCGTTTACCGTGCCCTGCACCTGTGCCGCCCCAGCCTGCACAGCCATAAGGGAGTTGGCCACAGCCATATCTGTATCATTATGGGCGTGGATCCCAACCGGGATGCCCAACCTTCTCACAACCAGTTCCACAACCTCTTTTATTTCCATAGGTAGGCTGCCGCCGTTGGTGTCACATAAAACAATGGTCGAAGCCCCGCCTTCTTTTGCGGCCATAACTGTACTCAGCGCGTAATCAGGATTGGCCTTGCAGGCATCAAAGAAGTGTTCGGCATCATAGATTACCTCCAGGCCCCGGTTTTTCAGGTAGGCCAGGGTGTCCCTGATCATGGCCAGATTTTCTTCAAGTGAAATCTCCAGGGCTGTCGTGACATGGAAATCCCATGACTTGCCGAAGATGGCAGCCACCTGCACTCCTGAAGCCAGAATTGACTGGATATTGGAATCGTTTTCAGGCGAAATACCGGCTTTACGGGTAGACCCAAAAGCCACCAGCCTTGAGTTCTTCAAACTATATCCCTGGATTAAATTAAAAAAGTCCAGATCCTTGGGATTGGAACCCGGCCAGCCGCCCTCAATATAATGAAAACCCATCTTATCAAGATTCAGGGCTATTTTTATCTTGTCCTCACAGGAAAAGGAGATACCCTCAGCCTGTGTGCCGTCGCGCAGCGTTGTATCGTAAATTTGCACTGATTGCATTTTTTTCACCTTATCATGAAATTTAAAATTTCTATTGTGCGACTAAAGTCGCACCTACAAGCTATTATTTGGGGGCATTCCTCCGACCCTTGAGCGTGAGCCGGTTTCAGCCGATCCTATAATCGGGGACATATTCTGGTTTCACAATTGGGGACATATCCTGTGTCCCCATTCCTCTGTCTGGCTTCATACAACGATAGAAGTATCAGGAGCATCATCTATAACATCTCAATAATCAGGTCAGTCATCCTTGTGGTGTTTACTGTGGTCTTGTCTTCTTCCTTCAGATCGGCGGTGCGGATGCCCAGATCGAGCACATCCGTGACGGCCCTCTCAATACAGTCTGCTTCCTCACAAAGGTTCAGTGAAAAGCGCAGGAGCATGGCCCCGGAAAGGATGGCAGCGATGGGGTTGGCCAGCTGCTGTCCGGCTATATCCGGCGCCGAACCGTGGGCGGGCTCGTACAGGCCTGTCCTGCCCCCAAGACTGGCTGAAGCCAGCATGCCCAGGGAACCGGAGAGAACAGAAGCCTGGTCGCTGAGGATGTCTCCAAACATGTTTTCCGTCACCAGGACATCGAACTGCCCAGGGTTTTTGATCAGCTGCATGGCGCAGTTGTCCACATACATGTGTTCTAAATTTATATCCTGGTATTCGCGTCCGAGCGCTGTAACCACTTCGCGCCAGAGGCGGGAACTTTCCAGGACGTTGGCCTTATCCACGGAGGTTACCTTACCCCGCCGCTTCCTGGCTAGGTCAAAGGCCATGCGGGCGATCCGTTCTATTTCATAAGTCGTGTATTCCAAAGTGTCAACGGCCCTGACACTGCCGTCAGGCATGTTTTCCCTGTACTTTTTACCAAAATAAAGGCCGCCGGTCAGCTCCCGGACAATTAAGAGATCGACGCCGGCTATAATCTCCGGCTTTAGTGTTGAGGCGTGTTCCAGTGAGTGGAACACCCGAATCGGACGAAGGTTGGCAAACAAGCCCATTTCCTTGCGCAGGGAAAGGATCCCCCCAGCTTCGGGGCGCAGATGTAGTGGCAGATCATCCCATTTAGGTCCGCCGGCGGCGCCAAACAGGATGGCGTCACTGCCAAGACACAGATCCAGTGTTTCCCTGGGCAGGGGGGTCCCCACCGCGTCATAAGCAGCCCCGCCAACCAGGCCTTCGGTAAATATAAGCTCCCGTTTGAAACGGTTCCCTATCGCTTCCAGTACCCTGACAGCCTGCATGGTTACTTCAGGCCCGATCCCGTCACCGGGTAAAACAGCAATCTTGTACATATCCAGTCCTTCCTGTTTGATGCCAGTATTCTATAGTGTTTGAACCGATCTAGGAACGGGGAGACGCCCGTTCCCTGTAGGTGCGGCTTCAGCCGCACATTATTAGCAGGTTGAAAAACAGCCATACAAAGCAGAGGAAATGTCCCCGATTAAATGGTCGGCTGAAGCCGACCCCACAATGCCTGGGGTCAAATACATATCTCGATCTATGAATGTTGCCACTTCTCACGTCTCACTTTATCCTGGCCGAGACATAGTTGATCAGGCCTCCGGCGGCAATAATTTCCTGCATGAACGAAGGCACCGGGGCAGACTTATAGGTCCTGCCGGTAGTAAGGTTGGTTATTGTACCCGCGTCAGCGGCAACCATCAGCTCGTCACCAGCGCGGACATCTTCTGCCGCTTCAGGCGACTCGAATATGGGCAGTCCAATATTAAAAGCATTGCGGTAAAAGATCCTGGCAAAAGTCCTGGCGATAACACAGGAAACTCCTGCAGCCTTGATGGCTATCGGGGCATGCTCTCTTGAGCTGCCGCACCCGAAATTTTTTCCGGCCACAAAAATGTCACCGGACTGGAACCCCGGCGGAAAGGAGGGATCGGCATCCTCCATGCAGTGTTCGGCCAGTTCGGCAGGATCTGATGTGGTGAGATAACGGGCCGGAATGATGGCGTCGGTATCAACATCCGAACCGAATTTCCACGCCCTGCCTTTCAGTATCATACTAATCCACCTCCCATGGGCCGGCTATGCGGCCCAGAATGGCCGAGGCCGCAGCGACCGCCGGGTTGGACAGGTAAACCTCGCTCCCGGGATGACCCATCCTGCCGACAAAGTTGCGGTTGGTTGTCGCGATACAGCGTTCACCACTGGCCAGTATGCCCATATGCCCGCCCAGGCAGGGACCGCAGGTGGGTGTGCTGACCGCAGCGCCGGCCCTGACAAATGTTTCGATCAAACCTTCACCCAAGGCCTGCAGGTAAATATCCTGTGTGCCCGGGAAGATGATCAGGCGCACGTTTTTATGCACCTTCTTGCCCTTCAGCACTTTCGCCGCTTCCCTGAGATCTTCGATGCGCCCGTTGGTGCATGAGCCTATCACCGACTGGTCAATCTCAACATTGCCTGCCTCTCTCACAGACCGGCTGTTTTCCGGCAGATGCGGGAAAGCCACCTGCGGCTCTATTTTTGACGCGTCGTACCGGTAGATCTTAGCGTATACTGCGTCCGCATCACTCTGATAAAACTTGTAGGGCCGCCTGCAGCGCCCTTCCACATAGGCCCTGGTTATCTGGTCAGGCGGGACAATACCGTTCTTTGCCCCCGCTTCAACCGCCATGTTGCACATGGAAAAACGCCCGTCCATGGACAGTTTTTCAATGGTGGAGCCGGCAAATTCCATGGCCTGGTACAACGCGCCGTCCACGCCGATCTCACCAATTATATACAGGATCAGGTCTTTGCCGCTGACCCACGGCTTTAATTCGCCTTCAAATACAAATTTTATCGACTCGGGCACCTTCAGCCAGGTTTCCCCCAAGGCCATGGCGGCCGCGATGTCGGTGCTGCCCATGCCAGTGGAAAAGGCGCCCAGGGCGCCGTAGGTACAGGTATGTGAATCTGCTCCGATCACCAGGTCACCTGGGCCTACCAGCCCTTGCTCCGGCAGCAGGCAGTGCTCAATACCCATACAGCCAACCTCAAAATAGTTGACAATTTTATGTTTCCTGGCAAAATCCCTCATTGTTTTCGACTGTTCAGCTGACTTGATATCTTTATTTGGAGTGAAGTGGTCCGGGACCAGCGCTACCCGCTCAAGGTCAAAAACATCCGCGGCCCCTATTTTGTCAAATTCCCTGATAGCGACTGGCGCAGTGATATCGTTTGCCAATACCAGGTCAACCCGGGCGTTGATTAATTCGCCGGGCATAACCTGTTCTCTGCCGGCGTGGTCAGCCAGGATCTTCTCAGTTATTGTCATCGGCATCAGTTATCCACCTCATTTTGCTTAGCTAGTTCCTCGGCTGCTGTTTCTTTTGCGTGTACCAACTTGTTTACAGCATTCAAATAAGCCTTGGCGCTTGCCTCCAGGATGTCCGTGCTGATGCCACGGCCCATGAAGACTTTTACCCCATCGGTAGTAATTTTAAGGTTAACATCCCCGAGAGCGTCCTTGCCGGACGTGACGGCATTAATCCCCCAACTGATCATGGTGCAGTTAATACCCGTAATTTTATCCACGGCCCTGCAGATAGCATCTACCGGGCCGTTGCCGCAGGCCGCATCTTCAAAAAGCTGCCCATCCCTCTTCAGCCCCACCGTTGCAGTAGGCACGACGGCTGTACCGCTGGAAATATGCAAATATTCCAAGGTGTAGGAGTGAGGGAGGCGACTCATCTGCTCCTCAATGATCGCTTCGATATCCTCACCGGTGATCTTTGCCTTCTTGTCAGAAAGCTTTTTAAAACTGGCAAACGCGCTGCTGAGTTCTTCCTTGGAAAGGAAGAAACCCAGGTCTTCAAGGCGCTGGCGGAAAGCGTGCCGCCCGGAGTGTTTGCCCAGCACCAGGTTGCTTTTGCTGATGCCAACCATGGCCGGGTTCATGATCTCGTAGGTGGTGCGTTCTTTCAGCATGCCGTCCTGGTGAATACCGGCCTCATGGGCAAAAGCGTTGTCACCCACGATCGCCTTATTAGCCTGGACCCTCATCCCTGTAAGGGTGCTTACAAGCCTGCTGGTCCGATATATTTCTTCAGTGCGGGCGTTGGTAAAAAAGCCAAGCTGGTCTTTCCGGGTGTGCAATGCCATGATCACTTCTTCAACGGCGGCATTGCCCGCCCGCTCCCCGATGCCGTTTATAGCCCCCTCCACCTGCCGGGCGCCGTTCATGACGGCGGCCAGCGAGTTGGCGACAGCCAGACCCAGATCGTTATGGCAGTGCACACTGACAATAACCTTCTCAATCCCGGGTACTCTGTGACAGATATCATTGATCAGGCTGCCCCATTCACCCGGGATGGCGTAACCAACAGTATCGGGAATGTTTATTGTCGTGGCCCCGGCTTCGATGGCCGCCGCGATGACCTGGCACAGGTAGTCAAAGTCCGACCGCGAGGCGTCCTCAGCGGAAAACTCGACGTCGCTGGTGTAGGATTTGGCTCGCTTAACCGCTGCAACAGCAGCCTCCAACACCTGTTCCCTGGTCATGCGCAGCTTGTATTTTAAATGAATATCCGATGTTGCAATAAAGGTGTGTATCCTGGCCTGTTCGGCATGGCGCACCGCTTCCCAGGCCCGGTCAATGTCCTTGAACTCAGCCCGGGAAAGTCCTGCCACTGTGACCCCTTTGACCGTGCGCGCAATGGCGCTCACAGACTCAAAGTCTCCCTGGGAAGAGATTGGGAAACCGGCTTCAATAATATCTACTCCCAGCCTGGCCAGCTGATTGGCAATCTGGACCTTTTCACCCACGGTCAGGCTTACACCGGGTGACTGCTCTCCATCCCTGAGGGTGGTATCAAAAATATATACGCGCTGGCTCATAAATCCTCCCTTATCATGTTCAACCTATCGCTTCATCTATGTTCGAACCTTCCAGGACCATGGGCAGTACATCTTCTTCGCGATCAACAATGCAGTTAACCATTACCGGCGCGACAGAGCTTAGCACCCGTGGCAGTATTTCCAATAACTGCTCCCGGGTTTCGACAGTGTACCCTTCCATCCCATAGAGCAGCCCGAGCTGGGCAAAATCCGGGTTGAACTTGAAGTCCACGGCAATATATCTTTTTTCACAATAAAATTCCTGCAGCTGGCGGACCATACCCAAACGATAGTTGTTAAAAACAAATATTTTAAGCGGTAGCTTCTGTTCAGCGGCAGTGCCCAGTTCCTGCATAGTCATCTGAAGGCCGCCGTCGCCCACCACCATGATCACAGTCCTGTCGGGCGCTCCCAAACTGGCGCCGATAGCGGCTGGCAGGCAGAAGCCCATCGCCCCGAGCCCACCTGAAGATATAAAGCTGCGCGGCTCATTAAAACGCATATACTGTGCAGCCCACATTTGGTGCTGGCCCACGTCCGTAACCACTATGTCGCTGTCTTTCTTAAACTCGTTCAGCTTTTCCATTACAAATTGAGGTTTCAAGGTGCCGTCCTGATTATAGCGCAGTGGCATAGCCTCTTTAAGCTGGCGGATTCTCTCCATCCAGGCGTCGTTTGCCTTCTTAGTCAACTGGGGCAAAATTGCCCCCAAAACATGCTTGACATCGCCGACGATGGGCAGCTGAATCCTTACGTTTTTGCCAATCTCGGCAGGGTCAATATCAATATGGATAATTCTTGCCTCTGGTGCGAAACCGCTGATTTTGGAAACAACCCGGTCGTCAAAACGGGCTCCAACCGCGATCAGGCAGTCACACTCCGTAACCGCCTGGTTGGCATACCGGGTACCATGCAGACCCAGCATACCAAGGAAAAGAGGATTATCACCTGGGAAACAGCCCAGTCCCATCAGGGTGTGGGTCACGGGAGCACAAATGGTTTCCGCCAGCTGCAGCAGTTCCGGCTCAGCGTTGGCTATGCGAACACCCCCGCCTGCATAAATAACCGGTCTTTCAGACTCCATCATAATTTTAGCGGCCTGCTGCATCATGGCGGGATGCCCTTTAATGGTCGGTTTGTATCCGGGCAGATTCACGGCCTTTGGATATTTGAACTTAATTTTTGCCTGGGCCACATCTTTTGGCAGGTCAATCAACACCGGCCCGGGACGGCCGGTGGAAGCCAGGAGGAAAGCTTTTTTGACTATTACGGGCAGCTGCCCCGGTTCCTTTACCAGAAAGTTATGTTTAGTGATCGGAAGGGTAATACCTGTGATGTCAACTTCCTGAAAGGCGTCTGTGCCCACCATGCCTGTAGCTACCTGACCGGTTATCACCACCATGGGCACTGAGTCCATGTAAGCATTGGCAATCCCGGTAACCAGGTTGGTTGCGCCGGGGCCTGACGTGGCCAAACAGACACCGACCTTCCCGGTAACCCGGGCATAACCGTCGGCCATGTGGGCGGCGCCCTGTTCATGCCTTACAAGAACATGCTTGATAGTGGTTTTATTCAGGGCGTCGTAAACAGGCAGGATCGCTCCTCCCGGATATCCAAATATGATTTCCACGTTTTCCTGCTCCAGGCACCGGACAAGGGCTTCCGCAACAGTGATTTCCAAAGCAAACTCCTCCAAATTCAGTCGTCTGACGTCGGACGTCAGTATATAGTCTTTCATAATATCTTAAAAAGCAGTCCAGAGGGACAGTTCTCTTTTACCGATCGGGGACATTCCTCCGAATACTGATCGGGGACATTTTCTGAATTCGAATGTGTCCCCGTACCTCTGTCGAGAGGCATGTCCCCATTCCAACATCTGGCATCTTCCTACCTTCCAATGCCAGGTATCATTCCCCAATCATTTTCTGATGTCAGACATCTGACGACCGACATCTACCTTTGCAGCCAGGGCATCATCTTACGCAACTTCGCGCCTACCTTCTCAACCAGCAGCTCACTTTCTTTCTTGGCCATAGCATTGTAGGCAGGACGGCCGGCCTTGTTTTCCAGGATCCATCTCTTGGCAAACTCGCCGTCCTGGATCTCGGTCAGGACCTTTTTCATTTCTTTGCGGGTCTCTTGAGTGATGATCCGCGGGCCGGTTATATAGTCCCCGTATTCAGCCGTGGTGCTGACAGAGTAACGCATCCCGGCAAGTCCGCCTTCGTTGATCAAATCAACAATCAGCTTCATTTCATGCAGGCACTCAAAGTAAGCAATTTCAGGTGCATAACCCGCTTCCACGAGGGTGTCGAAGCCGGCCTTCATCAGCTCAGTTACGCCGCCGCAAAGCACTGCCTGCTCACCGAAGAGGTCGGTTTCAGTCTCTTCTTTGAAGGTGGTCTCGAAAACACCCGCCCTGGTGCCGCCGATACCCTTGGCATAAGCCAGACCTATATCATTTGCTTTACCTGTGTAATCCTGGTATACAGCTATCAGACAAGGTACACCTTTGCCTTCCACGTACATTCTGCGTACAATATGTCCCGGCCCTTTGGGAGCTATCATGAAGACGTCAACATTGGGCGGAGGCACAATCTGGCCAAAATGGATACAAAAGCCGTGGGAAAACATGAGAGCGTTTCCCGGGCTCAGGTATGGCGCAATCTGCTCCTGGTAAATATCCGCCTGTAGTTCGTCCGGCAGCAGGATCTGAATAATATCTCCCGCTTTTGCCGCTTCGGGCACAGTCATTACCTTGAGCCCGTCAGCCTCTGCTTGTTGCCAGCTCGGCCGTCCCTTGCGCAATCCGACGACTACATTAAGACCGCTATCCTGAAGGTTTTGCGCCTGAGCGTGGCCCTGGCTGCCGTACCCGATGATCGCAATGGTTTTACCCTTTAGTAAGTTTAGGTCCGCATCTTGATCGTAGTAGATCTTTGGCATTAGTTTTCTTCCTCCTCTTTATTGGTATTATTTTTAGAACTGGCTTTAAAGCCCCGCAGCATGGCTATTTTCCCTGTGCGGACCAGTTCTTTGATCCCAAAAGGCCGCAGTGATTCTTCAAAAGCGGTTATTTTACCATCATTGCCGGTTACCTCAATTGTCAGGGTCTTGGGGCCGACGTCTACAATCCTGGCCCGAAATATATCTACCAGCTGCATAATTTCCGCCCGTCTGGCAGCATCGGCGCTGACTTTGATCAGAACTAGCTCCCGGTCAACATAGGCATCCTTGGTGATATCACTGATTTTTATAACATCTACCAGCTTGTGCAGCTGCTTGTTCAGCTGCTCCAAATACCTGTCGTCTCCCTCAACCACGATGGTCATCCTTGATACGGCGTGATTATCCGTCCTGCCTACAGCAAGGCTGTCGATATTAAAGCCGCGCCTGCTGAAAAGGCCCGCTACCCGGGCAAGTACACCAGGATTATTTTCTACCAATACAGCCAGGGTATGCCTCATTTTTAAAACCTCCCAATTTAACCAAGCATATTGTCCAGTGACTCGCCCGGGGGAACTATGGGCAGAACGTTGTCTTCCCTGTCGACAACAAAGTCTATCATGACTGGTTTTTTTGACTTGATAGCCCGCTTCAGCGCCGGCACAACCTCATCTTTTCTGGTCACCCTGATCCCAACCGCACCATATGCTTCGGCCAGCTTGACAAAATCGGGGTTAATCAGTTCACTGTGAGAATACCTCCGGTTGTAGAACATCTCCTGCCACTGCCTGACCAACCCTAAATAACCGTTATTTAATATTGCCACATTGATGGGGAGCTCGTAATTGACCGCAGTACAAAGCTCCTGTATATTCATTTGGATGCTGCCATCGCCCGCTATATCAAATACAACTTCATCCGGACAGCCCACCTGGACACCGATGGCCGCGGGCAAACCGAAGCCCATCGTGCCGAGGCCGCCTGATGTAATAAAGGAACGCGGTTTTTTAAAAGTGTAATACTGTGCTGTCCACATCTGATGCTGGCCCACTTCGGTAGTGATCCTGGCATTGCCATCCGTCAGGTTGTAAATTTCCTGGATTACATACTGTGGTTTGATATTGCCGCCCTCACAGTGTTTTAAAGGGTATTCCTTTTTCCAGGCCTGGATTTTCTCCTGCCAGGCATCTTCCACTTTAGGCCGGAGAGCTTCCAGCAGGCGTCCCAGCACTTTCTTGACATCACCGACTATGGGGATGTCAACCTTAACATTTTTGCCGATTTCAGCAGGGTCTATATCAATATGAATTATCTTTGCCTTCGGGGCAAAAGTCTCCAGCTTGCCTGTCACCCGGTTATCAAATCGCGCCCCCACGGCAATAAGCAGGTCGCATTCACAAACTGCAAAATTGGCATACTTTGTGCCGTGCATACCAAGCATGCCGAGAAAGAGCGGGTGGGTGCCGGGAAACCCCCCCAGTCCCATCAGGGTACAGGTAACCGGCGCTGCCAGCATCTCAGCCAGCTTCAGCAACTCACTGTGGGCTCCGGAAATAACTATGCCACCGCCGGCATAGATGAGCGGCTGTTTTGAATAGGCTATCGCTTCGGCGGCTTCCTCAATCTGCTTCTGGTCGACATCCGGCACAGGTTTATATCCGGGCAGGTTAATCTCACCCGAGAGCTTGTATTCGATGCGGGACAATGATATGTCACTGGGAATATCGATCAGCACCGGACCGGGCCTGCCGGTAGTGGCGATATGGAAAGCCTCTTTGACGATTTGAGCCAATTCGGCTGGATCTTTAACAAGATAGCTGTGCTTGACAATGGGCATGGTGATGCCCGTGATGTCCGCTTCCTGAAAAGAGTCCCTGCCCAGTGAGGACCTGGTAACCTGACCGGTGATGGCGATCATCGGCACAGAGTCCATGTATGCGTTCGCGATACCTGTAACAAGGTTGGTGGCGCCGGGCCCGGAGGTAGCCAGGCAGACACCAGTTTTGCCGGTGGCCCGCGCGTAACCGTCCGCCGCATGCGCGACACCCTGTTCGTGACGGCCTAATATATGCCGGATGTTGGAATCATAAAGTGCATCATAAATCGGCAGCGCCATGCCGCCGGGATATCCGAAGATGGTGTCTACTCCTTCAGCCTCTAAACTTTTTAACAGGATTTCCGCCCCTGATAGTTTTACTACACTCATACCTGTCATTCCTTCCTAAAAACTCCTCTTTGCCAGCAAAAGAGCACTTGCAGCTAAAATATATTTTAAGCGCCGGGCCTCTGTTGTAAAAAAAGGCCGGAGCACGGCCGGCCATTCGCCCGTTTTAAATTAGTAAAAGATATTACTTTTTTGATACACCCACACCGGGATAAATAAGAGGGCCGTCTGCCTTGACAAGTTCGTGGAAAGCGGCAATCAGTTCCCAGGTCATCTCACCAGGCTTGCCGTCGGCAATAATTCGGCCATCGACGTTGATGCATGGTATAACCTCCGCTGCTGTGCCGGTGAGGAAAACCTCGTCAGCGGTATAAATATCAAACATGGTAAACAGCTTCTCTTCTACAGAGATACCCTTCTGACGGGCAATTTCCATAACCGCGTTGCGGGTAATCCCCTCAAGAATACCGGCGGAAGAAGGCGGGGTAATTAAAACACCTTTTTTCACGATAAAAATATTATCTCCGGTTGCTTCCGCTACATAACCTTCATTATTAAGCATGATTGCCTCGGGCACACCGCCAAGGTTGGCTTCCATCTTGGCGTATATGTTATTCAGATAGTTCAACGACTTTACCCGCGGGATACAGGCAGTGGGAATGTTCCGGCGTGTAGACACGCTAATGACCGACAGGCCATTTTTATACAATTCATCCGGATAAAGAACTATTGAGGCGGCGATACAAAAGATAAAAGCCTTTGGACATTTGCGTGGGTCCAGGCCGAGGTCTCCCACTCCCCTGGTCACCACAAGCCGGATGTAAGCGTCACTCATTTTGTTGCGACGCAGTGTTTCCAGTACAATTTCCTGCATTTCATCCTTTGTAGCAGGTATCTCCAGGCACATGGCCCTCGCTCCTTCATAAATACGGTCCAGGTGCTCGCCCAGTTTGAAGACCCTCCCATGATATGCCCTGATACCTTCGAAAACCCCGTCGCCATAAAGCAGCCCGTGGTCGAAAACAGAAACAACTGCCTTCTCCCTTGGCACAAATTCACCATTGAGATAAATAATCATTAAACCAACGCCCCCTGCAAATATAGAATACTTAACCCTTTTCTATAATTATACATGCATAAAAAAACAAAAAACCCCTCGCCTGACAGCCTTATAAAACTGTCAGGGACGAGAGGTTGAAAACCTTGCGCGGTACCACCCTGCTTGCTTCCTTAAAAATGGAGGCCTCTTGTTGTGCTTGAACAGCACGGCATGATAACGGATGCCAGATCCGGCCCGGCTTACTATACTTTTCAGCCTGCGACTCCGGGGTGATGTCGGATCCTGCGTAAAAGCACCGGTTTTCAGCTAGCCCGGCTCTCTGAAGCCCTAATAAGCAGACCCTGGTCCCCTTCATAGCTTTTTCCTTAATATAACTGTTTTTCAGTATATAAAAAACCCCCAAAAGTGTCAAGGTGTAATTTGATTTAGTCTTTATTTTATTGCTGATTTTAAAAATATTGGATGTATGGGAAAAGCAACAACAATACTTTTTCAAATTTTATGTAATATATCTGTCAGGGGTATGAGATATTGCACTAAATATAGAGATCAGGACGTTTTCTTAGCTATGAAAATAAAATTTTAACAATTTATTAATACTTTCAACATGTTTTTCCGTTAATATATTTTCAAGCAGCGGATCGTTTTCGGCTTTTGCTCTAATTGCCAATGTCTTTCAACACTCACAACATGATCAAATTAATTTAAAGCGAGGTGTGGCACATGGTTAAACTTTACGCCCTGAGCAGTTGTCCCTGGTGCAAAAAAGCCAAGGTATTTTTTACTGAAAAGCAGATACCCTTTGAATGTATCGAGGTTGATTTGCTGAAGGGAAAGGACCAGGAAAAGGTAGTGGAGGAAGTCAAGAAGCTGGTAGGCGATGCGGTTTTCCCGGTTACGGTAATTGGTGACAAGGCGATCCTGGGCTTTAAACCCGAAGAATTTGCAGAGGCGCTGAAAATTGTCAAATAAAGTATTTTGCCCGGTTTGCCTGGTCTCATTTATTATAAAGGAGTCGCTAAAAGAGAAAGATACCGTGCTTTGCCCGGTATGCGGGGCAAAGTTGGAAATTACAGCGACCAGCCCGGAAATCACAGCACGCAGGTTTTCCCAGGCACCGGATGTGGAAATAAGAGAACGCGTGGATAACTTCGCCAGAATTAAAGGCTATATGTTTAATGAAGATAAGGAATCGGTCATAGAGGGCCTGCTCCAAAAAAACGAAACACACGGCAACTTTTACTGCCCCTGCAAGTTTGACAACATCCCTGACAATATCTGCCCCTGCCTGGAAACACGCAGAAGCCGGGTTCAAAAGGAAGGCATGTGCTTCTGAGGCCTTTTCTACAAAAAGGGGTGAGGCCTTACCCCTTCAATATTGATAAACCAGAAACCGCCCATAGGCGGTTTCTGGTTTAAAATGGAAATTACAACTTTACTTAAACAGCCTGCTGATATATAATTATATTTTATCATTAAAGCATATGTCTGGATGTGATTTGGTGGGCAGCTACCAGCGACAGCTCCAGGAGGAGCGGGATTATCTCGAAAAAACTTTAACTTTCCTGAAAAACGAAATAGACATAAAGATTAAAGCCTTGTCTGAACAAAAGAGCGACCTGAAAGCTTTAAGAAAAGACATGTGGGAAAATACTGTACATTTTTCCAATGACTTTGCCAGACTTACGGAGATCACTCAATACCTCACAGAACTGGACAGCCAATCCGCCAATTATGGAAATATTTTCAGGCGGCTGGGAAAATACAGGAAAATGCTGGCATCTCCCTATTTCGGCAGATTTGATTTTCTCGAAGACGGCTTGCCAGACAATGAAAAAATATACATCGGCCTGCATAATGTGGTGGACTCCAGAATGGGCAGCATTTATGTACATGACTGGCGCGCACCCATTTCCAGTATTTTTTACCGTTACGAGCTGGGGAGCGCTTCATATGATGCTCCCATGGGAACAATAACAGGCGATGTAAAACTGAAAAGACAGTATAAGATCCATGATGGCCAGCTCAAGTACTTCTTTGACTGCCGCGTCGGGATCAACGATGAAATACTGCAGGAAGTACTGCGCGGCAAAGCATCCGCAAAAATGCGTTACATTGTTGAAACCATTCAAAAAGAACAGGACATTATTATCAGGGATTTGGATAAT
>Ga0209429_10001545_pt1 | contig 14111 bp, 11 predicted proteins | sample BarGraNGADG00212_3_FD_184493 | JGI IMG/M metagenome (GOLD analysis project Ga0209429, IMG submission 184493) | Arctic peat soil microbial communities from Barrow, Alaska - Barrow Graham LP Ref core NGADG0004-212 (SPAdes) (version 2) | ecosystem: Environmental > Terrestrial > Soil > Wetlands >... | reverse complement strand
GTCTCCGCACGGCGCGCCGTGGCCTCGCAGGGAGCGCGAACCCCCGGCGGAGCCGGCGCATGCGCATGCTCGGGTCGTACGTACGCGACCCGCTGCGGGCGGGACGGCGGCCTCACGGCGCCTTCCCCTCGGGCACCGTGCCGGCGACCGGTCCGGGACCGCCGACGGCGCCGAGCACCACCGGAGCCAGCTCGGTGACATCGCCGGCCCCGACGGTGAGCACCAGGTCACCGGGTCGGGCGGCACTGCCGAGCAGACTCGCGGCGACCTGACGGTCCGCGACGTACCGCGCGTCGGCGGAGGTCATCCGGTCGGTGATCAGCGCGCCGGTCACGGTCGGGTCCGGGTCCTCGCGCGCGGCGTACACATCGGTCACCACCACGACGTCGGCCATGTCGAGAGCACGGGCGAACTCATCGGCGAAGGTCCGCGTCCGGGAGTACAGGTGCGGCTGGAAGAGCACCAGCACCCGCCCGGGCCCGGCCACCTGGCGGGCGGCGCGCAGCAGGGCGGCGATCTCGGTGGGGTGGTGGGCGTAGTCGTCGACCACACGCACCCCGTTGCGGGTCCCGCGCTCCTCGAAGCGCCGCCCGGTGCCGGTGAAGCGGGCCAGGCCTGCCGCGGCGTCGGGCGCGCCGACGCCGAGCAGCCGCGCGACCGTCCACGCCGCGGCGGCGTTCAGCGCGTTGTGTGCACCCGGCACCCGGAGCTCGAGCAATGAGCCGACGCCGTCGGCCCCGCGCACCTCGACCGAGCCGCCTGTCGCATCCGGGTGCCACGGACCGACCCGGACGTCGGCGTCGGGTGCGGTGCCGTAGGTCCGTACCCGGATGCCGGCGTCCCGCGCGGTGGCGGCCAGCGCGCGCGAGCCCGGGTCGTCCGCACAGGCCACCAGCCAACCGCCGCGCTCGATACGTCCGGTGAAGGCGACGAACGCCTGCTCGAAGGCCTCCCGGGACCCGTAGTGGTCCAGGTGGTCCGGCTCGACGTTGGTCACGACGGCGATCTGCGGGGTGTAGGCGAGGAACGACCCGTCCGACTCGTCCGCCTCGGCGACGAACAGGTCACTCCTGCCGCTGCGCGCGCCGACCGGTCCGTCGACGGCCGCGCCGATCGCGAACGAGGGGTCCTGGCCTGCGGCGACGAGCACTCCCGCGATCATGGCCGACGTCGTCGTCTTGCCGTGCGCGCCCGCGATCGCCACAGCGCGCCGTCCGCGCATCAGGGCAGCCAGCGCCACCGACCGGTGCAGCACCGGGATGCCGCGTTCGCGTGCCCGGACCACCTCCGGGTTCGTCGGCCGGATCGCCGAGGAGACCACCAGCGTGTCCGCGTCCTCGACGTGCGCCGCATCGTGACCGATCTGCACCGTGACGCCCGCAGCACGCAGCGCGGCCGGCACGACGCCGTCCCGGGCGTCCGAGCCCGAGACCGGCAGGCCGCGGGCGGCAAGCAGCAGGGCGATGGCGGACATGCCGACCCCGCCGACCCCGACCAGATGCACGTGGCCGAGCTCCTCCGGCCAGGGGACCGGCGGCGCGACGGCGGTCATCCGATGGCCCCCGCCCCGCCGGCCGCCCGCTCCACCAGGTCGGCCACCCGGGCTGCGCCGTCCGGCACACCCACCGCGCGCGCCGCCTGCGCCATGGCGGCCCGGCGTCCGGCGTCGGCAAGCAACGGCACCAGGTGCTCGCGCAGCCAGGCCGGGGAAAGGTCGGCGTCCGGGGCCAGCAGCCCACCACCGGCCGCGACCACGGGGAGGGCGTTCAGCCGCTGCTCGCCGTTGCCGATCGGCAGAGGTACGTACACGGCCGGGATCCCCAGAGCCGCCAGCTCGCTGACGGTGCCGGCGCCGGCTCGGCACAGCACGACGTCCGCAACCGCAAGCCCGAGGTGCATCTGCTCCAGGTACGCCAGCACGTGGTAGCCCGGCAGCCCGTCGACGGCGTCGCGCACCGCCTTGTCCTTGCCGGCCCCGGTCAGGTGGAGCACCTGCACCCCGGCCGCCACCAGGTCCGGGGCAGCGGCCGCAAGGGCCGTGTTCACGCTCAGCGCCCCCAGCGACCCGCCCGTGACCAGCAGCGTCGTCGCGTCCGGGTCCAGCCCCATGGCGACGGCCGCCGCGCGGCGAGCGGCACCGGCATCGGCCTCCCGCGCGGCGAGCAGCTCGGCGATCTGCGGGCGCAGCGGCAGGCCGGTCACCTGCGCTCGGCGCAACCGCGTACCGGGGAACGTCACCGCAACAGCGCTCGCCCACCGCGCACCGAGCCGGTTGGCAAGGCCGGGGCGGGCGTTCTGCTCGTGGATCACCACCGGCGTCCGCGTCCGGCGGGCCGCAAGGTAGGCCGGCGTCGCGACGTAGCCGCCGAAGCCGACGACCACCTGGGCATCGGTGTCCCGGATCGTCCGCTCCGCCGTGCGAACCGCGGAGCGCAGCCGGCCAGGCAGCCGGAACCAGTCCAGCGTCGGGCGGCGGGGCAACGGCACCCGGGGCACCGTCACCAGTGGGTATCCGCCGGCGGGCACCAGTTCGGCCTCAAGACCCTGCGCGGTGCCCAGCACGGTGACCCGGATCCGGGGATGGCGTCGACGCAGCTCGTCCGCGACCGCCAGCAGAGGGTTCACGTGACCGGCGCTGCCGCCCCCGGCGAGCACGACCGACACCAGCTCAGCCACGCGCGGCCCGCCGCGACAGGCCCATCACGGCCAACGATCGCCGGACCACCCCGGGGCGCGCTGCGAGCGCCTCGGCGGCACCCGGCTCGCTGCGCGCGAACGAGAGCACCACTCCCATCGCGACCATCGTGGTGACCAGCGCCGAGCCACCGGCGGAGACCAGCGGCAGCGGCACGCCGATCACCGGGAGCAGCCCGATCACCACGGCGATGTTGATCAGCGCCTGCCCCAGCACCCAGGCGCCGATCGCGCCCGTGCTGATCTGGACGAACGGGTCCGTGTGCCGGCGCACCACACGGGTGAGCGCGAAGGCCAGCACGCCGAACAGCCCCAGCACCAGGAGCGTGCCGAGCAGCCCGAGCTCCTCACCGAGGATGGCGAAGATGAAGTCGTTGTGCGCCATGGGCAGGTAGGACCACTTCTCCCGGCTCTCCCCCAGCCCGATGCCGGTCAGCCCGCCCGAGGCCAGCCCGTACATACCGCGGGTGGTCTGGTAGCAGGCGTCCTGGGTGTCGCAGTTCGGGCTGAAGAACGCGTTGATCCGGTTCATCCGGCTCGGGCTCGCCTGGGCCAGCTGGACGACGACGAAGGTGGCCAGCACCAAGCCGACGGCGAAGAAACGCATCGGCACGCCGGCGACGAACAGGGCGCCGGCGAGCAGGATCAGCAGGATCAGGGCCGTGCCGAGGTCGTGCCCCAGCAGGACGAGCCCGACGGTCACCAGCGCGACCAGCACGCCGGGCACCAGAACGTGCACCCAGCGGTGCAGCAGCGGGCGCTTGCGGGCCAGCACAACGCCCAGCCACACCGCGAGCGCGAGCTTGGCGAACTCCGACGGCTGGATCGACTGGCCGCCGATCCGGATCCAGTTCTGGTTGCCGCGGACGGTGATCCCGATCAACGGCACCAGGGCCTGCAGGGCGAGCGCGCCCAGCAGCACCGGCCAGGCGAATCGCTTGTAGAAACCGACCGGCAGGCGACTGGCCAGCCACGCCAGCGGCAGGCCGATGATCGCGAACCGGGCCTGGTTGAAGAAGATGCCGTACGGCGACGCCCCGTCGGTGTCGCTCAGGGATGACACGCTCGAGCTCGACAGGACCATCACCAGGCCGAGCGCCACCAGCAGGGCCACCGCGCCGACGATCAGGTAGTAGCTGGCCACCGCGCTGTTCCACTGACCGAGCAGCGCGGCACGCTCCCGCGGGGTGGCGACGACCTCGCCGGCCGAGACCGCCATCAGCTGGCGTCGGCCGTCGGGTCCAGCCCGTGCACCGCCTCGCCGAAGGCGTCCCCGCGGGCCGCGTACGAGTCGAACTGGTCCATCGAGGCGCAGGCGGGAGCGAGCAGCACCGTGTCACCCGGCCGGGCGAGCCGGCGGGCCTGGGTCACGGCACGGGTCATCACCGTCCCAGTGTCGGCGGGATCGATCCGCTGGACCGGGATTCCGGGCGCGTGTCGGCCCAGTGCGTCGTCCAACGGTTCGGGGTCCACCCCGATCAGCACGACGCCGCGCAACCGGTCGCGCCGCCGGCGGACGAGCTCGTCGAAACGCGCGCCCTTGGCCAGCCCACCCGCGATCCAGACCACCGAGGCCGGACCGAAGGCCGCCAACGACGCCGCAGCCGCGTGCGCGTTCGTCGCCTTGGAGTCATCGACGTACGCGACCCCGTCAAGGCTGCCGACCACGACCGAGCGGTGGGCGCCCGCCCGGAACCCCCGCAGGCCCGCCCGCACGGCCGCGGCCGGCACCCCGTGCGCCCGTGCCAGGGCGGCGGCGGCGAGGGCGTCGGCCAGCACGTGGGGGGCGACGACGCCGCCCGGCCCCGCCAGGTGCGCCAGGTCGTCGAGGTCCGCGAGCTCGACTGCCGACGACTGCCGGTGCGGGTCGTCCGGCGCCGCGTGGAACGCGCGGTCGACGACGATCCCGTCGACCACCCCGATCTGCCCGGCGGCCGGCACACCGAGCGTGAAGCCCACCGCGCGAGCCCCCTGCGCGACGTCGGCAGCCCTGACCAGCTCCTCGACGGCTGCTTCGTCGACGTCGTAGACGCAGGCAACCTGGGCCCCCGCGTAGACCTTGGCCTTCGCCGCCAAGTAGGCCTCGAAGCCGCCGTGCCAGTCCAGGTGGTCCGGTGCGACGTTGAGCACCACGGCCGCCTGCGCCGCCAACGACGACGTGAAGTGCAGCTGGAAGCTGGAGAGCTCGACGGCAAGGACATCCACCGTCGGGTCGATCGCGGCCGTGACCACCGGCGTCCCGACGTTCCCGACGGCCGGCGCCCGCTCCCCCGCAGCCGTCAGGATCGCCGAGAGCATGCCGACGGTCGTCGTCTTGCCGTTCGTCCCGGTGACCACCAGCCAGGGAGCCGGACCCCGAGCAGGTGCACCGGTGGGTTTGCCGTCCGGGCCGCCTGCGCCGTCCGGATCGGAGACCACCCGGTTCACTCGCAACCGCCAGGCGAGCTCGACCTCGCTCCACACCGGCAGCCCGCGCGCGACGGCAGCCGCCAGCACCCGGTGGTGCGGCGGCCACCCGGGCGAGGCGACCACCAGGTCGACGACGTCGAGGTCGACGGCCGCGGCGTCGTGCAGGTCGGCCTCGGCGGCTGCCTCGTCAAGCGTGCTGACCAGCGCTCCGTTCGCGCGCAGGACGGCGGCTGCCGCGCGCCCGGAGATCCCGAGGCCCGCGACGAGCACGCGCCGGCCGTCGAGGCCGGCCGAAGCGGGAGCAGTCACTAGCTGGCCACCCACTCGGCGTAGAACATGCCGACCCCGCCCGCGACGAACAGCCCGGCGATGATCCAGAACCGGATCACGATCGTCACCTCACCCCAGCCGGACAGCTCGAAGTGGTGGTGCAGAGGGGCCATCTTGAACACCCGCTTGCCGGTCATCTTGAAGAAGCCGATCTGGATCACGTCGGAGAGCACAACGAGCACGAACAGCCCACCGATGATCGCGGCCAGGACCTCGGTGCGGGACAGGATCGACAGGCCGGCGAGGGCCCCGCCAAGGGCGAGCGCCCCGGTGTCGCCCATGAAGATCTTCGCCGGAGAGGCGTTCCACCACAGGAAGCCGAAGCACGCGCCGGTGATCGCTGCCGCGACCATGGCGAGCTCCAACGGATCTCGCACCTCGTAACAGCTCGGACCGGCGGAGGCCAGTGACGAGCAGCGCTGGTTGAACTGCCACACCCCCACCAGCACGTAGGCACCGAAGACGATCAACGAGGCGCCGGTCGCCAGCCCGTCGAGTCCGTCGGTGAGGTTCACCGCGTTGGACCACGCCGCGATCAGGAAGTTGGCCCAGATGACGAAGAGCACCAGCCCGAGGGTCGCGCCCATGGCGGCGAGGTCGATCTTCGTGTCCCTGATGAACGACACGTGCATCGACGCGGGCGTGCGGAAGTTCTCGCTCGGGAAGTTCACGGCCAGCACCGCGAACGTGACACCCACCACACCCTGGCCGATGAACTTCCACCGGGCGCTCAGGCCGAGGCTGCGCTGCCGGGAGATCTTGATGTAGTCGTCGAGGAACCCGATGAAGCCGAGACCGACCATCAGGAACAGCAGCAGGAGGGCCGAGGCGCTCGGCACGTTCCGGGTGACCAGGCTCGCCGCCGCCCACGCGATCAGCGTCGCGGCAATGATCACGACGCCGCCCATGGTGGGCGTGCCGCGCTTGACGAAGTGCGCCGTCGGGCCGTCCTGGCGGATGAACTGGCCGTACTGCTTGCGGACGAGGTACCGGATGAACAGCGGCGTGGCCAGCAGCGAGATGGCCAGGGCGAAGGCGCCGGAGAGCAGGACGGCGATCATGCGGCGACCATCCCGGTGGCCAGCGCCTTGGCCAGCGGGCCCAGCCCCGCCCCGCGCGAGCCCTTGACCAGCACGACGTCGCCGGGCCGGAGCCGCTCGGTCAGCCATGACCGGGCCGCTGCGGCGTCGGGCACCAGGTGGGACTCGCCGTCGAACGAGCCCTCCTGCACCGCGCCGGTGTGCACAGCCCGCGCCGGCTCGCCGACCACCAGCAGGTGGTCGATCCCCAGGCGCACGGCCAGCCTGCCCAGCTCGTCCAGGTCGGTGACCGACGGCGTGCCCAGGTCGTCGGGCACGGCCAGCACGGCGACGGTGCGCCGCCCGCCGGCCTGGCGCACCAGGTCGTGCAGCGCCGCCCGGGCCGAGGCAAGGGTGGCGGCCCGCGAGGCGTCCACCACCGTCACGCCGTCCGGGCGCTCGGTGACCTGCCACCTCTGGTCCACCGCGGTGCGGTAGGCGTCCCGGTCGTTGTACCGGTGGAAGACGCCGGCGATCTCCTGCGTCGGCTCGTGCCCCTTGCCGGTGACGATCACCGTGTCCCCCTCGACGGCCAGCTCGACACCGAGGCGGACCGCCTCGGAGCGGGGCGCCACCTCGTGCACGTCCCGACCGTCCGGACGCACCTCCCGCACGCCGGACAGGATGGCCGACCGGATGTCAGCCGGGTCCTCCGACCGGGGGTTCTCGTCCGTGACCACCAGGACGTCGGCCAGGCGCGCGGCGATCTCGCCCATGATCGGGCGCTTGCCCCGGTCGCGGTCGCCGTCGGAACCGAAGACGATCACCAGTCGCCCGGGGGTGATCGGGCGGACCGCCTCGAGGGCGAGCGTCAGCGCGTCGGGGGTGTGTGCGTAGTCGACAAGGCACAGCGCCTGACCCAGGCCGCGCTCGACCACCCGCTCCATCCGGCCCGGGATCGCATGCGCCGACGCGACACCGGCGACCGCCGCCTCCAGCGGCACGCCGGCACGGTGGGCGAGCACGACGGCGAGGGCCGCGTTGGACACGTTCACCAACCCCGGCAGCGGGCTGACAGCGGACACCACGACGCCGTCCGGCCCGGTCAGGGTGAAGGTGGACCCCACACCGTCCAGGCCGATGGTCGCGTCGGTCACCCGCCAGTCGGCCAGGTCGGCGCCCGGGCCGTCGGCCCGGGTGGCAACGGTCTCCACCGGGACGTCGAGCTGACCGGCCAGCCGCAGCCCCCACTCGTCGTCGACGCAGATCACCGCTCGGCGGGCGCGACCGGGGACGAAGAGCCGTGCCTTGTCCCGGAAGTAGCCCTCCATGTCGCCGTGGAAGTCCAGGTGGTCGCGTTGCAGGTTGGTGAACCCCACGACGTCGAACTCCACGCCACCCACCCGGTCAAGGGCAAGGGCGTGCGAGGAGACCTCCATCACGCATGCCCCAGCTCCGCGCTCGCGCATCAGAGCGAACAACCCGTGCAGCACCGGCGCCTCGACGGTCGTGCGCGGGCTCTCGATCGTCTCGTCGCCCACCCGCAGCTCGATGGTGCCGACCACCCCGGTCACCCGGTGCACCGCCTCAAGGGCCGCCGCGACGAAGTAGCAGGTGGTTGTCTTGCCGTTGGTGCCGGTGATGCCGACGACCGTCAGCTCGCGTCCAGGGTGGCCGTAGAGCCAGGCCGACACATCGCCGAGCAGGGCGCGCGGGTCGTCGGCGACGAGCACCGGGACGTCAAGGCCGGCAGCCGCGAGACGATCGGCCCCGGCCGGGTCGGTGAGCACGGCGACAGCCCCTGCCGCAACGGCCTCCGCTGCGTAGTCCGCGCCGTGCGCCCGCAGCCCGGAGACGGCGACGAACAGGTCGCCGGGTTGCACCTCGGCGGACCCGACCGCCACCCCGGTCACCGTCACGTCGGCGGATCCGGCCGCGGAGCGCAGGCCGAACTCGCGAGCGAGGTCGCCGAGGTGACGCACGGGGCGCTTCCGGGGGCGCATCCGGCCCTGGGGGGACGTCACGGCCTCGAATGTACCTGCCCGGGGCGCCCCAGTCCTCGCGCTGCGCTCGCCCGGCGGGTCACCCGTGCGTGGTCGGGAAGAGCTCGGCCGGCGTCCCGGAGGGTGGAACGCCCAGATAGCGCAGGGCGTACCCGGTGACCTCGCTGAAGACCGGTGCGGCGACGGTGCCGCCGTAGATCGAGCTGTGCGGGTTGAACAGGACGACGTTGACCACGATGCGCGGGTCGTCAGCCGGCGCGATGCCGATGAACGAGGCGACCACCTTGATCACTCCGCCGCCCTCGAAGGCCTGGGCGGTGCCGGTCTTGCCGGCGATCCGGTAGCCGGGGACCGCGGCGTTGCCGCCGGTGCCCTCGGTGACGGCGCTCTCCAGCATCCGCACGACGGTGTCGGCGGTCTCCGCGCCGACCACCTGCTGCGGCTCGGGGAGGGCGACCGGCTGGAACACCCCGTCGGCGTCCTGGACGGCCCGCACGATGTGCGGCTGGATCCGGACGCCGTGGTTGGCGAGCGTGGCGAAGACCTGAGTGTTCTGCACGGTGGTGACGCCGACGGACTGCCCGAACAGCACGGCGTACTCCGACCGGCCGTCCCAGTCCGCGACGTCGTTCAGCAGGCCGGCCGTCTCCCCGGGCAGGCCGATCCCGGTGGTGGCGCCGAAGCCGAACTTCGCGAGGTAGTCGTAGCGCACCTGCCTGGGCACGTTCTGGCCGACCATGACCGTCCCGGCGTTCGAGGACTCGGACAGGATGCCGGTGAGGGTGAGGGGCAGGTCGGCGTGCTCGTGGGAGTCGTGGAAGGTCTGCCCGTTGGGAACCGTGTACTGGCTGGGGACGACGAACGGCGTCGTGGGAGTGGCCACGCCAGTCTCCAGGATCTCTGCCATCGAGATCACCTTCGCTGTCGAGCCCGGCTCGTAGGTCGCCGCGACGGCCCGGCTCGGGTCGGCGTTGGCCGGGTTGTTCGGGTCGATGCTGCCCGAGTCCGCCAGCACCAGGATCTCCCCGGTGCGCACATCCGTGACCTGGACGGAGGCCCACTCTGCCCCGGTCTCGGCCACCTTGGCCTCGAGGATCGACTGGGTCATGTACTGCAGGTCGTCGTCGATGGTCAGCTGCACGCTCTGGCCGGGCCGCGCCGGCAGGTACTCCTCAGCACCGGTGGGGATCCGCTGGCCGCGCGCACCCTCCTCGTAGGTGTCCGACCCGGCTGTGCCCGCGAGCGTCTCGTCGTAGACCTGTTCCAGGCCCGCAAGGCCGAACCCGTCGGTGCCGACGAAGCCGAGCACGTTCCCGGCGGTCGTCCCGTTGGGGTACAGGCGCTGGGAGGTCCGCTCCCCGAAGATGCCAAGGATCCCCAGGTCCATCACCTGCTGGTACACCTCCGGGGCGACCTCCCTTGCGAGGTAGACGAAGTTGCGGTCGCCGATCAGCTTGGGCCCGAGCTCCGGCGCGGAGATCCCCAGCAGCGGTGCGAGCAGGGCGGCGGCGTCGGCGGCGCTGTCCTCGGTCTTCTTCCAGTCGGCCAGCGCCTCCTGGTCGACGACGATGTTCCACCGCTGGACCGAGGTGGCCAGCACGACGCCGTCCCGGTCGACGATCTCGCCGCGCTCGGCCGGGATCACGTCGGTCTGCAGGCGCAGGTCGAAGGCCCGGTCGGCCAGGGCGTGCCCGGCAAGACCCTGCACATACAGCAGGCGCGCCGCGAAGCCGACCAGCACGAGCACGACAACAGCCAGCAGGGTGATCTGCCGCCGGCCTGGCGCCGCGACCGGGTTGCGGGGGGGCCGCGGGCGTCGGGGGGCGACGGCGGCGGGAGCGCGGCGGGGCCTGGGAACGACGGCACGCTCGATGGTGGACGACGCCGCGCGGCGGGTGGTCGAGCGGCCGGCTGCGGTGCGCTGGGGCGCGGGGCGCGGGGCTGCGGTGCGCGAGCTTGCCGTGCGCTGGGGCGCCCGACGCGGCTCAGCCTGCACCGGGCCGGCGCGCCCTTGTGCCGACGCGCGCGGGTCACGCTCGACCGAGCCGGAGCGACTCCTGGCTGGGGGACGGGGCTCCCCCTCGACCCGGGGCCGACGCTGCGCCGTGCCCGTCTGGCGCTCCGCGGGCGCACGGCGGGCCATCCGCGCCTCGTGCTCCTGCCGGGGGGCGCCGGCCTTCCGCGACGGCGTCGGCCGGCCCGCCGAGGCCTTGGGCGCCGTCACCCGGCCGCCCCGGCCGGGGCGGGGTTGCCGAGCACGGCACCGTCGGCCAGCCGCAGGTAGCCACCGGTGGTGGTGGGGACCATGCCGAGGGCGCTCGCCGCTGCGGCGAGCTGGGCCGGAGCGGCGGCCTGCTCGAGCTGGCTGCGCATGTCCTGCTGCGCCTGCGCCGACTGGGCGAGCCTGGTCTGCAGGGCGAACCGCTCGTACTCCCCCTGCGCCATCGACGTGTTGAGCACCAGCGCACCGAGCAGCGACGCGACGAGCACAGCCATGCACAGCACAACGAACGGCACGCGGGTGCGGGCATGGGCCGGTGCCCGGACCACCCGCAGGCGTGGGCGGGGGGCTACGGCCGGCGCCGGCGCCCGGCGTGGCGCGGCGCGTACGGCGGTGGCGTGTGCGGCACTCATGCGGCCCACCGGGTCCTTGGGGCGCGAAGGTGGTCCGGGGTCGGGCGCAGCCGCTCCGCCGCGCGCAGCCGCACCGACGCCGATCGAGGGTTGGTCGCCCGCTCGGCGTCGTCGGCCTGCTCCGCGCCCCGGGTGAGCAGGCGCAGGAACGGACGGTGGCTCTCGGGCTCCACCGGGAGCCCGCGGGGGGCGCTCGAGTCGGCGCCCCTTGCCAGGGCGTGCTTGACCAACCGGTCCTCGAGGGAGTGAAACGCGAGCACCAGGATGCGTCCACCGACCGCCAGACACTCGACGGCCGCCGGAAGCGCCCGCTCGAGCGCGCCGAGCTCGTCGTTGACCTCGATCCGGACGGCCTGGAACGTGCGCTTGGCCGGGTTGCCGCCGGTGGTCCGAGCGGCCGCCGGGATGGCCGCCCGCACGATCGACACCAGCTCGCCGGTCCGGCTCAGTGGCGCCGTTCGCCGCGCGGCAACGACCGCCCGGGCGATCCGGGGCGCGAACCGCTCCTCGCCGTAGGTGCGCAGGATTCGCACCAGGTCGGACTCCGGGTAGGTGTTCAGCACGTCGGCAGCCGTGAGCGGCGCCGTCGGGTCCATCCGCATGTCCAGCGGCGCGTCCTGGGAGTAGGCGAAGCCGCGGTCCGTCTGGTCCAGCTGCATCGACGAGACGCCGAGGTCGGCGAGCACCGCCTGCACCGGACCGCCCACTGTCCGGGCGACGACGTCGAGCACCTCGTCGTACCCGGCGTGCACGGCGACGAACCGGTTACCGAAGGTGGTCAGCCGCTCCTCGGCGAGCCGGATGGCCTCCCGGTCCCGGTCGAGGCCGACGACGCGCAGCCGCGGGAAGCGCTGCAGGAACGCCTCAGTGTGGCCACCCAGGCCAAGGGTCATGTCGACCAGGACGGCGTCCGGCCCGTCCACCGCTGGACCGAGCAGGTCGACGCAGCGCTCGAGCAGGACCGGTACGTGGATCGCCGCGGACGGGGCCATCCCACCTCCTGCGCTCGGGCCGTTCGGCCTGTCCTGGACGAAGTTGCTGGTCGGGGGCCCTCCACCGCCCGACCAGGTCTCCCTCCGCGGCCGGCTCTGACACCGGGGAAGTGCGTCAGAGGGGGCGGGGAGAGACCTCACCGTGCGGGTGAGCGCCGAGGCTGAGCGGCGCCGCTCAGTCAGAAGGCACCGGGCAGCACCTCCTCCGACGTGTCCGAGTACTTGGTGACCTGCTCCTCGAGGTACGTGTCCCAGGCGGTCGCGTCCCAGATCTCGACCCGGGTGCCTGCGCCGATCACGGCGACGTCGCGGTCGAGACCGGCGTACGAGCGCAGCGCTGACGGGATCGACAGGCGCCCCTGCTTGTCCGGGATCTCGTCGTGCGCCCCGGACAGGAACACCCGCAGGTAGTCGCGGGCCTGCTTGCTCGTCACGGGTGCGGTGCGGATCTGTTCGTGGATCCGGCGGAACTCGCTCGTCGGGAACACGAAGAGGCACCGCTCCTGACCGCGGGTCACCACCAGACCGGGTGCGAGCTGTCCCCGGAACTTGGCGGGCAGGATCAGCCGGCCCTTGTCGTCAAGGCGCGGGGTGTAGGTACCGAGGAAGGGGGCGTAGGCGCCCGTCGTGTCGTCGGCCACCGCTCCCCCTCTCCGATCGTGGAGGCCACTCCTCCTCAAGTGCCTCCACATTACTCCACATCCCTCCACGAGCAAGGGTGAAGAGCGCGTGTCTGGGCGTAGTGACCGGCATCTGTCCAGGTCACGTCCGTGGAGCGAGGTGGAGGGATTTCGCCGAGATATCGTCGTCAGCGAGTCGCAAATGGCGCTCGACCCGGGTCCAGCCCGGCACGACGCCGGGCCACCCGCACCGGAGGGAGCACCGGGGGGGTCCCCTGCAGAGCGCCTTCCCTGTCCGGAACGAGACCTGGGGCGCACCCGAGAGCCGGGCGGGCCCGATTAGGATCTGTGCCACCCGACGACGAAGGGGTCGACATGGTCCACGCACTCCCCACCCCGGCGGAGCTCGACGACCTCGCTGAGACCGCCGCTGCGGTGTGCGCCTCGATGGAGACCGTGATCTCCGGCCGCAGCGAGCTGGTGCGCCTCACCGTGGCTGTGCTGCTCGCAGAGGGACACCTGCTGCTCGAGGACGTCCCCGGGGTGGGCAAGACGACGCTGGCGAAGTCCCTCGCCCGTTCGGTGGACTGCTCCGTCGGGCGCATCCAGTTCACCCCGGACCTGCTGCCCAGCGACGTCACCGGCGTGACGATCTACCGCCAGGCCCAGCACGAGTTCGAGTTCCGGCCGGGCCCGGTCTTCGCCAACATCGTGATCGCCGACGAGATCAACCGAGCCTCCCCCAAGACCCAGTCCGCCCTCCTGGAGTGCATGCAGGAGTACCAGGCGACCATCGACGGGACCACCTACCAGCTCCCCCGGCCGTTCCTGGTGGTCGCGACCCAGAACCCGATCGAGATGGAGGGCACCTACGCCCTCCCCGAGGCCCAGCGCGACCGGTTCATGGCCCGGCTGAGCGTCGGCTACCCGGGGGCCGCCTCGGAGGTGGAGATGCTCGACCGCCAGGAGATCAGCGACCCGCTGGCCGCCGTTCACCCCGTCGCCTCCGTCGCCAAGGTCACGGAGATGATCGAGCTCACCCGCCGCCTCTACGCGGCGCCGGGCGTCAAGCAGTACGTCGTCGCCCTTGCCGAGGCCACCCGCACCGACCCCATGCTGCGCCTTGGCGCCTCGCCCCGAGCCTCGATCCAGCTGCTGCGCGCCGCAAAGGCGCTCGCCGCGATGTCCGGCCGCGACCACGTCCTGCCGGACGACATCCAGGACCTCGCCGTCTCGGTCCTGGCCCACCGCCTGCTGCCGAGCACGGACGCCCGCCTCGCCGGCCACTCGGTGACGGAGAGCATCACGGCGATCGTCGCCCGCACGCGGCTGCCCATCTCGAGCCGCGCCGCCGCACCGGACCGGCGGGCCACCGGCTGATGAGGCGGCGTGTCCAGGTCACCCAGCGCG
>Ga0209429_10001543_pt1 | contig 14127 bp, 9 predicted proteins | sample BarGraNGADG00212_3_FD_184493 | JGI IMG/M metagenome (GOLD analysis project Ga0209429, IMG submission 184493) | Arctic peat soil microbial communities from Barrow, Alaska - Barrow Graham LP Ref core NGADG0004-212 (SPAdes) (version 2) | ecosystem: Environmental > Terrestrial > Soil > Wetlands >... | reverse complement strand
GCATCGCCGCACCCGGAGACTACGTCGTCATCCGCATAGCAGATAGCGGTTCCGGCATCGCCCCGGAAGATATGAAGCTCCTGTTCGATCCCTTCTTCACGACAAAGCCATCAGGACACGGGGTCGGTCTCTCAACGGCACGGTCCATCGCCAGGCGACACGGGGGAGACCTGCTCATCGAGTCGGTTGCAGACAAGGGAACGACGGTCTGGTTATGCGTACCGGTCGCCCATGGACCTGTGACCCAGACCCAGCTCGCGAAGTCGGAGGGGGAACCTGTCTCTGCCACCGGCCGCCTCCTGGTCATGGATGACGAGCAGACCGTAGCTGACGTGACATGCGCCATGGCCCGGCGTCTTGGCTACGAGACGACCGCCGTACCAGACGGGGCAGCTGCGCTCACGGCCTATGCACAAGCAGTGACCGATCAGCACCCCTTCGACCTGGTTATCATGGACCTGACGGTCCCTGGCGGCATGGGGGGTCGAGAAGCGGTCCAGAAACTGCACGAACTCTATCCCGACGCCCGCGTCATCGTCGCCAGCGGCTACTCCGACGACGCTTCGATCGCCGAGTACGCCCAGCGCGGCTTCATCGCGTCTCTCTCCAAACCCTACACGATGGAACAACTGGAGCATGTCCTGCGCGAATCGTCCAGGCTCCCGCTGAGTTCATAGCAGTCAGGACTCACCTTAGTCCAATCACGCCCTTCCCAGCACTGCCGCTCTCCGCCCTTTTGCGCTATACTGCCTTATATTGATTGACACAGCAAAAGGAGCCGGCATGGCTGAAGCAGCACCGATTGGATTCGTCCTGGGAACCAAGCCCGCATCGTCGCTGGAGTTCTATGTCCTCGTCGACCAGCACAACTACCTGGAGATGGATGACGTCGTCTTTGTGCGATCGGCCGTCGAGGGGTATGCCGGCGTCGAGGCCGTCACCTTCTACGGCACCGTCATCGAGGTCCAGCAGTACCATGAGGGCATCCAGTTCGACAGCGACACGACGATCGTGCGCCAGGGCATCATGCCCGCAGGTGTCGCCTACGTGGGCAAGGTGCAGGTCACCAAGCTGGAGCCCGAGGTCTTTGTCGCTCCGCACCCCGCCGACTTCGTCTACCGCGCCACCGGCGCCGACCTGGACAAGGCGCTCAGCTTCGACGTCATGAAGCAGCGCGTGCCCGTGGGCATCATGCGCAACAAGGAGCCCTTCTACGTCAACTTCGAGTTCCTCAACGGCGCCAAAGGTGCGCACGTCAGCATCAGCGGTGTCAGCGGTGTCGCCACCAAGACGTCGTTCGCCCTCTTCCTCCTGTACTCCATGCTCCACTTCGAGGGCACGAAGCAGGGCGACCAGCAGATGCAGGATGGCATGCCGTCCGCCGACAAGGCCGCCGCACGCAGCATCGTCTTCAACGTCAAGGGCGAAGACATGCTGTTCCTCGACAAGCCCAACAAGGGCCTGACCGACGACCACCGCGCCGTCTACGCCAAGATGGGCCTGCCTACCACGCCCTTCACCGACCTGCGCTTCTTCACGTCCCCCAAGTCCGACAGTGAGGTCCCCTCGCCCAGCACCGAGCAGCGGCAGGAGGGTGTCACCCCCTACGTCTGGACCATGCGGCAGTTTGCGCAGGACCGCCTGCTCCCCTTCCTCTTCGCCGAGGGCGACCAGGAGACGACCAACCTCTATGGCCTCATCCAGCACCTCACCAACCGGCTGGACTACCTGGCCTCCGACCGCAACATGGAGAACGACGCCCACAGCGGAGCCCTCGTGTACCGGGGCCAGACCATCGGCGACCTGCACGACCTCATCACCATCCTGGAGACCGACATCATGGGACCCGCCGAGCCCGAAGAGGGCAAGAAGAGCAAGCATGCCTCACCCGGCGGCTGGTTCACCACCTACGACAACCCGGGCACCCAGCTGGCCTTCCTGCGCCGCCTGCGCGTGGCGGCCGACGCCATGAAGGGCGTGATACGCAGCGACGTGGACCACCCCGACAAGTACCGCTTCGAGTTCAACCAGCACCGCGTCACGGTGGTGGACATCAGCAAGCTCAAGCCCGTGGCGCAGAAGTTCGTCGTGGGCAGCACCCTCAAGATGCTGATGACGCAGAAGGAGGCCCAGGGCCGCAAGCCCTACGTCTTCGTCGTCCTCGACGAGCTCAACAAGTACGCCCCGCGCGAAGGACACAGCCCCATCCAGGACATCCTGCTGGATATCGCCGAGCGTGGCCGTTCCCTGGGTGTCATCCTCATCGGTGCGCAGCAGTCCGCCAGCCGGGTCGAGAAGCGTATCACCGGCAACGCCAGCATCCGGGTCAACGGGCGCCTCGACTTTGCCGAGAGCCAGAGCCCGGAGTACGACTACCTGCCCGAGTCCTTCCGCCTGCGCAGCACCATCATCAAGCCCGGCACGATGATCGTGCACCAGCCCGACATCCCCGCTCCCGTCCTCATCAACTTCCCTCTCCCCGCCTGGGCCACCCGTGGCGAAGAGGTCGACGACCAGGACCTGGACAAGGCAGCACGAGAGTTTGCAGGGAAGTTCTAATGATGGGCGGAAGAGAGAACGTGAACAGATGCGTACGGTCACTAGCAGCTTCAGAGACGCACTAGAGTAGTAACCACTGTCATTCATCCGGAGACATGAGAGCGCAGGCCGCTTGAAGATGCCAAACAGCAAGAACGAACTCGTTGGTCGAAGCCAGGTCGCTTGCTAGGCAGACCCACTATCAGCGGATACCCGCAGAGCCGCAAGGAGACAGAAGATGATTAGAAGTGTGGAGCTGGAAAACTTCAAAGCATTTAGGTCCCTGCCGAGCTTAGAACTCGGGCCTCTCACGATACTTTGTGGTTCAAACAGTTGCGGCAAGAGCTCAGTATTGCAGAGCCTGCTCCTCTTGAAACAGACTCTTGAAAGCCAGAATCCGAATCAGGTCCTTCTGGTGAATGGTCGTCTTGTCCATCTGGGCTCAATGGCAGACCTCGTATACGGCCACGAAAAGCCCACCAACCTTTCTCTCGAGTACGTTCTCCCAGTCTCTCCCGGCTTGTTGGGACAAGGTGGGCGTAGCATTCCGTTCAACCGCTTCAGCAGAGAACTCTTCCCAGAGATATCGGCCCGAGTCCCTGGGCCACAGATGAGACTAAAGGTGGTCTTGAGCCACAGAGCACGTCGTACTCACGGCAATGCCTTCCAGCCAATGGCCGTTGAGGAGTTGGCCGTTAGCACGGAGTCTGTGGCGGCGGAGAACGAGCCTCCCATCGCTTGTTCTTCCGTACAGCTAGTCAGAAGAGGCCAAACTGCTGACTATGATGTCACTTGGCACAACCTGTCTGCCGAGTTTCTATCACGAGGATCTTCTACTCCCAAGCTTTGGTCTGGGCATGGGCAACTTACGACCCTTTCCTTCTCGAACATCTTTCCGTCTCGCTACGGGCAGTTCACCGTAGCAGAAAGTAGCTTCTCTGTCCCTGAACAGGGGTTGCATATGGCCACATACGGCATCATGACATTCCTGTCGGCTGCGAAAAGTTACTGCACGTCCCTGATGTCTTCGCTCTCATATGTCGGCCCTCTTAGGGAGGAGCCTGCCCGGCGCTACATCTATGAGGACGAGGTTGTTGACGTGGGTGTCAAGGGAGAGAATGCAGCCTATATCTACTTGGTAGAACAGGATACCACTCTCGACCCAATATACTCCTATGATTCCGAGACTCAGACCTTTGTGGAGAAACGCAAGGAGCGACTCGGTTCAGCAGTTGAGGAATGGCTTTCTTCAATGGGTATTCGTGGACTCACACCCAAGGGAGACAAGAACGGCATCATATCTCTCTTGCTAGAATCGGGGGCCAGTTCGCGATCGAGCGTCAACATCGCCGACGTCGGATTCGGTGTCAGCCAAGTCTTCCCCATTGTTGTGGCTGGATTGCGCGCCCGGACGGGCAGTTGCCTGCTTCTTGAGCAACCCGAGATACACCTACACCCCGGGCTTCAGATGCAGTTGGCGGACTACCTGCTTTCATTGGCGCTGGCAAACAAGCAGATTGTAGTCGAAACGCACAGCGATCATCTGATTAATCGCATCGTCAGGCGAGTAGTAGAAGATCCTACAGGCAATATAGCCAAACTAGTCCGGATTTACTTCGTTGAATCGAGCGGCTCAGGCTCTAAAGTTGAGCTGGTCAAGCTGGATCCTGACAGAGGCATAGTAAACTGGCCCCGTGGGTTCTTTGATCAGACGGCCAACGAACAGGCACTCATTATGGAAGCGGGGATTCGAAAACGCAGAAACACTGCGGGCGTGGGAAAGAGAGCGACATGAATGCAGTGCTCTCACCAAGGACAATGGCCATTTCCATGGCTGAATGGGCTAAGCAATCGACAAGAGACGAGTTCCAAGAACGCCTGGAGGACTACCTCGAGACGGTGGAAGCGCTGAGGACTACGAGAGTATATGTGTCAGACGAAATGCTCTCCTATCTCTGGAGCAGTTCACTCGCTCCATGGAGAGCGGATGTAGTAATGTTCAATCAGATCGCACCGATACTGTATAAGAGGATCGCCAGAGTTCAGATACCTGTTTCCACAACCGCGACATCTTGTGCTTGCACTCCGGTTCCGTCGTCTGCCTGCACGACCAGTGATGGTCCGCTGGATTCTGGATTCATGCGTCTGGTCCACTCTGTTGCCGCGATTGAGAGTGCTTTCTCAGTTCTTGGTGCCCCGGCCGATACTCCAACACGTGTGTCCATGATACAGTTCATTTGTAAGCGCCATGGCATCATAGCCGACTGTCCCATCTTCCACGACCTGGCGGAGTATGCCAGAAGCCTGGATCTCGCTTCTCTGTGCTGGCCGACAGGAGCGAATGAGGATTCACGGGAGAGACTTCTGACAGGCATGAGGCTCTACAGCAGAGCTTACCTGTCCCTTACTGGTTCTGAACCTCGTGTCTGGCCGATACTCACTCCTCAGTTCCTCGAGGACTTGGCCACTCAGACAGCCTATCGAGACAAAGTCATGCATGCTCTTACGCTAAGAGCCAAGCTTTCCCAGCCCGCGGCAGTTGCCAGCACGGAACTGCAGGATGAAAAGGTGAAGAGACTCAGGGGGCCGAGGGCCGGCGAGCGAAGGTTCAGGGCCACACTCGAATTGAGAGTGCACTATCACCTGGTTGGTGATTGCATCAAGTATGAGCGATTCTATGGACCCGGTGAGCACGATGACGGACTGTCTTAGACAGGACCGGTGTTGTTGATCTATGCACGATCCTGTGCGGCCTTGATTTCCATCGTTTCCATCAAGAAGAACGCTTCGCGATGCGCCTCTCACTAGTGGCCATCGGTTGCGTCGCTAACGTACTAGCCGTGCTTCGTCAGGATTCGACCTATGCACCATATCGCACCGGGCCAGCCTTGGTGGCACTCTTCAACACAGTTGGCTTCCAAGACACCTACAACTATGGCGCTGGCGTCTGTGACCTCGGCTTCACGTCACGGCACGCATACACGGTAGCACGTCTTCGCGCACTCAACGGCAAACCAGAGCTCTCCACGGTCATAGAGGCGGCGCTGGACAGACGTCTGTTTGAAGAACGCGGCATCAGGCCTGCACATGCAGCACGGCAGGTACGGAACTACCTGAAACCTGAAGGTTACTCAATACGTCGGGTGAGTGGCGTATAGCGCGTCCAGTCTCTGGTACGCGCGTCAGTACAGACGGGCCTTGAGCAAGCATCAACTTTTGTGATGAATGCCGGGTACCTTCAGGAGCAGCAATCGAAGAGCGAGACCAAACTCGCGAATGGTGATCCTGATGGGGCAATCACCAATGCACGGACACTGCTCGAAGCTATGCTTCTAGAAATGTGGAGAGGACTGTCGAACGAGGTGCTGGATGACTATGATGGCGATGTGGCACGGCTCTACAGGAAAGTCGTGCCCCTATTGGATCTCGGTGCTGGCAACGACAAGAAAGCGGAAGCATCATTGAAGCAAGCGTTGGGTGGTCTATCCGGCGTCGTGTCGGGAATTGCGGGGATGCGCAATGTCATGAGTGATGCTCATGCCCACATAAGCCCAACCGAAGATAGACACGCACGATTGGCCATCAATGCGGTTGCCACAATCTGCAGTTTCCTGCTCGACAGCTACTCAATAGCAATGCGTCAGCCCCACAATCGGTCAAAGCAGACAGCGACCTAGTTCCACCAGTCAGATGCTGCGCCAACCTACGTCACGATTGGTAGTTGAGATACCCGGTGAATCTTCGCCATTTTGTGGATGCGGTTCACATATCCCCTCGTTCCCGCGCTTCTCCGTATGTACCCAGCCTTCGGCGTCCTCAAATCCATCAGGTTGTCACCGTGAGGTGTCGACTGAGCATTCAGCTGTTTCCGCGCGAAGCCATCCAGTAGGGTGTCATCAGTTCGCAACACAAAGCCGCGATTGATCGAGCTCGCAAGCACCAACATATCGTTCAGCGTGTTCCTCAGGTTTTCCTTTGGGGTATTGGTCTCCGTAAACCTTCTCATAAGCTCCAACGCCAGCTGAATATCCTCCTCCGTCAAGGCATCACATGACATGTTTGCCTGCATGACAAAGTCCAACTTGTGGAGGAGCCTCAAGTGCTTGCGTGGCGTCAAGCGATTGATTGCAGCCTGGAATCTTGCTCGATCATGGTCGTTGATGATATCAGCCAGCGCTGACATGCCCCAGTAGAGTATCGAGACCGTAGGTTCAACGCTCCTCAGAGTCACTCTCATGCTCGCGGTATGGCTCCGCGCCCAATATGAGGGACGCTCTTTCTGGAGCCGGTTCCAATCGATTGGACGGCCAAGTATCACGCGATTGCGAGTCGGCAGAAAGTAGGCCGCTGACGCGTAGTCATCGGTCTGCATCATGAGATACTCGGCCAGCACCACTGAGCATACGTGGCAACCCCGTATTTCGCCTACATCACCTATTTGATCGGCATATATGATAACTTGCGTGTCGACCGTTACAGGAGAACTCACGGATCCGTCGTTATGTTGACTAGTCCAACGCCGACAACCCTATCAATGAGTTGTTGCACCCCTTGTGTCTTGGAAATACTGGTCACGATGCGGGAGTAGTGGATGGTGTCGGCACTGGTGAGGAAGCGGCCTTTGCGGTCCTTGAGCCACTTGGCGAGGACCTGGTAACCGCCGATCTGGTAGGCCCAGAGGTCGGGGGCAACACCATCGAAGTACTGGGTGGAGTTGATGCTGACGCGCCCATTGTCGGCGTCGAACTCGATCTTTTTGACCGCGCCATCGCCCTTGCCGCAGAAACGGCTGATGGGGTTGTCGAGCTCGGACGAACGCATCAGGTGCAGGTCAATGAGCTGCTGACCCAAGTCGGCCAGCTTGAGAAACGTGTCGCGGTCTTTGGTGAAGGGAATGCGTGGAAAATCATGCCTCAGGAAACCTGCATACCTATTTCGGTAGGCGGGAGAATACAGGATGGCATAGATGTATGCAAACACCGCCACTGGGTCTGTCTCTTCGCCATAATAGTCATGTATCATTTCAATGATGGCGGGGCTGAAATTCGCCTTCAGGGTCGGCCGGTCGCTTCGTTGACCAAACAAGACTGCTGAGTGACCATCGCTGCTGTGAACATAGAGTGGCAGGGCATAGCCGCGTTCACGTGTCTTGTTTGATACCAATGAGTCATCAGTCAGTGAGCTGGCAACCAAGGCGTGTTGCCATGTCTCGGATACTGTCTGTCGGCACACGACGAGGGCAAGCGTTTGACCTCCTAACAGATGCTGCATTACCTCTGTCCGGGGCCAACAGATGAATCCGCAGCTGTGACCAGTATAGTAGGTGAAGCGCACGTCGAAGGGACGATATAGAATTGGGGCAATCAAATCCTCTGTCGGACCACTCTGTCGCACATCATCCTGTGCACGCTGCACCTTCCAGTCACGCGAGTCCTTTCCCAGCTTGAACTCATCGCGGGCCTCCTCGGTGCCAAGGCTAACCAGACGCTGCACAGTTCGCCAGACTTGAGCCCTCGTATAGTGAATTGCCAAGTGGTCGCGGACCGTTAGCACGCCTGCGCCTGATACAGGGAAGATCTCTATTACCTTTGGCCATTGTTCGTATTCTGCTGCCAGTGTGGTGTCCTGCGGGACGAAGAGGTACATATCGCCTCGCGGTTTCAGCTCTTGCCATGTTGTCTGTGTCATCTGCTCATTGCCTAGTATACGATACTTGGCGTCGCGGTCGCCCCACAAATCGCCGTACCAGATGCCCTTTGGGATACCGTTACGCTTGACTGCAAGAACGATCGCTACCCCCTGCATGATGTCGAACACGTTTTCGTCCTTGCTGCCGTCAGGTGACTTCTCCTTCTTGAGGGAACTGCCGTGCAGATTGAGAATGTGCAACTGATCAAAGGATGCCATTAGCGATTGGCGCATGCCACGGAAGGTCGGGTTGTCGAGGTAGCTGTGGTTGGTGATGAAGCCAAGGACGCCTTCGCCCGCTTGGTCAATCTTCCACTGCGCGAAGCGGATGAACTTGACGTAGTCGTCATCTAGCCAGGTTTTCCTCTCGCCCAACGGCTTTCCATCCACCTGCTTATAGTCATTGAGGAGGTTCATAATCCACGCGCCTTTGTTGGTGCTGACTCCCGAGTACGGCGGGTTGCCCATGATCACCAGGACCGGCTGGGTGGTCTTCACGGCCTCGGCCATGTGGGATTCGTCCGCCAGGGGCGACAGGCCGGGGATGGGGTTCTGCTCGGCCGTACTGACGTCCAGCGTATTGGTGAGGTACAGCTTGAAGCGGTCATCGGAACTCATGGTGTAGCCCAGCTCAGTGAGCAGGGTGCCCATGCGCAGATGACCGATGGCATATGGGGCCATCATCAGCTCAAAGGCGTAGAAGTCGCGCAGGACATGCCCCTTGATCCAGCTGTCCAGACTGCCGTCGCCGTACTTGGTCTTGTAGGTCTCGGCAGCCAGGCGCACGGCAGTGGCAGGGAAGGTCATGGTGCCCGCCGCAGGATCGAGGACGGTGACACTGGGGTCGGCCAGGCCGTCGGGCTTGCCAAAGGAGTCGCGCAGGATCTGGTCAACGCTGCGGACGATGTAGCTGACCACCGGCTGGGGCGTGTAGTAGACGCCGTGCTGTTTCCTCTTGGCAGGGTCGTATTCGCCAAGGAAGGTCTCATAGAAGTCGGCCACCGGGTCACGGCCGTTCTTGCCGTAACCCTTGAACAACAGATTCGTGTCAGCAACTGCCAGCACATCCGCGATGTCGTCGATGATGACGCGCAGGCGTTCGGGAGTGTCGCCGATGGAGATGTACTTGAACAGCTTGCGCAGGATGCCGATGGTCGCCGGGATGCCATTGAGCGCAGTCTCGCGGGTAAAGGTGCCGGTCACGCGCATGCGTGCCGCGAACAGGCCATAGGTGATGGTCTGCGCGTAGAGGTCGGCAAAGGTGTCACTGGTCAGGTCGGACATCAGCACCTGTTTGAACTCGGCCATCAGGTTGACTAGTTCGCTGTTGAGTTTGTGGTCTTCATCGTCGAGCAGCTGCGCAAACACCTGCTGCTGCAGGTAGCGCGTGCGGTCAGCCAGTGCAACCGCCAGCGTCTGGGCTGTATACTCTTTGGGCAACTGGAAGTCGAAGAAGCGTTCCACCAGCTCGCGGAACTGGTCCTCGTGCTGCAAGGGTACCTTCATGCCCGCTTGCAGCGCTTGCAGGGACCCGATGGTCACGGGCTGGCCCATCGGCTGGCCGAAGCGGTAGAGCCGGAACTCCAGGAAGTTGGTGAGGATGACGTTGGGGAAAGCTGTGCGGTACCGCTTGAGTTGTTCGCTGACTTCGACGTGGTCCAGGTTGGTGACGCCCGGCTCCTTGGCCTCGATGTAGCCAGTGACATGTTGCTGGTCACTCCAGACACGCATGTCCGGGTTGCCCGCCTCGGTCTGACGGGGGAGGACGGTCAGCGTCGCGTGCGCGCTGCTGAGCTGCGATCCCAGCTCCTCCCAGAGCTGCTTGAGCACGTCATAGTATGACTCCTCGCGCGCGTCGCCGCGGTGATACTGCTCCGAGACCGCCGCCAGATACCTTTCGACCGATGCCCTGAACGTCATGATCCCTCCCTGAACCTTGCTGTGTTTCTATGTCAAGCATTGTAGCGCAAAAAGGCAGCGAGTGACAGCGCGCCGTACACTGACGAAGGCGGGTCTACGGCAGAAATGCCCCACGTCGATGCCCGCCTGCACGGGAGTGACGACTCTGGCCGTGTCTTGTCGTTCCCGCGGAGGTTGCGAAAGATAGCCTTTTATCCCCCAATTCCTGCAGGCGCTTGCGCGCGTATTCGATTGGCTTCGCATACTGTTGTGCTGCGGCGAGCGCTAGGAATTGCTGGTAGGAGTGTATTGCCTCTTGCGACTTGGTGAGAGTATCCTCCGCGAGAGCTTTGTTGAACCAGGCATTGGCATTGCGTGGGTCAACTTCGAGGGCTTTGTCAAAGCAGTCGATAGACTCTTCGTAGCGGCCCAGGTTGCTGAGAATGGTGCCTTTGTTGGTCCAGGCATTGACATGGCGCGGGTCAAGGGCCAGGGCTTTGTCAAAGCAGAGGATGGCCTCTTCGTGATGGCCCAGGCTGTTTAGGCTGGAGCCTTTGTTGTTCCAAGCAAATGTATAGCGCGGGTCAAGGGCCAGGGCTTTGTCAAAGCAGAGGATGGCCTCTTCGGGACGACCCAGGTGGGCGAGACTGTTGCCTTTGTTGGTCCAGGCATTGACATGGCGCGGGTCAAACTCCAGGGCTTTGTCATAAGAAAGGACGGCCTCTTCGTCGCGGCCCAAGTTGTCGAGGCTGTTGCCCTTGTTGGTCCAGGCAGCTGCATTGCGCAGGTCAAACTCCAAAGCTTTGTCACAACAGAAGATGGACTCTTCGTAACGGCCCAAGCTACGGAGACTGTTACCTTTGTTGGTCCAGGCATTGGCATTGCGTGGGTCAAGGGCCAGGGCTTTGTCATAAGAAAGGACGGCCGCTTCATTGCAGCCCAGACTGTCGAGACTGTTACCTCTGTTGGTCCAGGCATTGACATTGCGCGGGTCAAGGGCCAGGGCTTTGTCGAAACAGCAAATGGCCGCTTCATTGCAGCCCAGACTGTTGAGACTGTTGCCCTTGTTGGTCCAGGCAGCTGCATTGCGCAGGTCAAGCTCCAGGGCTTTGTCGAAACAGCGAATGGCCTCTTCGTCGCGCCCCAGCCGGTGGAGACTGCCGCCCTTGTTGGTCCAGGCAGCTGCATTGCGCAGGTCAAGCTCCAGGGCTTTGTCAAAACAGAGGATGGCCTCTTCGTCGCGCCCCAGGCTGCTGAGACTGTTGCCCTTGTTGGTCCAGGCAGCTGCATTGCGCGGGCCAAGGGCCAGGGCTTTGTCAAAGCAGAGGATGGACTCTTCGTTGCGACCCAGACTGTTGAGACTGCTGCCTTTGTTCATCCAGGCATTGGCACTGCGCGAGTCAAGGGCCAGGGCTTTGTCAAAGCAGAGGATGGACTCTTCGTGACGGCCCAGGTGGGCGAGACTGACCCCTTTGTTGCTCCATTCCCAAGCCTCGAGTTCCTTCGACTGCGGCGGAATGATCACTTCCCCGGTCTCATGCTGCAGCAGCGGCTCCAGGTTGTTCCGTACCTCTTTGAAGGTCTGGTATCTCTTCTCCGGGGACTTCTCCAGACAGCGCTGGATGATAGGCAACAGAGGTGAATCCAGCTGGGGCACCGGCGACTCGCGGTGGAGTTGCCGCACCACCTGCCAGTCTGCCCCTGTGGGGATGGGGAACGGTACTTGCCCTCCCGTCGCCATCTGGTAAAGCACGATCCCAAAGCTGTAGATATCGCTGCGCTCATCACACCCGGCGGCATTGTCAAACTGCTCTGGGGCCATGTGGGTAGGTGTGCCAAACCCTGTTCCAAGCATCGTCTGTCCAGATAAGCCAGAAGCACCCAAACCAGCGGCGCCCATTGATGGGAATTCACGGAGCACTCCTGCAAGGCCAAAGTCGGTGATCTTGGCGATCCTTTCCTGGGTAATCATGATATTGGCAGGTTTGAGGTCGCGGTGGGCCCGCACGCCTTTGGAGTAGGCGTACTCCATGCCGTAACAGATCTGGATTGCCCAGCGAAGACTCTGCGCCAGATCGGGCTGCTGCAGCAGCAGGTAGCCATCCAGCGAGTTCAGCCCTTCTTTATTTGGAGCGATGTATTCCATATCGATGTAAAGCCTGCCTGATATCTCATCAACGAAATAGGCGTGCACCAGGTAGGGGTGGCGTCCCAGTTCTACCCAGACGCTCGCTTCCTTGTGGAAGCGCTTTCTGACTTCCTGGTCCACAAGAAACTGATCCTGGAACGTCTTTAGGGCATGAACCTCCCCCGTTCCGTGCGAATCAATCGAATAAACCAAGTACACGACCCCAAAACCGCCCTTTCCGATAATCCCATAGACCTCGTATCTCTGGCCGATGAAATCCCCTTTCTTGTAGGGTGCTCCGGGTTGGAGGTCTTGCCCCAGGGTTGACTTGGAATTGCCAGCAGAATCGTTCATGTTTGGACTCTCCTTCTTCTATGCATTGCCACAGTACAGATCACCAGGAGTACGGGTCACTTGCCCTCTAGTTCCTGTAGACGCTTGCGGACGAATTCGATTTGTTCCGCAACCTGTGCCAGGGGAAGCGTCGGGAACCGCTGGTAGGAGAGTGCTGTTTCCCGCCACTAGCTGAGTCTATCCACTACTAGCGCTTTGCAGAAACAGGAAGGTGCACGGAGGGAGCAAGTTCCAATGATTTGTCATAACAGAGGGCGGCCTCTTCGTAACGACTCACGGCATTGAGACTGTTGCCTTTGTTGTACCAGGCAGCTGCATAGCGCGGGTCAAGCTCCAGGGCTTTGTCAAAACAGAGGATGGCCTCTTCGTCGCGCCCCAGGCTGTGGAGGCTGGAACCTTTATTGTTCCAAGCAAATGTATAGCGCGGGTCCAGCTCTAGAGCTTGGTCGAAGCAGTTGATGCCCTCTTCAAAACGCTCCAGACTACTGAGACTGTTGCCTTTGTTGGTCCAGACAGTTGTAATGTGTAGACCAAGCTTCATGGCTTTGTCGAAACAGCGAATGGCCTCTTCGTCGCGCCCCAGCCGGTGGAGACTGCCGCCCTTGTTGTTCCAGACAGCTGCATTGCGCAGGTCAAGCTCCAGGGCTTTGTCGAAACAGCGAATGGCCTCTTCGTCGCGGCCCAGGTTGTCGAGGCTGTTGCCCTTGTTGGTCCAGGCGGCTGCATAGCGCGGGTCATGCTCCAGGGCTTTGTCATAACACCGGATGGCCTCTTCGTTGCGGCCCAGATTGTGGAGACTGATGCCTTTGTTGGTCCAGGCAGTTGCGTTGCGCGAGTCAAGCTCCAGAGCTTTGTCAAAGCAGAGGATGGCTTCTTGGTAACGGCCCAGGCTGCCGAGACTGCCCCCTTTATTGGTCCAGGCAGTTACGTTGCGCGGGTCAAACTCCAAGGCCTTGTCAAAGCAGAAGATGGCTTCTTCGTAACGGCTCAGGTTGTTGAGACTGTTGCCTTTGTTGTTCCAAGCACCCGCATTGCGTGGGTCAAGTTTCGGGGTCGGCTTTGGCGTGACGCCTGGATCCTCTTGTGAGACCTTCTTGAACAACTTGCCAAACCAATTGCCAGAAGAGTCACTCATGTTTGTTCCCTCCTTCTACGATACTTTGTTAAGGCATAGGCTCCCAAGGGGATAACCCCCTCTATGCATTTATCAATGATACAGTATTTTCTGCGGGTTACTTGTCTCCACTTCGACTCGTCCAAAATGTATGTGAGATGGTTCTGTGAATTCATGAGAAACGTGCGTGATGGATGACAAAATACTACTGGCCCTTCGGACGAGAAAGGAGCGGCGGGGATCCTTGCCCATAAAACGCCGACAGCATTTCCAGCGGCAATGGGCGCGGCGAACGACCATAACACTGTCAGTATATGTTACACCCTATTGACACAATACATTACATATCCATAATGCAAAGGGAAGGGCTGAGAGGAGGATTCACCATGGACAACGCCAGCGATTT
>Ga0209429_10001541_pt1 | contig 14131 bp, 12 predicted proteins | sample BarGraNGADG00212_3_FD_184493 | JGI IMG/M metagenome (GOLD analysis project Ga0209429, IMG submission 184493) | Arctic peat soil microbial communities from Barrow, Alaska - Barrow Graham LP Ref core NGADG0004-212 (SPAdes) (version 2) | ecosystem: Environmental > Terrestrial > Soil > Wetlands >... | reverse complement strand
GTTCTGGCAATTGCCATTACTGTGCGGGCGCTTAAATCATGAGAGTTATTCTTTTCTTTTTGGCGGCCACGTTGCTGGCCCTGCCGTTGCAAGCTCAACCCGAGCAGGGCATCGCGGTCATTGTCAACGACAGCATCATCACTTATTTCGACGTGCATAGCAGCGTCGCCCCGGCGGTCGAGGTGCTGGAACGCCAGTACCGCGACCAACCGGCCGAGCTGGATAAGAAGCTCAAAAGCCTCCTGCGCGATAGGGTCAAGGACCTGGTCGAACAAAAGCTCATCCTCGCCGAGTTTTCCCGCGCCGGCTATAACCTCCCGGAAAGCTTCATCGAGGACGAAGTCCAAAAACGCATCCGCGACAACTACAGCGACCGCCTCACGCTGACCAAAACCCTCCAGGCCCAGGGCGTCACTTACGAAAGCTTCCGCAAACGCATCCACGAGGAAATCGTGGTGTCACTCATGCGCCTGAAGTATGTGTCTCAGGAGTTGATCATTTCGCCGCACAAGGTGGAGGTCTATTACGAACAGCATCAGGCCGATTTCAAGGTCGATGACCAGGTCAAATTGCGCATGATCGTCCTGAACAAACCCAAGGAAGGAGCCGATACCGCCAAAGAACTGGCTCAGGAAGTCCTGCGCAAACTCGAGGCCGGAGCGCCCTTTGCCGAAATGGCCTCGGTTTACTCCGACGCCGCGCAACGCACCCAGGGCGGGGATTGGGGATGGCGCGACCGCTCCGCCTTGCGCAAGGAGCTGGCCGACGTCGCCTTCTCCCTGAACGCCGGTCAACGCAGCGGCGTCATCGAAACCGCTGAAGCCTATTGGATCATGCAGGTGGAGGAAAAACGCGTGGCCCGCACCAAACCGCTGTCCGAAGTGCGCGACGACATCGAGAAAACCCTCGGGGTCCAGGAACGGGCGCGCCTGCAGGAACAGTGGATCAACCGGCTTAAGGACAAGTCGTTTGTCCGCTACTTCTGATGGCTCTCTGGATTGGTGTCACGCTCGGCGATGTCACTGGCATCGGTCCCGAGGTCGTCCTGAAAGCGCTGGCGGCGGAAACAGCCAGCGAGGAAACGCGATATCTGCTGATCGGAGACGAACGTTGCCTCTGGCATTGGAACGACCGATTGGACCGGCGCCTTCCGTTGCGAGCCTATGCCGGTCCCGACACCCAGGGCCAATTCTTCTTTGTCAATCCCCTGTCGTCTTCTCTGCCGCAAGATCTGCCACCGGGAGCGCCCGCCGCCGCCAACGCCGCGATCGCTTGGCTGACCGATGGCGCGCAACGCTGTCTGCGCGGTCAATTGCAGGCCTTGGTGACCGCCCCCGTCAACAAGCATGCCATCATCCAAGCCGGACACGCGTTCGTCGGGCAAACCGAATTTCTGGCGCAACTGGCCGCCGCTCAACGCACCGCCATGATGCTCCTAGGCGACGATGAACAGGGACGCTGGCTGCGAGTTGTCCTGGTCACCACGCATTTGCCCATTCGCCAGGTCGCCGACCGGATCACCCGTGAAAAAATCGAGCTGGCCATCGAATTAGCCCACCAGGCTTGCTGCGATTTGCGCCTGCCCCAGGCGCGCATCGGGGTTTGCGGACTCAACCCCCACGCCGGCGAAGGCGGAGACATGGGCCGCGAGGATCTCGAAATAACCGCGCTCGCCGTTCAAGCCATGCAACAGCGGAAGTTGAATGTGACGGGCCCGCTGGCGGCTGACAGCCTTTTCTACCACGCGTTCCGCGGGGATTATGACGTGGTCGTGGCGATGTACCACGACCAGGGACTGGTCCCGTTGAAAATGATCGGGTTCGAGCGCGGAATTAATTGGACGCTGGGATTGCCATTCATCCGCACCTCCCCCGACCACGGCACCGCCTACGACATAGCAGGGCAGGGCAAGGCCAGCGCCACCAGCATGTCCGCCGCCATTCGCCTCGCCCGCCAACTGGCGAATAAACCAGGCATCGTATCAATCGCATCCTGACGCACCCATCCGACTTCTCGTCCTCGTCCTCGTCCTTCGTCCCTCGTCCTCGAATTCCCCCCCCCCCAAAAAAAAAGATCGAGGACGAGGACGAGGGACGAAGGACGAGGACGATCAGGAAGGAGGACAATCAGGAAAACCGCGGACGATCCGGAAAGAGGCCGAGAAAGGAGCAGATATGTCCGCCGCCATTCGCCTCGCCCGCCAATTGGCGAAAAAACCAGGCAACGTGTCAATCGCATCCTGACGCACCCATCTGAGTTTTCGTCCTCGTCCTCGTCCTTCGTCCCTCGTCCTCGAATTCCCCTCCCCGAAAAACCGAGGACGAGGACGAGGGACGAAGGACGAGGACGATAAGATTTTTTACACAACCCGCTTGACACGATATACTACCGTGGTAGTATTACCGAAGTAATAGAAAGCCACCGCGATATGATAAAAAACAAGATGCATCGGTTGGGAGCCCTGCAATTCCAGATCATGAAGATTCTTTGGGCGCGCCGTCAGGCAACCGTGGCGGACGTCCACGAGGCCTTGGCCGGTGGCGCCGAACTGGCTTACACCACGGTGGCCACCATGCTGCGCAAAATGGAGGCGCGCGGTCTGGTGAGACACCATAACGCCGGCCGCAGCTTCGTTTATCAGGCCGTCATCGCGGAGGATGCCGTGACCCGAAGCATGGCCGATGACCTCCTGGATCGGGTCTTCGAGGGCAGCCTGGCCGATATGGTCAGCCATCTGTTGACAACCCACGAGGTGAATCGAGACGAGTTGATCCGGATGGAAAAACTCATTGCCGACAAGCGGAGGAAGTCGTGAACCCGGATATTACACTCGAGTTCTGGGCGCGGTTTTTCGGCCGTTTGGCCCTGGAAATGGCCCTGGTGGCGCTGCTGGCTGCCTGGTTGCAGCGCTTGATCAAACCCGCACTGTGGCGCCGAACGATCTGGCAGACCGCCCTCTTGGGCATGGTTTTGCTGCTGGCCGGCGAACTGACGGGTGTGAACGGCGTGGTGGCCGGTTGGAGCCACCTGCGGAAAATTCCAGCGCAAATCAGCTCACCGCTTCCCGATTTGAAAACGAAAGCCGTGGTTTCGGTCAAAATACTATCGACCGCTTTGACACCCATGCCCGATGCGCCTCAACTGGGCGCTCCATTATCAGGGCCAGCCAAATCAGTGAGCGCGATCTGGTGGCCCGCCGGGATCTGGCTTCTGGGAATGCTGGGAGCCATGACCGGGGTGCTCGCCCCACGATTTTTGTTTTGGTGGCTGCGCCGCCGTCGGGTTCAACCGGTGACTGATGAACGTTTGATCCAGTGCGTCGGCACGCTGGCCCGGCGAATGGGAATTCGGCGGCCGGTCCGGATGATAAAACGCCCGTCGCTTGCGGGTCCCGTGGCCTTTGGATGGTGGCGGCCCACGGTTGGGTTGCCTGATTCCATTGATTCCCATTTTACCGCGCCTCAGCAAGAGGTGATGATGGCGCATGAATTGGCGCATCTGGCGGCCCATGATCCGGCCTGGCATTTCCTGGCCGACTTGGTCTGCGCGATGTTCTGGTGGCATCCGCTGGCCTGGTGGTCTCGCGGTCGCCTTTTGTCCGCCAGTGAAATGGCAGCCGACGAAGCGAGCCGGTTGATGGCCAACGGGCCGGGCACGCTGGCCGAATGTCTGGTGGTAATGGGACGACGCCTAAGTCAACCGGTCGGGTTCGGCTGGCAGCGGATCGAGGGCAACGGCTTTCGGTCCAGCCTGGGCCAGCGGGTCCAACGATTGCTCGCAATGCCTGAGCACCCATGGCAGCCGTGGGGACGCGCCCGACAATGGTTGGGGATCCTGAGCGGTTTAATAACCGTGGTGGTTCTGGTGGAGGCTGGCGTGGCATGGCTTGCGCCGGCTTCGCTGGCAGGTGATCTCACCACCCCGAAGAGCTGGCGTCAAACCTGGCAGAGTTCATTGGCCGCCTTGGCCCTGACTGCGGCCATCAGTCCCGCCGATTCCACGCCGGTGGTTATGGGCAATTCGTCCGGTGGATTAACCACGCCGGGTGACAAAACGGAGGAGCTGATTTCTGTCAGAACTTACAGCGTCAATGAGGAAACCATGGTTCCGCGGATGCGAAAACAATCTGGTGCAAGCCAGGCAACCAACGAACTCCCGCAACTCTTCCGCAATTACCTGGCTCAAGTCGTGGGCTTGAAGACGGCGCCAAAAATGGTCGTCTTTAATCGGAATGCGGGGTTGCTTCTGATACGCGCTCGTTGGATGGACTTCTTAACCATTGAACGCGCCTTGGATGCGCTGGCTGGCACTGAGACTAGCCGAGCTTCCACTGCGCCGGACCATCCCACGCCGGACCAGATCCTGGAGGACCTGAGGCGATTAGCAGCCAACCGCGTCTCCACTGCGCCGACCAATTCAAGCCAGGAAACGCTCTTCGCGCGGGTGTTTAAAGTTGATCCGAATACCTTTCTCCAAGGGCTGAAGGACAGCAGAGACACCATGGGCCTCCATCCACTTGATGAGCCGCAAGGCTCGCAGATAACCAACAGCGCCTCGACCTTCGTGATTTTGCAGTTGCGTAAGTTCTTCGAGGAAATGGGAGTGAATCTCCCCCAATATGGTGCTGTTACTGCTAAACCAGCGGAGCGAGACTGGGGCCAGGCTTCGACCGCTCGGGCGATGTTTTTCAATGACCGCACAGGCCTGTTGTACGTCCGCGCCACACTGCTCGAGTTGGACCTCGTGGACCAGGGGCTTCAATTCCTCAACAGCTCGCCCGCGCAAGTGAGCATTGCCCTGAAATTCGTCGAAATGTCCGAAGAACAGGCCCAGGCTTTAGCTGGGATAATCCATCCTTTGCCGCAACTTGACCAAGCGGGTGCGGCCAGACCATCGCTGGCCACGACCAATCGTCCTCCGATCCGCGGAATCATGGCTGATCCGCAGTTCCGCGAATTCATCCAGTCGATGGAAGCCGCTCGCGGCGTTGAGGTCCTGTCGGCGCCCCTCGTGACCACTCTCAGCGGACGGCAGGCTCAGATCGCGATTCAAACTAAGCGAACCATCGTGATGGGACAGAACCCGCAAGGGCAGGTTTTTAAGGGCGGCGACCCGAGCGTCGTTGCCCAAAGGCGAACCATCGTGATGGGACAGAACCCGCAAGGGCAGGGGACATCACCCGTGGCAGGTAGCTTGACTAACAATCGCAGCTCCGCGCCTTCCGCACTCACCAATCAAGAGCTGCAAACCACCACAATTCCAACCGGTGCATGTCTGGATGTGATTCCTCGAGCGTTGCCGGACGGCAATTCCATTCGGATGACCCTGATGGCGTCGGTAACCGATTTCCTGGGTTATGAGCCTTCCGAAACAACCATGGTAACGGGGCCCGAAACCGCCCGGGCAGAATCAAAATCTCCGAGACGTTCACTGAAACTGAATCCGCAGTTTCGCCTGCAACAGGCCTCCGCAAATGTCACGGTCTGGGACGGGCAAACAGTCGTGCTTGAGGGTACTCCTGAAATTGTGACCTTGGACGTAAAAGCGGCCGCCCGCAACATCACGGTCCGGGACGGGCAAACGGTCGTGCTCGAGGGGGCTCCTGAGATTGTGACCTTGGTCGCAAAAACAGCCGCCCGCAACGGCCTGCCAAAGGAAACCCGGCCCGCCTTTATGACCAGCCCGCTGGAAGCGTATCCTCACCAGTCCAAGCCCGACCCAACCACCAAGAAGCGCCTTTTGGTGTTTGTCACGCCAACCCTCATTGATCCCGCCGGGAACCGGGTCCATACCGATGATAATTTGCCTTTCGATCCCAAAACCATTCCGCCTCAGTCCGGAACCCAATGAACGGAAAGACCATTGGCAAAAAAATGGCAGGTAAAAAATAATCCTATCTTTTACCCGCCATTTTTCTGCCTCAATTCCGTCGTCCTTCGTCCTCGAATTCTCCCCCGAAAAACCGAGGACGAGGACGAGGACGAGGGACGAGGACGAAAGAGGAGCTTGGCCGTTTGGAGGATGAATTCTCCAACCCAACCCTTGCGCCCCGTTCCAACATCGCAACTTTCCATGATTTTCGGTTTTTAGCTTATTAATGAAGGAATCACTGCCGGATCGCCCAGCCAATAAGGGTCTATCCACCCGTCATGTCTTCTGGATGCTAAGCGTCGGCGTTCTGCTCCTAGGCATCGCCATTGGTCTCTTGATTGCCCTTCTTCTCAAACAGAACAACAGAACCGCAAACACAAATCTGGCCACCCTTCCAAGTAGCCCTCCTGCCGATGCTGCCCCGCCAGCCCAGTTCCCATCACGCAACCGACCTGACCTGGCACCGCAAGCACCTGGCGTCCCGACGAATACCACCCTCGTCATCGCCAACTCCGAGCATTCCTCCGTCACCCAGATCGTACCAGTCCCTGTTCCTGGTATTGCTGTGGGGGTCCCAATCCCGTCAGCCCACACCGTGAAAGCCAATCCGGCCTTGACCAATTACACTGAAAAAATCCCGGGAACGACCGTCACCTTCGATATGGTCGCCATCCCCGGCGGCGCCATAACCATAGGTAGTCCCGTCGAGGAAATTGGACGCGATTCCAATGATCTGGCCCAAGCTGCCGTCTCCGTGAAGTCGTTCTGGATGGGCAAGTGCGAAGTCACCTGGGCCGAATACATCCCCTTTGTCTTCGCGGATACGGCCGAACGCCAAAAGTCCAAGGCCGACGGCATCACCAGCCCTACCAAACCTTACGGCTCCATCTACCGTGAACGCGGCGAAAAAGGCTTCCCCGCCATCGGCATGTCCCAACTCTCGGCCACCGAATTCTGCAAATGGCTGAGCTGGAAGACGGGCAAGAAATACCGTCTGCCAACCGAAGCCGAGTGGGAATACGCCTGCCGCGCCGGCGCTGAAACCTCCTATTTCTGGGGCGCCTCAGCCGGCCAAGCCAAGGAATACGGCTGGTTTGCCAACAACGCTCAAGGCACCACCCAGCCTTGCGGCAAATTGAAACCCAACAAATTCGGCCTCTATGACATCGTCGGCAACGTGGCCGAATGGACCCAATTATCCGCGAAAGAGACCCCGGGCGTGGTTCGCGGCGGCGCCTTTACCAGCCAGGCTGAAGGTTTGCGCAACGCCAGTCGCCTGATCGATAATCCCTCGTGGAACGAGTCGGATCCGCAAAGCCCGCCCAGCATCTGGTGGCTCTCAGCCGCTGACTTTGTCGGCATCCGCGTGGTGCGTTCCGCCGATGACGAAACAAGCTTGTTCGGCTCTACAGCCAAGGCAACACCTACAGCGCCCTGAACCGCTACACCGAAGTTGAAGTTTACGGTCTGCCGTAAAGACCCGCGGCGCACCCGCGCTATCTGAGTTTTCGTCCTCGTCCTCGTCCTTCGTCCCTCGTCCTCGAATTCCGCCCCCCCGAAATATCGAGGACGAGGACGAGGGACGAGGGACGAGGGACGAGGACGAGACAGATTGGCCCCAATCACACCCTCAATTAGCCAAATGACTTGCGGTTTTTCGTCAGGGGCTCATTAAATGAGGGTCATGCTCATGTACATGATCCGGTTTTTCGCGCCGTTGGGCGAGTCGATTGGGCTGGTATGGCTGCTGACCCTGCTGGCGGCGGGTTTTCTTTTCTGGCGGCGCCAGTGGCTGGGATCGCTGGTCACCCTTCTGCTAGCCGCCTTGATCTATGTGATGAGCGGCACGTCGCTGTCCACGATGCTGCTGGCCAGTCTGGAAAAGCCTTATGCGATCCAGGATTTCAAAGACATTCCTGTTTGCGATGCCGTGGTCGTTCTGGGCGGCGGTCACCGCCTGTCGGCTCACGATATATTTGGATTCGAGTTAAGCGACGCCAGCGATCGGATCGTCACCGGGATGGAATTGGTGCGCGAGCGCAAAGGCAAAGTCCTGGTGGTTGGCGGGGGGCCGGTTCGGGTTGGCGATCAAAAACAAGACAGCGCCGAGATCTTGAAGAAATGGTTTTATACCTGGCAACTGCCCAACGCGCCGATCCTCACGCTGGGCGGCAGTCCGGACACGCGCGCGGAAGCGCTTTACGTGCAAAAACTGGCGGCGCAGCAGCATTGGCAAAAGGTTATTCTAGTCACCTCGGCTTTTCACATGAAACGCGCCGAAGCAGTGTTCCAGAACCTTGGCATTTCGGTGGTTCCGGTCAGTTGCGATTTTCGTGCCTTGGGGCTCCCCCCACCGGAAGATCGCATCAGCTATGTTCCCACCCTGGAACGTTTCGAGCAAATGCACCTTTTTCTCCATGAAACCGTGGGTTGGTGGCTTTATTCGTGGCGCGGCTGGACGACGGACCACACCCAGCCGGAGCCGAGTCCGAAAAAAACCCTATAAAGAGGCGTTGACACCGTGGGCGGGTTTTGTTGTCATAGTCATCCTTTTGAGTTTGGATTTATATGTACGCCGTTTTAGAAACTGGGTCAAAACAGTACCGGGTCGCCGCGGGCGACACCTTGGAAGTCGAGCGTTTGGACATTGAAGCGGGGCAAGCGGTCACGTTCGACAAGGTTTTGCTCGTCAATAACGATGGCAAAGTTGCCGTGGGCACGCCCACCGTGGCACTAGCCAGCGTGGTAGCCGATGTGGTGAGTCACATTCGGGGACCCAAGCTGATCGCTTTCAAGATGAAACGCCGCAAGGGGTATCATCGCAAGGTGGGTCACCGGCAGGAGCTAACCGTGGTTAAAATCAAAGAAATCAAGGCATAGTTATGGCACACAAGAAAGGTCAAGGGAGCAGCCGAAACGGGCGCGACAGTAATCCCAAGCGATTAGGGATCAAGCGGTTCGGCGGCGAATTTGTCACGGTGGGCAGCATTCTGGCGCGCCAGACCGGCACCGTTCACTCCGCCGGCAAGAATGTCGGCGTGGGCCGCGATTGGACTTTGTTCGCTTTGGTCGAGGGCACGGTGGCGTTTGACCTGAAGGGCAAGCGAATGAACGTCATTCCCAAAGTCGAGGTCGCAACCAACTAAGGCTTCGCCCAGCCTTTCATTTTTACGGCGAGGCAGACGCCTCGCCTTTTCGTTTTGTTTATTGACGAAATCAAAATCTACGCGCAGGCGGGCCACGGCGGCCCCGGATGCATAGCCTTTGTTCATGAAGCTTACCGTGCCAAAGGCGGCCCCAGCGGCGGCAACGGCGGTCGCGGCGGCAGCGTCATCCTCGAGGCCGACCATGACCTCAACAACCTGATCAACCAGTATTACGTCCCGCGCCTGATTGCCCATAAGGGCCAGCATGGCCTGGGCAAGGGCATGGATGGCCGCGCCGGCAAGGATATGATCGTCAAAGTCCCCTGTGGCACTTTGATTTGGAAACTACCCGGCGATCCAGCTTCCGAAGCCATGTCTCCCGTCGAAGAAGAAGAAGAGGAAGAAGAAACCGCGCCGCCAAAGCCCATGCGCTTGGGCACCAGCGAGCGGGCGGTCATGCGTTATCATGGCGATAAACGCGCCCTGGAATTCAGCGAAATTCCCGAACCCGCCGCTCCCGCCGGTCCGTCTCACCTGCCGGAAGGGGCCAAGTTGTTCGCGGATCTGACGCAGAATGGGCAACGCATCGTGCTCTGTCAGGGCGGACGCGGCGGCTTGGGAAATCGCAACTTCGCCACCTCCCGCCGTCAAACCCCTCGCTTTGCGCAGCCCGGCGAACCGGGCGATGAAGGCCATTTTCTGTTCGAATTGCGCCTCATGGCCGAAGTGGGCCTGGTCGGTTATCCGAATGCCGGCAAATCGACCCTGCTGAGCGCCATCTCGGATGCCCGGCCCAAAATTGCGCCGTACCCTTTCACCACCCTGCATCCGCAAGTCGGCATTCTGGTCTATCCCGAGGACTTTTCCCGGCTTACGGTGTGCGATGTGCCGGGCTTGATCGCCGGCGCCCACAACAATGTGGGGCTGGGTCACGCCTTCCTGCGCCATATCGTGCGCTGCAAAGTCCTGGTGCTCTTGCTGGATATGGCCGGCATGGACGGCCGGGAACCGTGGGATGACTATCTCCAGCTCGTCGAGGAATTGGGCCTCTACAATCCGGAACTGCTGGACCGGACGCGACTGGTCGTGGCCAACAAAATGGACGAGCCCGCGGCGGTGGAGAACCTGAAAAAGTTCAAACGCAAAAATCGTAAAATGCCCGTCTTGCCAATCGCCGCCGCTTTTGATATAGGCATCTCCGAGTTCAAAACTGCCATCCGCCAGGCCGTGGTTGCCGCGTCGCGCTGACCCGGTGGGCGGGCTCTTTTGCCGGCGGATGACACATCCCAGGATCTGCTTATGTTAAAAGCTGGCATTGTCGGTCTGCCCAACGTGGGCAAGTCCACGCTGTTCAACGCCATCATCCGCAGCCACAAAGCGGAGGCGTCCAATTACCCTTTTTGCACCATCGAACCCAACCTGGGTAGCGTCACGGTGCCAGAACCCCGCCTGGCGCCGCTGGCTAAAATCGCCAAGGTCTCCCAACTCATTCCCACCACGATCGAGTTTGTCGATATCGCCGGCCTGGTCAAGGGCGCGTCCAAAGGAGAAGGCCTGGGCAACAAGTTCCTCAGCCATATCCGCGAAGTCGATGCCCTCATCCAGGTCGTCCGCTGTTTCGAAGACGGCAACATCCACCATGTCGCCGGCGACCTCGATCCGGTGCGCGACATCGAAATTGTGCTTACCGAACTGATCCTGGCCGACCTCGAATCCGTGCATAAAAAGCTGGAAAAAGATGCCAAGGAGGTCAAACACGGCGATAAAACCGTGCTGGCCGAAATCGAGCTGCTGAAGAAACTCCAGGAACATCTCAACCGCGGCAAACCGGCCAACACGCTGACCCTGCATCCGGAGGAGAAAGCGATGGTCAAAGGTTTGTTCCTCCTGACGAGCAAGCCCACCCTGTTTGCGGCCAATGTCAAGGACACCGACCTGGCAGGCGCGGACACCCATCCGCTCGTCACGCGTGTCCGCGAATACGCCCGCACCCATCACGATTGCGAAACCGTGGTCAGCAGCGCCCAGCTTGAAAGCGACCTGATCGACTTGTCGCCGGAAGAGGCCAAGGAATACTTGCAGGAGTTGGGCGTGTCCGAATCCGGTGTCGATCTGCTGATTCGCGGCGCCTATCACCTGCTGGGCCTGCGCACCTTTTTAACGTTCAATGAAAAGGAGGTCCGCGCCTGGACGATTCACGCGGGCGACACGGCGCCCAAGGCCGCCGGGGCGATTCACACCGATTTCGAACGCGGATTTATCAAGGCGGAAACCGTGTCCTTTGACGACCTCGTCAAATGCGGCACCGTCCACCATGCCCGTGAAAAGGGCCTTTATCGCATGGAAGGCAAGGATTACGTCGTGCGCGACGGCGATGTGATCCATTTCAAATTCAACGTCTGACCCGACATCAATCGTCCTTCGTCCCTCGTCCCTCGTCCTCGTCCTCGATCTTTCGGGGAGGGAAATTCGAGGACGAGGGACGAAGGACGAGGACGAGGACGAAAACTCAGATGGGTGCGTCAGGATGCGATTGACACGATGCCTGGTTTATTCGCCAATTGGCGGGCGAGGCGAATGGCGGCGGACATATCTGCTCCTTTCTCGGCATCCTTCCTGATCGTCCTTTTCCTTCCTGATCGTGCTCGTCCTTCGTCCCTCGTCCTCGTCCTCGTCCTCGATCTTTCGGGGAGGGGAATTCGAGGACGAGGGACGAAGGACGAGGACGAGGACGAAAGAGGCGCAAGCCGCAGCCGATCCACCTTTATTCTAGCCAGCCTGCATCCCTGGTGTTATCCGTTACCACCTATGCACCGATTACGCTTGTTCCATCTGTCCGCCGTGCTCGCGCTTTCACTGGCCGCGACGCTCGCCCAAACCCAGCCCGATTATCGACGCACCGAAGACGTCGTTTATGGGCGTAAATTTGGCACGGCCTTGACCCTCGACGTCTTCCAACCAGCCCGAACCAACGGCTATGGCCTGCTGTTCATGGTCAGCGGGGGATTCTTCTCCAGTCACGACGCCATCAATCCCGGCATATTGCAGCCCTTCCTGGATCGGGGTTACACCGTTTTTGCCGTGGTGCACGGTTCGCAACCCAAGTTCGCCATCCCGGAAATCGTTCAGGACATCCATCGCGCCGTTCGTTTCGTGCGGTTCCGCTCGGCGCAATGCGGCATCCATCCTGATCGACTGGGCATCACCGGCGCCAGCGCGGGCGGCCACTTGTCCCTGACTCTGGGGACTCAGGGCGCGCCGGGAAAGTCCGACGCCAAGGATCCCATCGATCGCGAAAGCAGCGCGGTCCAGGCGGTTGCCTGTTTTTTTCCGCCCACGGATTTTCTCAACTACGGGGCGGCGGGCGTGGACGCCGTCGGGGTCGGTATTTTGGCGGCCTTCAAGCCGGCATTCGGAGCCCAAGCGGAAACACCGGAAGGGCGGCGGAGCCTGGGACGGGAAATCTCCCCCATTAATTTCGTATCCTCGCATCTCCCGCCCATCCTTATTATCCATGGCGATGCCGACACCCTGGTGCCCATTCAGCAGGCGGAGAGCTTCGTGAAAAAGGCGCAGGAGGCTGGCGCAAAAAACGTCAAGCTTATCGTCCGCGCCGGCCAGCAGCACGGGTGGCCCGAGATCGGGACCGATCTGAACCTATTCGCCGACTGGTTCGACGCGCATCTGCGGGGCATCCACCAGTAGGACACTCCCGATCCTAGGCCATGGTGCGCATCTCAACTTTTTCCGGAGCGCCGACATTCTTGTCGGCCTGGGGTTGACGAATGCGCCCAAGCCGACAAGAATGTCGGCGCTCCTATCGCCCAAGTTGCCAACATTGGAAATAGGTCAGATGGTAATCATGAACCGTCGTTTTACTCCAGCCGCTGTCATTCTGGCCGCCGGGGCCTCGTCGAGGATGGGCCGGCCTAAAATGCTGCTGCCCTGGGGCGGCACAACCATCATCGGACATCTCATCCAGCAATGGCAGCGTCTAGGAGCGCAGCAGGTGGCCGTAGTCTGCGCCGGGGAAAACGTGCCGCAACCGGATGGACAAGTTTTCCCGACTCCGTCCAATTTGGAACTGGCCAGCGAATTGGATCGACTGGGCCTGCCATTGACCGAGCGCATTTTTAATCCCGCACCCGAACGCGGCATGTTCAGTTCCATTCAATGCGCCGCACGGTGGCCGGGATGGCGACCGGAACTGACTCATTGGATTCTAGTCTTGGGAGATCAGCCCCATTTGCGGCTGGAAACTCTGACGACGCTGCTCAACTTTGCCGCCGCCCATCCGGACCGCATCTGCCAGCCAAGCCGGGAGGGGCGTCCCCGACACCCCGTGATCCTGCCGCGATCCGCATTCCGAAGTCTGGCACTGACGAACGAGCCTCATTTAAAGAGTTTTTTGCAAAACTCGGCCTATGCGGCAAACTGGTGTGAGTTGGACGATCCGGGGCTGGACATCGACATCGACCAGCCGGGGGATTACGAGAAGGCGGTGCAAATCGGTTCGGGAAATGAGTGATGGATTCCAAATCTTCAGACCGGCGCGATATAGGCATTGGGGTCTGGATATGAGACGTAAGGTTTGGCGGTGTGTGGGCCGCTCCAGACACTGGTGTTGACGGCCAGACCTCTGAATAATCACCGGGAATTGACACTGCGGGAGTTGGTTGCGCCGTCTGCAACGGGACCGACACCTGCGCGATTTGGCCAGAAGAGCGGGAACCGTTATGTCTCAAGTCCAGACGTGACCCCCAATATTCCTCGCTGCTGATTATATTTCCATTCGGTGATGCGCGCCCCGGAGACAATTCCAACACCTTGCGGGCGTAGCGGCGTCTCGGCAGAGCGCCGCATTCTTTACCCGAAACCGGAAAGCTGGCGGCGTGATTGAGAATGGATTGCCCAACGCTTCCAGATGGGCTGTCAACATACGGTGGAGAATCGTTTGAAAAAGTTGCCGTTATCTACAATAGCCGATCCCTAAGATCTAGTTTCCAGCGTAGGACAGGGGATCGCCAAGCCGGCGGTGGTGCAGGTGGATTTTCAGGGTGCGCAGGCGAGTGACGCCGTTGATAATGCCGGATTGACTGCTGTTGCCGCCGGTC
>Ga0209429_10001540_pt1 | contig 14140 bp, 22 predicted proteins | sample BarGraNGADG00212_3_FD_184493 | JGI IMG/M metagenome (GOLD analysis project Ga0209429, IMG submission 184493) | Arctic peat soil microbial communities from Barrow, Alaska - Barrow Graham LP Ref core NGADG0004-212 (SPAdes) (version 2) | ecosystem: Environmental > Terrestrial > Soil > Wetlands >... | reverse complement strand
CCACAGACAAGGGCAGGAAGGCGCGGACACCACCACAGTTTAGAAGAAAAGCACGCGCAGGACTGTTGCAAGGCCCCTGTAGAGCAAGTTTTACTGTTTCCACACGGCAAGATCGCGCCGGATGAGGGAAAGCATACGACACGGCTGCAACGTGAGGATAGGACTATGTTGCAGGGTTTGTTATGAGCGTTTGTGTTGTGTGGTGTGTCGTACGACACAGAGAGAAACGCAGTATTAATGCGGGTTTGTGGCTTTCCGTGTCGTATGTATAGGGAAATGTAAAAGGGCACGTGTAAGGGCGTCAAACAGGGGGGTGACGACACATATAAAGGGAAACGTAGCAAATATGCAACGCTTAGGGCATTGTGGGGCGTGTTGCTTCTTCTTCTTTACTTGTGCCTATATCACGTGCTGTGAACAGCGTTCTGCGTCTTGTGTTGTGCGTGTCGTACAATATCAATATTATTAAGGTCGACCTTAATAATATTGAGTTTTATTTACCGACTACCAGTCGGTAATTGGGGTTTCTGTTACAGTAATTACAATTACTGTAACAGGTAGAGCGTCCAGGGGCAGGTGATCCAGCCTGAATATGAGTAGTGTATACACTACACATGGGGGGGGGTAAGCCCTTGGGCTCCCCCATGACAGAGGGGGGTGCTCCGAAATTCTACAATTTTTTATCTCTGAAAACTTTGCCTCCTCAATTCTTCTCTTCACGACTTCTTCACATCTTCTGTTACACCATTGGTCTCACGATTGATTATTCTTTATATGTGGGGTGGCATCTCGCTGCCCCACAACAATCTCAGGTGGCTGTACGGCGGCTCGACAGGGGTTCTGGGCAGAATCCTCCGTTCGTACAGGGGCATGTGGCAGAGGGGCGGGCGGCCACAATAGCATTAATGGGGCGTGAAGCATGGGCGATTGGGCAGGAAGCATGGGGCATGGTTCAATAATGGGGCCTCTTCCGCTGGACGAGGCCCCATAACTATGTCTGCAAAGATTCTCTCCCTCGACATTGAAGAGACGGCACAGCATAAACGCGCTTTTTCTCTTTATTCCTCCCTCAACCCCGAACTCTCCGCCTCCGAGCGAGAATTTGCTGTGGCGGAGCGATTATCTGATAAGGATGTCAGTGCGGATGATATAAAAACGTGGTCCTCCATGTTCCACTGGGAGGAACGCGCCGCACAGGACGCGCAAGTTGTGCAGAAGGGGCTGGATGCTCGTTCGCGGAAAGAAAAGCTGAGGGAGAAGGTCGAGGGGCTTGCCGATAAAATCTTCAAGGCGCTCGACGACAAGGACGCACTCAAGAACGTCACGATCGACAATGGAAAGACGCTCTCCCAGCTTGCCGGCGCTCTCGACAAGCTCGTCCACACTATTTGCGTCTTAGATGGGACCGCTGTGGATACGCTTGTCATCAGAAACACAAAACCCATCAGCGATTGGACAGACGAAGAGCTGGCTGCGGCGCAGGCAGAGGGCCGCGCCCGCGTGACGGCTCGCGCTGCGGACGAGGGGCCGGAGGCAGCGTAGTTGGCACTGACGATCGACGACGTTCGTGCTGAGCAGGCAAGAAGGGAGCTGGATCGAAGGTTTGAACTTCGAGAGCAGGTCACTTCCTCCTTTTATAATTTCTGCCAATACATGGTCCCGACCGTCTATTCTGAAAAAAGACCCTACCTTGAAGACATCTGTGGTCTGTCTCAGCGCGTCGTGGAGCATCGGTCGGGAGCAAAGGGCGGCATCATCACAACGGGACCGCGCTTTGGAAAGAGTATCACTGGCTCTCTTCTCAGCGCCTGGACGATCGGCAGGTGGCAGAAAGACTCCATCATGCGGGCGTCGTACGGAGCAGACCTTGCGGAGACCCTATCCAAGCAGGTCATGGGGTTCATAAAATCCGACAAGCACCAGCTTGTCTTCCCCGACATTCATCTTCAGTTGGACCACCAGGCGGTGGCAGATTGGGCGGTTGTTGGAGCAGTTACTTCCTCCTATTTCTGCGCCGGTGTTGGCGGGCCATTTACGGGAAAGGGCGCGTCACGGCTGGCAATGATCGATGATCAATTAAAGAACATCGACGATGCTCTGAATGAACTCAAATTGGACAAAGATTGGCTATGGTACCAAAGCACATTTTTTACACGCGAAGAGGAGCAGGAGGGCGTCAGGTGTCCTGAATTATTCATCGGGACGCGCTGGTCGAACCGAGACATCATCGGACGAAAGCTGGCAGAGAGCGACCTCGGAGACTATGAGGTGTATACACTCCCCGCGTTGATCGATGGTGCGTCGGCCTGCGAGGACGTGATTTCGACGGCAACGTTGATCGACATGCAGACGACGATGCCCTCCTTCATCTTCGACGCCGAGTATATGCAGGCGCCCGTGGAGCGTGAGGGACTTTTATATGATTTCACTCTGGCAAAGACCTTCGAGTTGAAACAGAAAAGAGCTGAACTGGCACAGGCAACGTGCGTCGGGTATGTGGATACCGCTGACCGCGGAGAAGATTCACTGGGCGCCCCGTTTGCCAAGAGTATCGGTGATCTGTTTTATTTAACCGATGTTGTTTTCAGCTCAGAAGACATGGACTCCACGAGACAGAGAGTGGTGAACAAGGCTGTGCAGGAACACTGCGTGCGTCTGACCGTGGAGAGCAACAACGGCGGACGGCTGTTCGCGTCAAACATCCGTGAGATGTTTGCAAGGATCGGCCATCCGTGTTCGGTTGTGGATAAGCAGACCACGAGCAACAAGGAGACAAGAATCCTCTCCTGGGCTGACTGGATCATGCAGCACATTGTCTTCCGTACAGATTACGCCGTCGGCAGCGACTACGACAGATTTTGCCGTGAGTTGTTCCATTATCTGAAAGCTGGCCGCAATAGGCACGATGACGCAGCTGACGCACTGACGGGGCTGGCAGAGAACGTGGCGATGAGCGCACGGTGGCAACGGTTGCCCGACAAGCCGGCGAACTTCTAGCGAGGTGCAAACGTGCTGACGAGTAACCCGTTGAAGAAAGGCGCGAAGTTCTGGCCTGATGGAGAGAAAGACCGCTATGGCACCTATGTTGCTAACCGCGCGTTGTTCGACGGGGCGCACGAAATTGTCTTTCCCGAATGGGGGGAAGCCCTGCGGCCTGAACGTCGGGCACAGATTTGGCTGACAATCAACTGGCATCAGATGCTTTCGACTCTTTGGCCCGATCTCCTTGTTGGCGAACCTCCACAGTTCACGGCAAAAACGCCTGAGCAGCAGACGTTCCTCGATGTCCTTATTGCCAGCAACAGCCTTGTCAATGTGATTCATGAGACGGGGATCGACGTCAGCAGATACGGTGACGGAGTGTTCAACGTCTGGTTTGACGGCAAGCGTGCGCATATTGGCACGGCGTCGCCCGAAGTGTGGCTCCCGTGGGCAGCTCCTGCGGATATAAAGGACATCCAGGGATGCGTCCTCGGTTGGCGGTACAAGGAAGGCGACAAGTGGTTCCTCGACGCGCAGACACACACCCCCGGCTCCGTGCAAAAAGCGCTGTACCAAACGAGCGAGGATGGGACAATCGGCAAACTGCTGAGACAGGACGAGATGCAAGAGACGGGCGTAGACGAGCTTCTGGTTGTCCCCGTCCATAACGTCACGACGAGCGATAGGTATTTTGGCTTGTCGGACTACGGCATCTGCGATACGGTGTGCCAAGAGGAAGAGAGCCGCTTATCTCAGATCAAATTCGTTCTTGATAAGAACAGCGACCCGAACATGAAGGGGCCGCAGAGTGTGGTGACGACGAACCCCGCGACGGGCCGCTCTGAGGTGAAGGCGGGCGGCAAGTATTTCCCATTGAACATCGGGGAAGACGTGCAGTATCTCACATGGGACGGGCAGCTTGCGGCGGCATTCATGGAACTGGATAAGTTGCAGGATCGCAAGTTCCAGTTGACGGGCATCAGTCCTGCTCTGTTTGGCGGAGATTTTGGCCGGGCGGAGTCAGGTTCGGCAATGAAGCGACTGTTGATTTCAACGCTGAGAAAGATCAACAGGCTCCGTATGCAGTTTGACCCAGCCGTTCGGCAGGTCGTCAGTATCGCGTCGCGTCTTGCCGTGGTGAACGGGGTTGACGGCGCAGTCGAGATTGGCACGCAGGACGTGCATATTGCGTGGCAGGACGGTTTGCCGCAAGACCTCGTGGAGACGGCATCCGCGTATTCCACGTTGAGAGCCGCAGGCCTGGTCAGCATGAAGACAGCAGTCTCCGTCGCTCTGGAGAAGGGTGGGTCCGCGCTTGAAGAGGAATTGAAGAACATAGAAGAGGATGCGCAGAAGGCAGCCGACGTAGCGAAGGCTGCTGCGCCCGCCGTTCCTGATCAGAGCACACCCCTTACCGACCGCCTGAGTGCGGCACTGAAGAATGGACAGACGAGCAAGGCTGCTTAACGACGCCGAAAACCGCCGGAAGCGGTTGACACAGATTTACAAGGACGCTGAGAATGCGGCGATTGTTCTGCTGGCAGCGGCCCTTCTCGCCCCCAAGCCCGCTGTGGCGCTGCTTAAGGCAAAAGTCTCTGTCAAGAAATTGATGGACGATGCAGGGAAGCAGGCGCGGGCTTGGTCTGATGATTCACTGACGACGCTCTACGCACGAGGAATGATGGATGCGAGCGAACGGCTCAACCAGCCGCATCCTGCGTCCTCGCCGATGCACCTTGCTATTATTGCGGCACTCGCAGTGGGTGTTATGGAGAAGCTTTCGAGCGTTAGTGCGGCGGTTGACCGCAACGTAGCAACGCTGCTCTCATCTGCGCAGGTTGGCTTTGCCGGGGCGTCGTTTAAGAACGCGACAGACTGGCAGGCACTTGCCGAGAAGTTGCGGCAGGACGTTCTGGCAAACGGCGTGACAGGGTTCATCGACAAAGCAGGTCACGTTTGGAAGGTTGACACGTACGTTGATGTCGTGGCGCAGTCAAGCGTGATGAGGGCCTACAACACCGGCATCAAGTCAGAGATGCAGGCGCAGGGCCTTGATCTCGCTCAACTGAGCGACGAGATCGACGAGAACACATGCGAAGCGTGTGCTCAGTGGGCTGGTCAAATTCTTTCCATCACCGGCGCGACGCCGGGATTTCCAACAGTTGACGAAGCAGAGGCAGATGGCGTGTTTCACTGTCACTGCGTTCACACATTAGAACCGCTGACTGAAGAAGAGGCGGCGCAGGAAGTAGCAGACAACGGGAACTCCAACCCGGAAGCCAAGGAGGCTTGATATGGCAGACGAAGCAGTAAAAGCACCCGAAACAACGGGGACAGAGCAACCAGACAACGGTAACCGCCTTCCCAGAACGCAGGAAGAACTTGATGCGGTGATTCAGGGCAGGCTTGACCGTGAACGCAAGAAGTATCCCGACTATGACGCATTGAAGAAATCTGCTTCCGAATACGAGAAGCAGAAACAGGCTGCGATGACCGAGGCTGAAAAGAAAGACGCACGGCTCAAAGAACTCGAAACGCAGAATGCAGATCTCACCAACCAGCTCACTGACCGCGAAGCCAAGGTGCTTCGTGTACAGATGTTGGAAGAAGAGGGTCTGCCGACTTCGTGGGCAGAGCGCGTGCGTGGTACGACGCCAGAGGACATCAAGGCTGATGTCGTTGAACTGAAGAAACTGCTTGGCGTGAAGAAAGCCCCAGTCGGCGGTCCAGCAGGGCCAGCCGAATCTGGCGGACCGCCAGACATGAACAACCTGATCCGAGGTGGACTCGGATATTAGGACTCCCTTAAGGAGGGATTAAATGGCTTACCCTACGACTTATACCGGAACCTATTCTTCAATTATCACCCGTCCGAACGCTACGGCACTCATCCCCGTGCCCGTGAGGGACGGCATCATATCGGGGATTTCGCAGAAGTCTGCATTTATGGCTCTTGCGACCAAGCTCCCCAATATGTCGAGCACAACGCTGACGATGCCGATTCTCGCCAGCCTTCCCGCCGCCTATTTTGTCACTGGCGAAGTGGGGGATGGAACGGCAGTGGATGGACTCAAGGCGACGACCAAGATGGCTTGGGCGAACAAGATTATCACCGCAGAGGAAATTGCGGTTATTGTTCCCATTCCTCAGAACGTACTGGACGACTCTTCATACGACATTTGGGGACAGGTCAAGGACAAGGCATCAGAAGCCTTTGGTGTTCTGATTGACAATGCCACCATCTTTGATACCAACCACCCCGCTTCATGGCCGCATGGTATTGAGGAAGGGGCAGAACTCGCAGCCAATACGCTTGTAGCCAATTCTCTCGGCGATCTTGCCGATGATATTGGTGGACCTGCCGGTCTTATGTCCCTCGTAGAAGCCGATGGTTACGATGTCACGGGCTTCTATGGTGCAATGTCTGTGAAGGCTTCTCTGCGTGGCGTCCGCTCTGCGGATGGCGCGTTCATCTTCCAGCCTTCCATGACTGCCGGAACCCCCGGCTCACTTTACGGTATGCCGATTGAATACGGTCGTTCTGGCTATTCCACGTCAGAAACCACTCTCCTGATCGCCGGTGATTGGAAGCAGGCTATGTATGCCATTCGGCAAGACATGACCTACAAGCTTCTGACCGAGGGTGTTATCACGGATGAGAATGGTGCGATTGTCTACAACCTCGCGCAGCAAGATATGGTCGCTCTTCGTATCACGATGCGCATGGGTTGGCAGCTTCCTAACCCCATCAATCTTATGAACACTTCTGCTGATGTGGGAGCTACCGTCAACACTGGCACTCGCTATCCGTTTGCGATCCTCACGACTGCTGCATAAGGAGGAATGAATGAGCTTCTATCCTCGTAAGTTCATAAATGTTGGGACCTTCTCGTCCACGGCACATGTGGCGACGACGAAGGCGCTCAATAGTGCGAATACAGCAAATGTACGGCTGTATGGGGATGACGGCGCTGTAGCTCTCACCGCCGGTGCTTATCGGACGGGCGTCACTCGGACGCTCGTCACAACCGCCATTGTGTCTGGCGACATTTCAATCTACGGCCACCAGGCGCAAGTCAGGGTAAATGCAAACGTCGCTTCCAGTGGTTTGATCGGGGGTCTGTGGGCGCTTGCAGAAGTGACTGCGGGCAAGACCGTCACGAACATCGGTGCCGTCGTTGCTGAACTCGACATCCCCGCTACTGCGGTTATCGCTGCCAGTTCTTACGCCGCAGCAATCATTGCTATGGCGCTGGACGTTAATTGTACCCATACGGGCAAGGTTTCGGTCATTCACGTTCCGGCGCCGCTTGCGGGGGTCTACGATGCTTTTGCATCATTCGTCGGTACGACCGGGGCAACGGGAACGACCTACGGCTCAATCAACGCCAACCTCTGCCTTAAGGTTCTGGTCGACGGAACGACTTACAAGATTCCGCTTTACGCAACCTCATAGGGATGACGATAACAAAAGAACTCTGTGAGCAGAAGATAGCCGATCTTGCTACGGCGAAGGATAACCTCATGGCGCAAGCGAATGGCTGCGAGGGTGCTATCCAGACGTGGCGGGCGGTTGTTGAATTGCTTGATGAATCAGATGAAAGGCCGGGACAGGAACAAGTAGTTGACGTTCCTGCCGGTCGGACCGACGCTCCGCTTGGCCAATAGGGTGCTCGGTTTCATGCGCCGCTACCTAATAAGGACGGCGCACCCCTTAAGGGGAGGTGCAACATGATGGTAAGAATGCTTGTGAACACTTCTACGCCCGCGAACGGTTGCGTTCGTATTGGTGATGTTGTTGACGTTGACGAAGCCACTTGTCAGCGGTGGATAGATCACAAAATCGCCGTTTTCGTCAATTCAGCACCTGACGAATTGACGAACGCCGACGTTCACGACGTCACGAAGTCTGAACCTGACGAAGTGAAGAAGACTTCTGTTCCGAAAAAGAAGAAGGCTGGAAGGGCCAAGAAGGGGAAGTAAATGGCAGCCTATATCACGCCAGCCCTTGCCACGACCTATTTCTCCACACGTCTCTACGCCGAGAAGTGGACGGCGGCAACGGCGGCTGAGAAGCTGGCCGCGCTCACGATGGCACAGGCAGCGGTGGACGCACAGCCGTATATCGGTATCCGTGCCTCGGTGGTACAGGCGCCGACTTATGGGTACTCGTCAGCGAACGAGAATGCCTTTCCGAGATATTACGAGGTACGGCGTGACTCGTTTAGCGGGTCCTATCCCACGTTCGAGTCCGTTCCGGTCACGGGCCTTATTGTGCCACAGTCTGTTCTGGACGCCGTTTGTGAAGAGGCTCTGGCCTTGCTGAAGTACGGAGAAAACGAACGTGTCCGTTTACAAGAACAGGGAGTGGTCTCTGCTTCTCGTGGAGATTTGCATGAGGTCTACGCGCCTAGGCATGGGCTTCTCAGTCCTCGTGCCCGTGAATTACTGCGTCCTTGGATGATGGGTTCGGTCCCGCTGACAACCTAAAAATGACATTCACAGTGACCGTTGATCCAGCTAATGCGTTCGGGTACAGATTGGCTCAGTACAAGGTCCTTCTAATGAGCGACGTAACTGAAGCATTGAAGGCCGGCGCGAGTCTCGTGTCTGCCACAGCGCGGGCGAACATGGCCGCCAATGGTAATGTGGACACCGGAGCACTGAGTGCTTCTATTGGCACCTTAAACGTGGAGCAGGACGACGCTCACTCTCTTGTGGAAGTGGGTCCATCGTTGACAGAAATGCACCCAGCGCGTTTTAACCCAGTAAAAACTTACAACGACATTGGCGCGTTCCTTGAGAGGGGCACCGGCCCTGGTGGTCCGTGGAAGTGGGGCGGCGTAGCAGGGTCAAGATGGGAGGGGTTCTTCACGCGGAGTTGGTCAGGAAATGCCGCGCATCCGTTTATGGTTCCCGCGCTGGCAACGACGACACCTGCAATACTCGATCTCGTGGTGCAAGCCGTCTCTCGGAGGTGGTAATTTGACCGTCAGGGAAATCATCGTTGAAGCAATGGAACCCGTTATTGCTCCTACAGATTCAACGTCCATATCGCCGTCGATGCCCGTGGCATATCTGTACGTCACTGGCACATCTGCAAAGAAGTACGGGTACGAAACGACCTTTCAGTTGGCCGTTGGTGAGACAACGCAGGAAAAACTGGAAACGCTGTACGACGATATTTACGCAGCAGTAGGCGAGAAGGTGACGGCATCGGACGACACAGTTTTACCTTTAATCGTTTGGGACCACGGCCAGCGGACCTTGATGCTGGACAACACATGGGGACAGCGTTCTACGTTGAGAGTGACACATTGGGATATGGAGGCATAGCATGGCAGCAACATCATTAACTGTTCAGGCGTTTGTGAAGGATACGCCGCAGAAGTATACGGGGGAGACGCTTGTTGCTGACATGGAGTTTACCCAAAACAATTCCAGCGACATCATCCTCCAAGTTCTCAATGCGGACGATGAAGCAATCACTGTTACGCTCGTGGGCGAGGGTATCTGTGAGTATGGGACTACGCACAGTCTTGTGCAGTCCATCCCCGCGGGGGAGACATGGATATTTCCGCCACTTACGGTGTCGAGGTTCCAAGACGAGGTGGCAAAGACCGTGGAAATAACGACGACTGGCACGCTGACGAACTGCAAAATCAAAGCAATGAAACTTAGGTAGGGAGGGGCGACATGGCACAGATTTTTTCAATTACGACTGGCAGCTCAATTGGGGCCATCACTGGCGTTATTGTCGGGGACGCGACACTTGATGCCAAAGTTGGCGCCCTAAGGGAACTTGACAGCAATCCGACGGGAACGGTTGAGGATACTCGCATTGGCACGCCTTCAGAGAGAACTCTTACAACGAACTTCGCATTTTCGGCGGGCAACGCTGCATCAATCTTGGCTCTGTCGTTGGCTGATGGGGCGACCGATGTGGAGGTTGTCGCGGGGACACTCTCGTTGGAGGGCAAGGTGACGCATTGGCAGGTGAAGGCGGTCAAGGACGATTGGTGGGTTGGAACGGTCACGGTTGTTAAGAAGGGGGCTGACGCAATATGAGCGTGAGAGTTTTTGGTATTTCTTCAGCAACGTGTGCTCCGATTACCGGAATTATCGTTGGTGATGCAACGATTACGGGAGATGTTGGAACGTCCAAGGACCTTACGGGGAATCCCTGTACCGTCATTGTCGAAACGCGGAGCGAGTTACAGGTTCGCAAGATAACCCTTACGGGGGCCTATACAGGCGTGACGGGTCTTACCGAGGCAATCCTTGGTACTTCGGTGACACTGACCGTTAATGCAGATACTGGTGCCGCGGACGCAATCACCCTCACGGGGCTTTGTACCGCGTGGGATGCGAAGTTGTCGAAGGCAGACTGGGCAATTGCGTCGATCACCGTTGAGAAGAAGGGTCTAACTGTATAGAAATGGAGGTGCCCAATGAAGTATAGCTTGCTTGCGCAATTCGAGAAGTCGTTCAAAAGAACGCCCTTCAAAGCCGTGGAAGACGTTGCCAGCCTTAGCGCGGATGAGCAGCGGTGGTTTGTGTGGGCGTTCAAGGAAAAGGATGAGCCTGGGTTAAAACTTGCCGATGTTGAAGAGTGGACCGTGGCTGAGCTTACGGAGGCTATCAGTGATTTTTTCGGCGGGAGCATCAACTCGACCCCCTCCTTGCAAACATCTATAGAACCTTCGGACAGCTAGGCTGGCAAAAGTCTCAAATTGACGACGCCGATCTCTTTGATCTGATGGACATTCTCGATAGCGGGAAAGAGAAGAAGACGGTTCCTTTCAACGAACTTGACGTGGATAACCTTGACTTCGACGCTATGAAGAAGGACTTGCAGGAGGACGGAAAATGGCCGATCAACAGTTAGTCATCCAGATACAAGCGCAGATCGGTAATCTTCAGTCTGCGCTCAACTCTGTCCAGAATCAAGTTCGTGGATTGGGGTCTGCCGCTCAGGGTGCCGTTGCTCCAGTGAGCAATCTTGGCAATATGCTTAAGACCGCATTGGGCGTGGTAGGCATTGCGTCTATCGGGCAGATTGTTACAAAGCTGAAAGCGTTCGCACAGGAAGCAGTGAAGGCGTTCACGGAAGCCGACTCTGCCGCACGTCAGTTTATGAACACTCTTCAACAGCGAGGGGTGTCTGCGGGGAACGCGCTCAGCGCGTCAACGGCTGTGGCAAGCATGGCGGTCCCCGCGGGCTTTGAGCCGGAAGTTATCCAGCAGGCTATCGGTAACATGATTATCAAGATGAACTCGGGCGCGGATGCGACGCTCGGCATGTCCGTGGCAATGGATGATGCGAGGGCAAAAGGAATAACGCTCGCTACTGCTGTCCAGCAGGTTTCTATCGCGGCGCTTGGTTCACTGAAGGCTCTCCGTCAGTTCGGTATCACGACGAACAAGGACGTGAATGGTGTTCTGAAGGATGCGAGCACACTGCTCAAGGAGATGGCGGCAAACGTCAAGGGTGGATTGGCAACGTTCATGGCGTCCCCCCTCGGCATGATTGCTACGATGAAGGTTTCTTTGCAGGAGTTGAAAGAGATGGTCGGCGAGGGGCTGACAAAGGCGTTTGCGCCCGTGGCGGCGATGGTGACGGGGTTCTCTCGCGGGCTGATGGTGATGGGCGCAACTGCAAGCTCATCTGCGGGCGTACTAACAGACCTGGCTGTTCGGGCAGAGGAAATCAGCATGAAGTTCTATACGGCAGCGATGATGGTGAAACTTTTTGGGATTGGTCTTTCGACGTTGGACCCCTTCATGAGTAAGGCCACTCGCGCGATACAGTCTGCTGCATTTGAGAAAACGTTTGCAGATATGAAGACTGCGCAGGGAGCAGCTACTGCCGACATTATCAAAATGCAGAACTCTACTCCCGAAGAGCGGATGGCAGAGTATTGGAAAAACTTGGAAGATGCGATGAAAAGCGTTGTCCCGGAGATGGCAGATACCGCCGACGCTGCAACGGCGATGGGCGCTGCGTTTCAGGCAGCCTTTGCTCCCCTGACTCTTCTATCGGGGAATATTCCCCAACTGGCTAAGTCCATTGGCAACCTTAGTTCGTCTTTTGTTCTAAAGACGGAATTGAAGATTACCATCAAGGATGATTCCGCGCCCAAGAGTCCATCTGCTCCATTGGCCCCGCTGTCTCCTTCCGTTGCGGGAGCGGTACACGCTGCGGTACAGACATCATTGCGTACCGCCACGCGAGGCGTCGTGAACAATTCAACGATAGCATCGCATGGTGCCGGTGCGTGGCAGACAGTATTGGGGTCTGCCGCATTTGGCGGAGGTCACTAATGTCCGCAATCCTGAATCCTACGTTTACGGCAACAGGTATGGCGATCCTCAAGGATTCGTTGGAGTATCCTTCGCAGGATGGAGATACGTCTGATGGCATCAACGGCGTCATCCGCTTCGCTCGCTTTTCCTGGCACCGCGATCTGACTGTTGAGTTCCGAAGCAAGACGATCCTTCAATCATTTCTCACTGCCCTCGGCAAGCCGGACGGCCTGATTGTGGAGTACGACAGCAAAGAGTATTACGTTGACTCTTTTTCCTGCTCTTCCACATGGGGCGGGTTCGGCTCATCTGATACAAACACCGTTTGGGAGTACGACGTGAGCTTGAAACGCCCTGGAACGGTTGCCAATGCTGGCGGCGGCACCGGGCAGATGCTGGTCTGATGAATTATTTGAAGGTCGTCAACCTTCCTCGGAAGGTGAGCATCTGGGCAGGCAATGCCGGAGAGATAGTTCTTGATACGGGGGACGTCAGTTCGCCACAACGTGTGGTGACAAGCCTGTCCTATGGCGGCTCGTTCTTCGGCGGCGGATCGGCGAGTCTCACTGTCTGGGAACCAGGGGGCAACTCGGTTTTCCCTCAGTCCGGCGGCGGCGTGTGGCGCATTCGCGTGAACGACGTGGACTGTTTCTACGGTTTTCCCGACACGTCTTCCTCGCAGCGCGTTGGGGGCGGATATATGAGGACGTTCAACCTCGTAGACCTCTTAACGGCGTGGGACTTGACGCTGAACGATATTCTCCCTCATGGTTGCACGACGGAGGCTCCTTCTGCATCCTATACCCTTTCCAGCGCACTGTCGTATATGATCACAACGGTCTCCGACCCGACGATGGGCGATATCCCTTTTATGGGGACCATGCCGACGACGGCGATCCTGGTCCGTGACCAGTACAGCGACAAGGTGCTGGTGATCCCGAACAGCACGTACCTTGCGGAGATTCAGAAGCTATCTCAGCTCATGGGCGTGACGGTCTTTCAGCAACCAGCGCAGAGGGCTATTACCTGCGCGGACGCACTGGCTCCCGGGCTTGGAGATTTCACATACGAGAAGGAGCGGCTGAAAGAGGCCAGCTTTGATGTGAATTACGGCACGATTCCCGCGACCGTCATGGTGTTCGATGATGTGACGCACGTTGCATCGGCCTACGGGAAGTACGGTGGAACGTCTGATACGCAGAACTTTGCCATGACGGGCCGTAATAACTTGGCGTATCTCAGCACCATTGGCGTGGATGACGCAAAGTTGACCGATATGGCGCAGGACGTGTTTGACGTGTCGCGCAAGGCTTCTCAAGTCTTGACGTTCGTTTACGCAGGGCTGGAGCCGGACAAGGCGATGCTTGGCAAGAGATTCAGTTGGCAGGATAACGAGGGCCGATATGGCCTGTACTACGTCAGCGGTTTTACGGCGAACCTGACAGCCACGAGCGTTTATACCACCATCGAGGCATACATAGCATGAGCATCCGTGGAGAAATGGAAAGAATTGTCAGTACGGCGTTGCACTGTAACCCGCAGCAGTTTGTCTACGGGACGGGGGCGACGACGACGATTGTGTTTGGATATAAATTCGTTTCAGAACCTTGCGTGATTCTTTCTGTGGTCGGTGCAACGGGTGCAACGGTCCAAGTGGTTACTAAGGACAAGACTGGTATTTATTATACTGGCGCTACGATTACGACTGATGGGACAAGTGTTGATTGGATTGCGATAGGGACGGGGATTTCGGCATGAGGGTCATTGCGAGGGGAACGATAACCCTGCTAGTCGGGGCTACAACTTCCGTGGTTACGGTTTCGGGGTTGCAAGAAACAGATATGATTGTCGT
>Ga0209429_10001539_pt1 | contig 14158 bp, 9 predicted proteins | sample BarGraNGADG00212_3_FD_184493 | JGI IMG/M metagenome (GOLD analysis project Ga0209429, IMG submission 184493) | Arctic peat soil microbial communities from Barrow, Alaska - Barrow Graham LP Ref core NGADG0004-212 (SPAdes) (version 2) | ecosystem: Environmental > Terrestrial > Soil > Wetlands >... | reverse complement strand
GGCGTCCCGCTCCTCCGTGGGGACGGCGACGTGGTGCCATCGTTTGGCGACGAAGACCCGTTCGTTCCCCGGTTCGAACCCTTCGGCGGGGTCGTCCCCGCACCTGTGCCGACCGTGAGTTTCACGACCCCCATGCCAACGACGCGGCCGGTGTCGCCGCTCTCCGATGTCGCGATTCCCGAATCCGACGAGCCGGCCTACGCGCCGAGAGAAGAGTTCCTCGATACGCCACCTCCTTCGCCAAGCGCCTGGGAAGACGCCGACGCGGCAACGGCAGCGCCCTCCGCCCCACCTGCACGTCCGTGGGCGACGGTCGACCCGGCCGAGGTCGAATTCGTGGGCGGCGAGCCTCTCAGCGTCGAGGTAGGCGCGTTCGGAGCGGAGGCTCCAGATCCCGTGGAGGGCCTGGACGGTGGCGCACCAAACACCTCCTTCTCGCCAACGGCACCTTCGTGGGAACGCATCATTGGTGGAGGGGCCGAGACCGCCCTGACTCCGGCTTTCTACGAGGCTCCTGTGACAGTTGGGACCGGTAGATTCCCGCCCGTCGTCGATGTGCCAGCCGATCCTGCGCGCCCCGAGCCTGTGGACTCCGAGGCAGAGGCTGCCGAGACGCCGCCAGCGGCGGCGGCGACGGGTGACGACAGTTTCGCTCCGAATCCAGCCGGGCCGTGGACCGAGACCCCGGCCGAGGCCGCACCAAGCGAGGCCGCAGCTGAAGCCGAGGCCGCGCCCAGTGAATCCGCGCCCAGTGAATCCGCGCCCAGTGAATCCGCGGCACCAGCCTTCGCGTTCCCTGCGGCGCCCCCCACCACGCCCGTCACTCAAGTCGCGCCCTTCTTCGCGGCGACGGCGTCGCGCAGCGCCCGTCGGGCCGAAGACGCGAGCGGCGCCACATCGATGGCCCCGTCGTTCAGCCCTGCCGCGACCGAGGCGTCGACCCCTGAGTCGGTCTCCGCTGAGGCAATAGCGCCTGAATCAGAGCCGACCGAAGCATCGGCACCTGAGTCCGCGCAGATCGAGCAATTCCGAGCAGCACCCATTCCCAAGGAACCCCTTCGCTCCGAGCCGATCCACACCACGGCAACGGCGTACACGCCTTCCACGGGGGCATGGGCCCGACCCACTTTCGCACCCGCCGATGCTGTGACACAGGTGGACGGCATGGCGCGAGTTGGAGACACCACCGAGTTGAATGCGACGGACGCAATGGCACCCACAGGTACGTCAACAGAAACAACCACAACGGACGAGATCCCAGATGCGGGCATGAAGATCGGCAAGACGCACAAGCGCAGGCGACTCGTGCTGTGGATCGTCCTGGGTGCCCTGGTAGCTGGCGCGGCCGTCTTCCTGGCGTACCGCCTCTACTTCATGCCCGACCCCGTCATCCTGCCCGTGCCAACCGCGACGGCTCAGGCCGCGACCCCCACCGCAAAGCCGCTGGCGATTACGAACGCGAGCGCCTTTGTCTCCTCGATGCCCACCATGGTCGGCACCGATGTCCTGATCGACTACATGGTCACCGACACCGTTGGAGATTCGACTCTGCCCGCGCGAACCGCCGAAAAGGTGACCTTGGACTACGGCCCAGGATCGTCCTCGAGCGTCTTCACCGTCGATGCGTATCAGCACTACGACCAGACCGCCGCCCAAACCGCGTACGACTCGTACGCGGACGGCATGACCGACGTCAAGGACGTCGTGGTCGACGGCACGACAGTCGGCAAGCGCGCATTCTCGACGTCCGGATCCAAGGGCACCGTGGTGTGGCGCAACGGCACTGCCGTCTTTGACCTGACCGGGCCTGCTAGCGACGTTCTTGGTTTCTTCGAGCACTTCGGCATTTAACGGATGGCGACGGGCGCCATTCGCAGGGGACCTCGTCCAGGAGGTACCGATACCAGGACCGAGATCCTCGCCGCCGCGGCCGCCGTCTTCTCGAAGGACGGCTACCAGCGAGGCTCCGTGAGGGGAATCGCGCGCGAGGCTGGCGTCGATCCAGCTCTGGTGCGGCATTACTTCGCGTCCAAGAGCGAGTTGTTCGTCGAGGCGCTCCGGCCGCCCTTCGATCTCTCCGAGCAAGTGGAGCGCATCGCGGAGGGAGACCCGCAGCTCGTCGGCCACCGCGTCATGGCGTTCTTTGTCGAGGTATGGGACGACCCGGTGCGCGGCCCGCGCATCATTCAACTCATGCGTGCGGCTCTCGATCATCCCGATGTCGCCGAGTTCGTGCGAACCCTCATCATCGAGGGGGTCATCCAGCGTGTGGCGGCCGCTGTGGGCGCCCCGAACCCCGCGCGCGCCGCGGCCACGGCGGCCAGCCAGGTGATCGGTTTGGCGATGTTGCGGCATGCGGCCCACATCGAGCCGCTGGCTTCCGAGCCTGGAGATGAACTGATCGCGAGGTTCGGACCCATCGTGACGCGGCTGCTCACGGATGCGGGCGACGATTCCGGTACGGCATAACGCGCCAGGTAACATCCCTGTTACAGCGTTGCTGTTGACAGTCACCTAGAGACGGGTCAATAATTCCCCGCATGAGGAATAACACCGAATCCGAGGCCGCCATCTCGATCCGCGGCCTGCGCGTCATCCGCGGAGGCAACCTCGTCCTGCCGCACATCGACCTGAACATTCCGCGCGGCCAGATCGTCGGCCTGCTCGGCCCATCAGGCGGCGGCAAGACCACCCTCATGCGCGCCATCGTTGGCGCGCAGATCATCGCGGGAGGCTCGGTCGAGGTCCTCGGAATCGAGGCGGGCTCTCCTGCACTGCGCCGCCGCATCGGCTACGTCACCCAGGCCGCATCGATCTACCCCGACCTGACCGCTCGCGAGAACCTCGCTTACTTCGCGAAGACCGTGGGCGTTGGCGCCGAAGGCGTGGCCGCGACACTGCGCCACATCGGCCTGGCGGACGTGGCCGACCGCCCCGTCTCGACGCTGTCCGGCGGTCAGGCGTCGCGCGTCTCGCTTGGTGCAGCACTCGTGGGCGACCCTGAACTCCTCGTGCTCGACGAGCCGACCGTCGGCCTGGATCCCGCGCTGCGTCGCGACCTGTGGGGACTCTTCCACGAACTCCGCGATTCAGGGAAGACCCTCCTCGTGAGTTCGCACGTCATGGACGAGGCGAGCCGCTGCGACCGCCTCGTGTTCGTGCGCGACGGCGGAATCCTCGCCGACGACACGTTCGAGAACATCCTGGCAGACACGGGAACTGACAACGCCGACGCCGCCTTTCTGGCGCTCACCGAAAGGACCGCGGCATGAGCCCGGCACTCACGTGGAACACCGCCAAGCGCGTGCTGACTCAATTGCGCCGCGACCCGCGCACGCTCGCGATGCTCATCGTCCTGCCCGCGGGCCTCACGTGGCTTCTGCAGTACATCTTCTCCGAGTCGCCTGTGCCGCCCACCGGCCCGATCTTCAACACGATCGGGCCGCGCCTCATGGGCCTGTTCCCGCTCATCCTCATGTTCCTCATCACGTCGATCACGATGCTCCGTGAGCGTCAGTCCGGCACCCTTGAGCGGCTCATGGTGGGCCCCACCGGCAAGGCCGACGTGATCGTCGGCTATGCGCTCGCATTTGGCTTGGTGGCGGCGGTGCAGGCCATCGTGATGACCGCGTGGTCCGTGTGGCCGCTTGGTCTGGAGATTCCCACGGGCCTGTGGCACCTCGGGATCGTGATGGTTCTCGATGCCCTGGTGGGCACCGCGCTTGGTCTGCTCGCCTCGGCGGTCGCGAAGACGGAGTTCCAGGCCGTGCAGATGATGCCGCTCGTGATCATCCCGCAACTGCTCCTCGCGGGGCTGTTCGTGAATCGCACCGACATGCCCACCGCGCTCACGTACGTCTCGGACGTGCTGCCGGTGAGCTACTCGATCGACGCGGTGAACAGCATCCTTGCAGGAGACGGCAACGGGATCTGGGCGCCCGTTGCGATCCTGGCGGCCTTCATCACGGGCGCGCTCGTGCTCGGTTCGCTCACGCTGCGCCGCCGCACCACGTAGCCCCCGTCCCCGGAAGTGGGTCATCACGTACCCGGTTGCGCCGCATCGGCGTCGCAGTGGGTCATCACGTACCCGTGCCCCGCAGCATCCGGGCGTCGTCGTGAGTCTTGAAGCCCGTGTCGCCACGCCGGGCTAGCCTGGAGCCATGACTGACGCAACCGCAGCACCCACCCCGACCACATCCATCGCAGTCCTCGGCGGAGGAGTCATGGGCGGCGCCATCGCCGCTGGCGCGCTTGCCGCGGGCTGGCCCGCCTCGCAGGTGACTGTCGCCGACAAGAACCCCGACACCCTTGCCGCCCTCGCGTCGGCGCATGGCGTGAGCACGACCCGAGACCTCGCTGAGGCCGCCGCAGGCGCGGACATCATCGTCTTCGCCGTGAAGCCGCAGGACGCCGCCGCGGCGCTCGACGCCTTCGCGACATCGGTGCGCCCAGGCACCATCCTGTTGACGGTCGCCGCGGGCCTCCCATCGTCGTTCTACGAGGCGCGCCTGCCCGAGGGAACTCCCGTCGTGAGGGCCATGCCGAACACGCCGGCGCTCATCGGCAAGGGCGCCACCGCGATCGCGCCGGGCTCCCGCGCCACCCCCTTTCACATGGAACTTGCGGCTTCGGTGCTCTCCGCGACGGGGCTCGTCGTCGAGGTCGAGGAGGACCAGATCGTCGCCGTCGGGACCGTTTCCGGTTCGGGTCCCGCGTACTTCTTCGCCTTCGTCGAGGCCATCATCGAGTCGGGCATTGCGGAGGGCCTCGAACGCAACCTCGCGACAGAGCTCGCGATCCAGACGTTCATCGGCGCCGCAGCCCTGTTGGAGTCGTCAGATGTGGGTCCAGCCGAGTTGCGCGCCCGCGTCTCATCGAAGGGCGGCACCACGCTGGCCGCGCTGAGTGCCATGTCAGACGCAGGGCTCCAGACGGTGGTGGCCGTTGGCCTCGCGGCAGCGGCCAGGCGCACGCGCGAGATGTCCGTCGAGCTTGCCGGTTAGGGACCCGCTCCTCACCCCCGTCCACCCGCTGGCCGATAGGTCACGTGCCGCGTGCCCCCAAGCCTGGTGGCGCTACGCTGGTGAGCGCTATCCCGCTGGGGCATCGGCCCGGTTTGGGACACCCCATTCGCACCACCCGCATGGAGGCTCTGATGCAGTACGGACACTTTGACGACGCGGCGCGCGAGTACGTGATCACTCGCCCCGACACCCCGCGATCATGGTCCAACTACTTGGGCTCGCGCCTGTACGGCGGCATCATCACGCAAGGCGCGGGCGGCTATTCGTTCTACAAGTCGGGCGGCACCGGCCGCGTGCTGCGCTTCCGCTTCAACGGCGTTCCCCAAGACGAGCCCGGCCGCTTCCTCTACTTGCGCGACGACGCCGACGGCGACTTCTGGTCGGCGTCCTGGCAGCCCGTCGGCAAGCCGCTACGGGAGCGGGATGGGGACGACGTCGACGCGGCGGGCAACCCGACCCAGGCATCGTCCGTGCGCCACGGCCTCGGCTATTCGATCTTCAGCTCGTCTTACCGCGGAATCGACTCCGAGGCGACGTTCTTCATCCCCCAGGGTCAGGCCTTCGAGTACTGGTCGGTCAAGGTCACCAACACGACGGACAAGCCGCGCAACATCTCGCTGTTCTCGTACGCCGAACTGTCGAACGAGTGGAACTTCCGCCAGGATCTTGAGAACCTCCAGTACTCGCAATACGTGGTCGTGTGCCGAGTGAAGGACGGGATGATCCACCGCCTCAACTCCACGCGCACGCGCACCTCAGAGCTGTGGTTTGGCATGGCCGGCGCCGATGTCGCTGGCTTCGACACCGACCGCGACGCCTTCCTTGGCACGTATCGCACGCAGGCCGCGCCCGTGGCGGTGGAGCGCGGGACCTGCTCCGGAACCGAGACCACGGGCGACAATGCGTGCGCGACGCTGCAGGCAGAGTTGCCGCTTGCGCCGGGCGAGACGCGCCAGGTCATCTACATGATGGGCGTCGGCGCGCCCGATGCTTCCTGGGAGGACGCGGACGGCGTCGCCTTGCGTCCGGGCAGGGAGATCATGGCCGAGTTCGGCACTCCCGAGGCGGTCGAGCGCGAACTCCAGGCCATCCGCGAGGAGTGGCGCGAGTTCCTGGCCCCCCTCCAGGTGGCGACGCCCGACGAGCAGATGAACTCGATGATCAACGTCTGGCACGCGTACCAGACCCACATGACGTTCAACTGGTCGCGCGGCGTCTCGCTCATTGAGGCCGGCGACCGCGACGGACTTGGCTACCGCGACACGGTCCAGGACATGCTCGCCGTGATCCACGCGATTCCGGAGGCGGTCCGCGAGCGACTCAACATGGTCCTCACGGGGCAGACGGAGGAGGGCGGCGCCATGCCGCTCATCAAGCCGCTCACGCACAACCCAGGGCACGAGAAGACGCCGACGCTCGAGCAGTATCGATCGGACGATCCCCTGTGGTTGCCCATCACGGTGGCGAACTTCGTCTACGAGACGGGCGACGTCGCGTACCTCGACACCGTGCTGCCGTACGCGGACCACGGCGAGGCGACGGTGTTCGAGCACCTCAAGCAGGCCATCGAGTTCTCGCTGGGCCACTTGGGCAACAACGGCCTGGTGCAGGGCCTGCAGGCCGACTGGAACGACTGCCTGCAGTTCGGCACCACGGGCGAGTCAATGTTCTCGACGTTCCTCATGGCCAACGGCGTGCGCGTGATCGCGGAGCTCGCCGAACAGACCGGCCGCCACGCCGATGCCCAGTGGGCGCGGGGTGTGCTGGACGCGCTGGAGCCGGTGCTCGAGAACGCGTGGGATGGCGAGTGGTACATCCGCGGCATCTCCTCGACGGGCGCCAAGCTGGGCTCCGATGCTTTGGACGAGGGCAAGATCTACCTCGAGCCCAACGTGTGGGCGGCCATCTCCGGCACCGTGCCCGAAGCCCGAGCGGTCGGCGCCATGGACTCGGTCTACGAGCGACTGTCGACCGAGCATGGCGTGGCGCTGTGCGCCCCCGCGCACACCAAGGAGGTCCCCGGCGTCGGCCTGTCCCTGCTGGTCTTCCCGCCAGGGCACAAGGAAAATGGCGGCATCTTCTGCCACGCGAACTCGTGGGCCATCGTGGCCGAGGGCGTCCTGGGCCGCGGCGACCGCGCCTACGAGTACTACCGCGCATTCCTGCCCGCCAAGTACAACGACCAGGCCGAGCTCCACCAGGTCGAGCCCTACGTGTACTGCCAGTTCACGCACGGACCCGAGTCGCCGCGCTTTGGCGAGGCCCGCAACCCGTGGCTCACGGGTGCCGCGTCGTGGTCGTATGTGGGCGTGACCCAGTACATCCTGGGCGTGCGGCCCGAACTGTCCGGACTGCGCATCGACCCCTGCCTGCCAGAGGGCTGGGACGGCTTCCAGGTGAAGCGCCGGTTCCGCGGCATGGACTTGACGATCAACGTGGTCAATGTTGATGGGCTCGCGACGGGGGTTTCGTCGGTGACCATCGACGGCATCGAGGTCGCGCCTTTTGACGACGGGAAGCGCGGGGCGCTCGTGCCCGTCGAGGCGCTCGCCGACGGGGACGTGCTCACGGTGACGATGGGTTAACCCCGATGCGCGGTAGCATCTCCGCATGACAATTTCGATGGAGGCATGACCCCGATCCACTTTGAGGTGCTCGGCGACGAGACGTTGCGAGTACCAGGCGAGCCGACAGCCGTCGCCACAACCGACGAGTACCTACTCGTGAGTTCCTCTCGATTGACGGCGATGCGGGCCGGGACAGCACCCTTCTGGTGGAGAGGTTCCGACGTTGGGCGATATCGCATCGCCGTATTCGATCGCAAGACCAACCGCCGAGTCGCGGACATCAAGTTCGCCCGTGCCGTGAACTCGATTCTGCCGGCACCGGACGGTTCCTTCGCGCTTGTCGCTTGCGGGAACTACGACGGTGGCTGGAGTTACACGGGAACAGTCGTCTTGCTCGACCTCGCGGACTTCTCGTGGCGGAAGGTAGTCGAGGACAACCGCGAGTACCGCGACCTCACGTGGCTCGAGCCTCGGGTCGCGTCGGTCGTCGCGTCCCCTCACAGCGACCCCGATCAGCACCGCACCGGCTGGCGCAACATGTCGTTCGAGGTCCCGCTTGACGCGACGCGTTCGCTGCATGTCATGAGCGAGTTCGAGGACCACGGCCCCGCGTTCCCTCCCCTTGACCGCCTCACGGGCCGGACGCGGCGCGCGCGCTCCGAAGTAGAGGTTCTCACCGGCAGGGAACCTTGGGTGCGGCATCCCATCACCGATGCGCGGATAGACCGGGCAGGCGCTGTGTACGCATGTAGCAGGGACGTCGTCGCCGAGAGCTGGGACCCCCAAGGCGCACCTGCGTGGCGCGTAGAAGGTTCCACGTTGGGCGGCCAAGTGGCGCTCGTCGGCGGGCAGGTGCTGGCGCTTGCGTCGGGCCAAGAGTCGCAGTGGAGCGGCGATGGACCGATCATCGCCGCTCGACTGTTTGTCTTCACGGCGGAAGGGTCGCTCGCGGACGCGCCAACGGGCTTCGACGACGCTCCGTGCGCGCTCCTGCTGACATCACGCTCGGGAGGCCACCTTGTCCGGACGTCGGCTCGCCCGCGGTATCAGCACCTGACACCGCTGTCGTGGCTGTCGAGTCCCGAGGGATTCTCGGTGACGTTAGCCCTTGATACCTTCCGCGGGCCGGTTAACAACTTCGACGTCCGCGGCGCGGAGGACCTCATTGTCGTCACATCGCCTCCAGACTCGACCGACGTGAGGGCTGCGTATCGTGCAGGCACCAGGCCGCCGTACTTCAGTCGCGTGTCGACCCGCGGGCAGGTCGACGAGCTGTTCGACGTGGATCCGCGCGAAGACCTCCGCGATCCAGCGTCAAGCCACTACGGGGCGATGCTCCCAGGTCAAGCGGTTCTTGTTCACTCCCTGTCACGTCTTAGGGCCGACGCCCACGAGGTCGTCGCGCGTCAGTACCCTGAAGGAACGGTTCTCTGGACAACGGACCTGACCGACACGTGTTCGGGCGTCGTCCAGTGGGGCGCCGACATCGTGGCCGCCGATGTCTCGGGACGCCTCACGGGCATGGACCCGGCGACTGGAGCGATCCGGTGGGCGCACGCCGTGACGTGGAACGACTCGCCTGCCATCATCACCGCGCTCGATGCGTGCGGCGACTGGCTAGCCGTCGGAACTGCCGACGGATTGGTGCTCCGAACGCGTCGATCGACGATGACCCTCGACCCCGAGGCGACGGCGCCCTAGGGGTAGTAGTCGCGGTGCCACTCGGCCGGGTATGGCGGGGAGACGGCGCCCGCATGGCGCAGCGGGAACCACGAAACGATCCACCGCGAGTGATCCCACTGCGCGATCTCGCGGACGGCGGCCTTCACCGAGGCCTCGAGATCGGAGGGATCCCAAGGCACCCGGAATCGAACAACGGTCTTCCAGAAATCATCATGGAACGTGAGTACGAGACCGTCGATCGTGACGTCGGCGACCACAAGGGAAAGTCCCAGGGCCTCTGGTCCCCCCCACGGCGCGCGTTCGATCACCGTGCGAACCGCGCAAACCTCCGGAGTCTCGGCCGCACGCGCCTCTGTCAACACAGCCTCGAGGCGCTCGCGGTACGTGGCCCTGTCAAAGACGAGGCCGTCCTGAAAGGGCTTCTGCACGTTCTGCCATCGGACGTATCGTCCGATCACCGCGATCTCGATCGTCTGTCCGTGCGTGAAGCCGTCGCACGGGCACGTGTGCAGCCTTACCTTCCGTTGGCCTTCAATGTCTCGGATCGTCGATGACGGGTAGAACTGCGCCACCACGGGAAAGTCCAGTCCCGTCCGTTGGTATCCGTTCACATCAGCGGTGATGCGGGGCATTTCATCGGGTCGCTGAAGCAGGCAAGAGACGTCGACATGAAAAGTCACGTCATCTAGGTCAAGGAGAGAGTCTCCGTCGGCGTAGACGTCTCGCCGGAGGGCCTTGCGCAAGGCAACGGGGTCGTATGCGGGGAGCGTCGGCCTGCGACGAGCGGGCCTAGCCACGCTCCTGAGCCGGCACGAGGGCAGCGGCAGAATATGAAGTGTTCATCACGACGACGAAGATATCACCTCGCGGCGGGGGCTCATCCCAAAGGAGCAGACATCTCGCTGGACATGGGCTCCACCTTCAGGGAGTCCGCCCACGTGGCAGGGAAGTCTCCACGGCGTGCCACGGCCTCGCACACGAGGTGGGCGACCAAGTCCTCGTACGACATTCCGGCCAACTGAGCCGCCAACGGCACACCGCCCCCGCGGTGAAGCTCTGGGGCGGTGTTGATCTCAACGGCCCACGGCACATTCTGTGCGTCGACGATGAAGCCCACACTGAGGATGCCGCAGCACTGAAGGAAGGTGAAGACCTCACAAGACCCCTCGGCCATTGCCTCAAGAGTATTTGCAGGAAGGTCTCCGGGCCAGCGGGACGTGGCCTCGTCCTCGCCTACTCGCCTGAGCATGCAGGTCTCGTCGCGGAAGGGAGCGTTCATCGCGCCTTCCAGCGCGGGCAACGCACGAGGTCCAACGGGTGTCTGGAGAACGCTGATCGTGATCGATCTTCCGGGGACAAACTGCTCCAAGAACAGGCGCGTGAACCCGCGCGCGCCGAAGAGCGCCTCCTCGCGGTCAAGCTCTCCGGGACCGCGGACGAGGGAACTTCCGACGCCGCAGCCTCCATCCACGGTCTTCAACAGGGCGGGGAAGGGGAACGTGGACACGGGCGGTGAGGAGGCGTATCCCAGCGTGATGCTGCGGGGAGTCAGAAGCCCCAAGCCCTCGAAAACCGCCTTGGACAGAAGTCTGTCCATGCCGACCGCGCTGGCCACCGGGCCGCACGAGGTGTAAGCCACACCCAGGAAGTCCAGCAGCCCGTGCAGCCGACCGTCTTCACCGTAGCTACCATGGCAATTCAAGAGAAGGACGTCAGTCTCACGAACCTTGTCTACAAAGCAGGGTTCGGAGGGGTCGAGATGGCTGGACTGTGCGCCCAGACTGTCCAAGGCCTTTGTCAGCGCCGTGAGGGACCAATTCGAACTCGCCGCATTCTCCACCCATGTCCGTTTCTCCTCGGACATCGGACCAGACACCACACCCACCCTGAGGCCCCTCAGGCCCCGCCTGCGGAGCCTTTGGGATGGCTGATCAACCTCCAGGAAATGGCGCATTTCGGGTTCCTTCGTCTAGTACAACGAGACCGGGAGCGGCCCCACTCTTGCCGCAGTCACTCCTCGCGGGCGGACCCCACGATCCCTCGGGGACAAGACATCGGCCGGCGCACCAACCCAAGTCGACCTTATGTGCGCGACCTCGGGTGGGGCAAGCCCCCAATTGTGTGGGTATTTCCAGGTGTGATGAATATCTCAGTGTCGCGATAGTGCGGCTCGACACCGCGTTGGACTGTCGACCGAGACCGGCTCAGCTTCTGGCGCGCGAACCCGTGGACCGTCGTGTCCGAAGCCTCCTTGCCTGCTGCGAGCGATGCCCGACGGCCGCCCGCCCGAGCGCCTCGTAGCCGACGACGGAGCGTCGCGTCCTACGCGTGTCCTCAGCGCAGGGCACTACCGGCCGGTGACGCGCCAGTAGTTGCCGTCAGGGTCGTAATGGCGGAGGTCGGTGAACCCCCTAGAACGCGTCGAACAGGTCGCCGAGCACTGACCAGGTCGGGATGCACCAGACCAGCCACATCGCGCCCGTGAGACAGATCAACGCGGGCTGCTATGGTGCGCGCCGATCCCCACCATGCGGCGAAGCCAAGTAGCGCGATGCCCACACCCGTCAGAATCACTCCGGTCGAGGTCACGAGTCCGGCGAGCAACACCACCACGCCAAGGGACGCCGCGGACTTACCGACGACGCCAAGAACGACGAGGCCGACGCCCGCGCGCGCGAGCGTATTCCAGCGCTCGATGCGGCGCTGAACTCGTTGTGACACCACGGCGACCCCCCTCAGATCTGCTACTCCGCCTCGAGCACGTCCACGACGAACACGAGCGTCGAGCCGCCGGGAATCGGCCCCATGTTGCGGTCGCCGTAACCGGCCTCCGGCGGGACAACCAGCAGCACCTTGGAACCCACAGGCTGACCCACGAGGCCGTCGACCCAACCGTCAATGAGCGAGCCGCGCGCTATGCCAAATGAGATGGGCTCGCCGCGGTCCCACGAGGAGTCGAACTGCGCGCCGTCCCACAACCAACCCGTGTAGTGCACCGTGATGGACTGGCGCTCGACGACGGGGGCGCCCGCGCCGGCCTCGAGCACCTCGACGACGAGACCCTCAGGCATCGTCGCGCCGGCGAAGTCGACGGAGGGGGCTCCGTTGGCGGCGCGGGTGATCTGGGGAAGGCTGCTCATGGGTGCTCCTTGCATAGGGTCGCGGCACAGCGCGTCGGCGTGGGGGTCTCGGACAAGCCTAGGCGACGGCGTCCACGGCGCCGCCTCCCTCTGCGCGGTGCCAGCCAGCCGATGCCGGGGTTGCGGCAAATCCCCGCGGTGGTCAGCAGCCGCCAAGGTTTGAAATTCCAGGGGACCTTTTTCGCGAGTCCTCACCTATCGAGTTCTGCGGACGATCTTGCTGAGGACAAGCCCGGGTAGCTGTTGCCGTGTCCCAACCCGCCGATATTTGGGGAGCACACTGCCATGACCCGGAATCTCACTCGCGCGACCCGTGCCTCACTTGTCGCCGTCATCGCTTCGACCGCGCTCATCATGACCGCCCCGATCGCAAGCGCGGCGGGCTGCTACAGCGGAACTGCGGAGGGCGATTACTGCTACACCAGCGCCGCTGGAGAGTCCACCATCGTCGGCTACATCGGAACTTCCGTCAACGTCAACATACCCGGCACCCTCGGCGGGTTGCCCGTGACGACCATCGGTCCAACAGCCTTCTACGATAAGTCGTTGGAGACCGTCACGATCGCCGACTCGGTCACCGCGATCGGAGACAACGCCTTCCGCCAAAACTCGATCATCTCGGTCACTCTCCCCAACTCCCTCGTCACCCTCGACCTCGGTGCGTTCGACATGAACGCCATCACCTCAGTCACTCTTCCTGAGGGGACCGCAGTGATCGGCCCTTACGCTTTCGCCAACAACCGCATCACATCGGTCACTATCCCCAGTTCCGTGACTTCGATCGACAACTCGGCGTTCGCGTCTAACGTCCTCACGACGGTCACGATGGGGGGAGACGAGCCCGCTCCGCTCGGAACCACTCCCTTCGGCTCCGTGAGCGTCGGCAACAACCCTCTCGTGACGTTCGCCGTCGGCAAGACTTACACCCACGGCGTCCCAGGCGTGTGGAACGCGGGCGGCACCAATTACCGCTTGGTCGAGCCGGTCACCGTCACCTTCGTCACTGCGGTGGGCGCGGCCCCGGCGACGGTCCACCCGATGGCATACATCGGAACCGCCGACCCTGGCGTTCTCACGGCCGACGGCTACCGCTTCGACGGCTGGTACACCGCCGCCTCGGGCGGTTCTCTCATTGGCCTCCCCGTGACGGTTACTGGCGACATGACGCTCTATGCCTACTGGACCAGCCTGTTCAATGTCACTTACACCACGGCCCACTCCGTCGCACCCGAGTCGGTCGTGATCCCCGATGGCGGCACCCTAGCAAGCCCCGGGAGCCTCACCGCCACCGGCTACCGCTTCGACGGCTGGTACACCGCCGCCTCGGGCGGCACCACCATGACGTTCCCTCTCACCGTCACAGCCGACACCACCATCTACGCGCACTGGACCAGCCTGTTCAACGTCACTTACACCACGGCCCACTCCGTCGCACCCGAGTCGGTCGTGATCCCCGATGGCGGCACCCTGGCGAACCCAGGGCCCCTCGCAGCGACCGGATACCGCTTCGACGGCTGGTACACCGCCGCCTCGGGCGGCACCACCATGACGTTCCCTCTCACCGTCACTGCCGACACCACCATCTACGCGCACTGGACCAGCCTGTTCAACGTCACTTACACCACGGCCCACTCCGTCGCACCCGAGTCGGTCGTGATCCCCGACGGCGGCACCCTAGCAGGCCCCGGGAGCCTCACGGCGACCGGCTACCGCTTCGACGGCTGGTACGACGCGGCGTCGGGCG
>Ga0209429_10001537_pt1 | contig 14166 bp, 25 predicted proteins | sample BarGraNGADG00212_3_FD_184493 | JGI IMG/M metagenome (GOLD analysis project Ga0209429, IMG submission 184493) | Arctic peat soil microbial communities from Barrow, Alaska - Barrow Graham LP Ref core NGADG0004-212 (SPAdes) (version 2) | ecosystem: Environmental > Terrestrial > Soil > Wetlands >... | reverse complement strand
ATTCTTCTTTCATCTAACGAAGTAAGCACAACTACTGGTAAAAGTTCTATGTTCCCGGGATATTATGGTTACTACGGATACAGTAAATCCAATACCGTAACAACGCAAGTAACTGATGATTTTAAAATTATTAAAGGTGGGATTAAAGAAATTGGTGACATATCATTAGCAAAATTAGCAGAAAACCAATCGATTTTACAAAAAAATGTTAGAGATAATGCAAAATACTTAAAAATGAGCACTACAGGTGCTATTATATTTATGAGTAGTCTTGTTGTTGGGGGAGCAATATTTGCTGATATGCTTGTTGAAAAACCATTTTTACATCCAGTTGGAACTACAGCAGGTACTCTTGAAGTTGGAACATTTGTAGCTTGTCTATTCACGGGAATAGCAGGTCTTGTTATAGTAACAAGGGCTAGTAGTCAGATACCAGCACACTATTACACACCAGATGTAGCTAATAAAGATGCCCAAACATATAATAGTAAGCTCAAAGAAAAATTAGGACTCCCAGAGAGTTATGATGTTAAATAAATTATAAGAACATTAAGCCAGAGCAATCTGGCTTTTTTCTTTTTATGTCAACTATTTATATGAAATTTGTTTCATGGCATTTTTAAAAAGACTTATAAAGGAAGAATTCGTTAAGTTGCTCAAAGAAATCAATTATAATCATGATGAAGAGATTGATTACGCACAATTTAACAGAGAAGATGAATTAAAACAAAGTTTGTTTGACGATTTTCTTTGGCATAACACACCAGATTTTACTAAGCACGTACCTTGGAGTGTTATACCATTTCCCAGACTTAAAAAGGTTTGGGAAGATTATATGACATACGGTTCTGTTAGAGATACCAAAGGACTGGAAATAATTGAAGAATTAATAATTGATAACACCAGTAAGGTCAGCATATTTACAAACTTGGCAGGTCATACACAATGGGGAGATCAGGAAGCACTTGATGATAATATTGGTCATTGGGTTGATGAACAACTTAACTGTTTATTACCACAAAAAAAAGAAGACAGAAGTCAATTAGAAATACCATATGATAACCCAAAAAGCGGGTATAAACAAAAAGAACCTGCTCCTGAACCCGAACCATGTGAAGTTACGATACATCCATTTGCCCAACAATTTTTCAACAATAATTTCGAAGAAGAAATGACCAGAGAAAAACTTTACGACCTACTGCTTTATGAAATGACGGGTAAATTCTTTGACTATTACCAGAATGACCCTGAAGGTAAAATGGGTGGCTTTGTGAGTGATTACGGATTAAAACCACTTGAAGACCTGCTTGTGGAGTTACTACATGCAGGTAGTCCCGAAGAAAAACTACTAATTATTGACAGAATGCTCAATGTTGTACATCAACGTTCGGACATTGCAGACTGGTTTGTTGAAGGTGGTTCACACGCATTACAACAATTAAGTGGCAGTCCAACACAAGTAGAAGCATAATAATTTCGTTAAAACCTGTACTTTTACAACATTCACTCTATTTATGCTAAAAATTACTTTATAATAAAATTATAATTAGTATGAATATCAATGAATTATTCGAAAATTTTCAAAAAAATGGTTTAACAAACAAACTGAGTGGTGAATTAATAGTAAAAGGAAATTCTATAGTTTATACCTTTGATTTAAATAAAAATGTAGAAGAAATCGAAGCACCAAGTGATGATGATGAACAAGAATGTAGTTTTGAAGCAATAAGTCCTGAAGAATTATTACTCGAAGCATATACCGAAGACTCAGAAAAACTTCAAGAATTTCTTGATGAAAATGAAGAAATCGATAACTGGACATTCAGTGAGCCAGAAACCAGCGAAACAATAATTTCTTTCAGAATTTTCTAAAAACATGTAACTATATGGATTTCTTTTCGTATAATTACATATAATTATATAAAGAAATCTATTATGGGTGGTAAAGCATTAAATAAGTATGGTGTTCATACTGAAAGAAAGAATACTGACGAATTCTTGAGAATTGGTCAAGAACTTCGTGAACAAGTTGCTCGTGATTTGTTGATGCCTTCCAGTATTGTTACATGTTATCATACTAAAGCAGATCATGGTGACTTGGACTTGCTAATAAAACATAAAACTAATGTTACTGGCATTAATTGGAGAGATTATATTCATAATGCTTTCAAACCACAAGCCATATATAGTAATGGTGGAGTATATTCATTCGATTATCAGGAGTTTCAAGTAGATTTTATTCCAATACCTGAAGCAAAGTGGGAGTCAGCACTTGTTTACTTTTCATATGACCCGCTTGGCAACATTATGGGTAAGACCTACCATAAATTCAATTTATCTTATGGTTGGGAAGGTCTGTTTTACAAGTATAGAAACGGCAGAGGGACATATTCAAAAAATATCCTGCTCAGTAATGATGTAAGAAGAATTTTTGCCTTTGGTGGTTATGACTATGACAGGTACTTAAATGGCTTTGACGTTCTTGAAGAAATTTTCAGCTTTTGTATTGACAGCAAATATTTTGACACAGAAATGTTTCAAATGGAAAATCTTAAGAGCATTGATAAGAAAAGAAATCGTAAACGTGTATCATACCATGTATTTTTAGAATACCTGAAAGATAATAATATCAATATCAAGTATTCTTTTGAAAAGAACAAAGACATGTATATTCTTGATATCGACACCGCATTTCCAGAAGCCAATCTTTTAGAAGAGCTTCATGATCTGCAGGTCAAAGATGAACTTGATCAGGCATTAGCTGAAAAGTTCAATGGAAATATCGTTATGGAATGGTTACCTGAACTTAAAGGAAAAGCATTAGGTATTGCTATGGGTAACTTCAAAAGAGCATTAGGTGCTGAATATAATAACATGATTACTGATTTGTCAAAAAACGACATTCAAGATTTATTTATGAAAATTTACAGTGGAGAAAAATAATATAATAATGGATGACCCTCTATCAGTTTTAAAAAGTTTGAGATGGCATGCAGATATGAAAGTATTTAGTCCAGATGAATTCGGAGTACTAATTTGGCTTAAACAAATACCAAATGGATTAACACACTGTTGCTATGTAAGTAATCCGTGTAAACATCATTCGAAAATTCAGGATAATATTAATAAAGCTAATAAAAATTAGTTAATTTTTAAATGATGGAGAAAAATAATATATTACAAATAGGTAGTAAAAACCTTAGTACAGAGAATTGGAGGGTATATCATCCGAATGGACGGCACATGTTTACGTGTGGCGAAAAAAAAGCATATTGGTATCTGGATAGAAATCTGGCTGAGATTAATGGCGAAAGAGCGATTAAATTAACTTTTGAACCTAAAGGCAATGGCTTTGAGGATGATGAGATATTTGGTCGCTCGATTCGTATTGTGCAATGCGTTGTCACTGGTATTACTGATGGTCTGCAACGGCATCATATTGTGCCGTATTGCTATCGTACATATTTTCCTGAACAGTACAAATCAAAGAACCATCATGACGTGGTTTTAATGAATTTCGAAATTCATTCAGAATATGAACAAAAAGCAAACGTATTTAAAGATGAAGTTGCCAGAATATATAATGTAAAAACAATTGGTGAACTTAATGCTGAGTACACAACTAAATTACGTGAACTTGGTAAACCAAACGCAATTATATTAAACACAATTCATTCACTGTTTAAAACTTATGGTAGATTGACACAAGAAGCAATACTAGAAAAATTACAATATCTTGCTGACAATACATGTATACCTTTTGAAACATTGAAAGAGTATAACTATATTCAATTCTATAAGTTGTATTTACTCTTAAGAAAAGATCATATTGATGAGCTTTATCATTTTAAACTTGATTACCGTAAAGAATATGATCATGGATATCATGTTGCACAGAAACTTGACACAGAAGATAAAATTGAAGAATTTGTAAAACTCTGGAGAAATCATTTCGTCAATACAATGCAACCACATTTTATGCCCACTGGTTGGTCAATTGATTTTAGAATTAAAACAAAAATATAAATATAGTTGCAAATACGGATTATATTGATTAATATTGTATTCTAATTAAAAATAATTATAATTAATAAAGTAAAAGCATGAAATTACATAAGGCACTTAAATTAAGAAAAAAATTAGTGGGTGATATTGGACGTTTGAAAGTTCAAATTCAAAGTAAGAATTCATTTACAGAAGGTTCGCTCGATGCAAGTAAGTATAACGTACCAAATCTGTTCGAAGAATTAAAAGATAAAATCAATGACTTGATTGGATTGAAATATGCAATCAATGAAGCAAACCGTGAGATTCAGGCAAACATTTATACAATTTCAGAATATAAAGCACTTATTGCTTTCTGGAATGAAGTTCCTATTAAAGAAGGAAAGCAGATTATTGGATATTCTGATGCAACAACAATTGAGTATCACGTACAAATTGATGAAGTTACACGCAATCAAATGGTTGCAGAATTTCAAATAAAAGTAGATGCACTGCAGGAAGAAATTGACACATTCAATTACACCACTGACATTCCTTGGGGAGAAGAAGAAATAATTCCTAAAGAAGAAGTACAGTAAGAAGAACTGGAGTGTGTGTTCGAGTAACAAGAAAATAAATTTGCGTGGCAATTATGCTACTTCTGGTAAACGATAGTGATCACGAATGTTCAATAATCATGGATTCATATCGTCAAAACTTAAGCCTTAAAACTTAAAACTCTTATACAATTTATTTTATTTGCCAAAGTCACACACTTCTTTTATTTAAAAATACTATGATCGCAGACATAAAATTCGATTTTGATGACATTCTAATAGTACCAGATGTTCACTCAGATATTACCAGTCGTTACAATGATATCGTATTACCAGACATGCTTCCATTATTCACAGCACCAATGGATACTGTAGTTAATCTCAATAATATGGATTGTTTTATTAAAAATCATATTAATGTAGCTTTGCCAAGAACAATTACTTATGATGATTTTATTGATGAAATGATAATAAAAGAAGTTTATAGTCCTGCTAGATGGATTCGTGATGAGAATTATCAAAAAGTATTTATTAGCATGGGATTTACTGAACTTAGTAACATGTTAAGCAGAGGATTAAGAGATTTCTGTATGAACGCACATATACTTATTGATACTGCAAATGGTCACATGGAAAAAGTTATGGAGTATGCAAAAGATATTAAAACACTAAGATCAGATATTAAAATAATGGTAGGCAATATTGCTAATCCTGAAACTTATTGGTGGTATGCAGAAAACAACTGTGTTGATTATATTAGGGTAGGTATTGGTAACGGTGGTGGATGTTTAACTACAAAACAATCAGGTGTTGGTCATCCAATGGCATCATTAATCAGTGAGACATATCATGTAAAACAAAGATTTATTGGAAGTAACAATATTGATATTAAACATCAAAATTCATTACTTCATACAAAACCAGTTGATGTAATTCCTGCTATTGTTGCTGATGGTGGTATGAAAGATTATTCTGATGTAATCAAAGCACTGTCACTTGGAGCAGATTATGTAATGCTTGGTTCAATATTTAACAAATCATTACAGAGTGCAGGAAAAAACTATCTGTATAAAGTAAAATTAAATAACAGACTTGCTAAATATTTTTATAATAAAGGTTATCCAGTGAAGAAGTATTTTAGAGGTATGAGCACCAAGGAAGCACAAAAGGCTATGGGAAAAACCCGAATAAAAACTTCTGAGGGTATTGTAAGATACAGAAAAGTAGAATATCATCTGGACGGCTGGATTGAAAATTTTGAGCATTACTTGCGAAATGCAATGAGTTATGCAAATGCAAAAAATTTGGACGAGTTTATAGGGAAAGCAGATATTTGCCAAATAACAAAAAGCGCATATGATAGATTTAACAAGTAAAACACCAGAAGAAATTAATGCTCTTATAGGAAAATGGCTATCAGCATTACAAGTTAGTGAATTTGCACCAGAACATTATCTTCAAGTTGCATATATTATTGATATTGCAACAACACATTTGAAGGAAAAATATAATAATTTGACACCTATTTGGAAATCATGGTGTATGATTGTATTATTACGCTTATATAAAAAGGACAAAATTAACAATGATTTAGATATTACAAATAATATTGATGATTTTGTCAATGAATACAACCTAAATTATGAATCATATTGGAATATTATGATTTCAGGAAGTGAGTATAATCAGCAAAGAGGATTTGTTAATGCTTATGTAATAAAAAAGATTAAGGAACTGTCACCACAATTACCAGAATAATTATTAATAACACTTGCTTTTTTAAATAACAAAGATTATATTTGAAAATTATATTTATATTATGGAAAATTATATCAAATATCAGAGGTTTGAAAAACAAACCACACAAGATAAAATACAAGAATTTTTTGACGAATTAGTTCAAGGTGGCTGGGAGATAGTCTATTACAGCGAATTCGTTGAAACTAAAAAAAGCCATCGTGGAGAATCAGGCATAGTCGAAAATTTGTTTAGAATTGTTGCAGTTTGTGGCAAAAGACCTAATCAAATAAAAAACATTTTATAAATATGGACGACTTAATACTAGACTTAAACCACACATACTTATTAAGATATGGTTGTACCGATACTGTATCTTCAGTAACTATTTTAATGGTAGCCAATAAAGCATATAAAGTTCGCTGGAATGGCAGTGGTTCAGAAATTTGGGAATTGAAAAGACGTATATCTGCTGACTTTTCATTAGTTGAAGACATTACTGATTATATTGTCCCTAAACAAGAAGACCTTAAATTTGAAGACATTATTAATATTATTAATAAGGACTTTAAATATAAAATTATTTATAAAGACGTTGACGTAAAATGGCATCCATACTTCTTAGTTGAAGAAAACTGTAAGATATGTGATGGTTCTGGACAAATACCCAATTACAAAAATCAATCAACTTCTTGCTATAAGATATGTCCAACATGTATTGGTAGTGGTAAACAATCCAAAAGAGTAGACATCTTATTTGAGTAATCATTTACGGTGTTCTTAGTATTTATTGAAAACCGTTTCAATGAATCAAAAGTTATTGCAGATTATCAAAGAAGAACTACAGGATTTCTATGATTATGATCAAGAGCAAAGCATGGCTGACAAATATTTTCAGACATATGCCGCACCACCATCTGCAAATCCCAAAATTAGTACAGATGCACAAGTTATTGGATATGTTACAGATGCACCAATGGGTAAGATAGCAGTACCAATACCTATTTATAAAAACCCCAAAGACATTAAAGGTTTTGGCATGAATGCCAGAGGCGTACTGTTGCCAAATGGTGATTTATATCTTGCTTCTTCATCAGCAGCACAACATGATTTTATATTACCTATGCTAAGTGAAAAAGGCATATTACCTTACGGTAAAGTATATGATTATAATCATGAATATCCTGAAGAATTTGTTGCAGTACAAAGAATGAGTACAACAAATGAATTTACTGAATCTTCAGCTTACACCGAATTTCCACCATATTATCAAGAAATGTTCGACACTGCAAATAAAGTTCAACCATTTAAATTCACATATTATCCTTTTGATGAATCCTTAGACGAAATGGAAAGTCCTTTAGACCCTAATTTTCAAATTTCATACTTTCCACAAGGTTATGATGCAGGTATTGTCAATGAAATTGCAAAAAAAATAGGGTATAAACCCTAATTTTTTCTAATTTTTCTTAATAGTTGCCTGAGAATCAATAGTTCTTCGGTCTGGGGTCTTCAACACACCATTTTCTGTAAAGATCAACCTTTCTCTTCATAATTCTTGCTGTTTTCTGCAGTTCATCCAAAGATGTTGCAAGCAAAACTTCGTTTATTGGAACACCACTTGGTGAACTGTCATCAAGATATCTGCCAAGGAAAGCATTACCACTGTCGGCAAACTCATGCATTTTGGATGAGTTAGGATATAACTCTTTTACTTCTTTGATTAATTCTGCTGAATACATATAATATAAATTAAGGGGTTACTTTTGGTTGTGGTGCTGATTGAACCTTTGGTCTGGGTGTTTTAGTTGGCGGTTTAACATTACAACCACCAGAACACTCATTATTTTTCTTAGAAAAAAATAATATAATACATCCTATTATGAGTAGTAATTCCATAATTAAAATTTATTAAATTCTGGTATCCAACGTTTTGGAAGTCTCTTGAACTTAAATGTTTTGGCTTTAAGAGTTTCTTCATCGGGTTCTGAACCACTATATGGTCTGACTTCAATCTTCTTACCCTTTTTTCTTTCACGAACTGACACATTAAAAATATCCACATCTTTTTTCCAAAACCCCCAAATATCTCTATGTTTACCTTTCCACCAAAGACTGTAATTAACAAAATAATGTGTGTAATTCTTTTTCAAGTAGTCCTGAACTTCTTTATAATATCCTTTGAGAACAAAATTACCAGCATATCGTGAATATACAAAAGCAAGTACACGTGCACCACCACCCCATACAGGTTTTCCAGTTGAAGGTACATCAATAACTGGATATGGATTTTCAGGAGTTTTCTTTATACTAAAAATGTTATTTGCTTTTTCTATCCTTTTGTAACTCTCAGCAATATCTTCCATTGTAAATTTTTCCTTAAAATATATTTTATCGGTATTAGATGTAAGACATGGTACTTCTACATCGGAAAGAAAAGTTAATAATTTTTCAAGACTAATTTTGTATGGATTAAGACCAGATATTTCAGTATCACAAACTAATACTTGTGGCTTGGGCTTGGGTTTTGGTAATGAAGAACTTGGTCTCTCATTACAAACCTTACGCTCACCGCATATCTCGCAATCACCAATGGATTTAAAGAGACTTTCAGGGTACTTATTCTTTTCTGCACAATCATCACAATAAAACATATCTTATCGGTTTTAAATTTAAAAGTTTAGGAAGATGTTGAAGTATATCGGTCAGGTTATGCTTTTATACTATTGACCAGACTTCAACATCTTCGGGTTAGGTTATGCTTTTAGTATTAAACCACTTATCAGATTCTACGGGCACTACAACTGATATAGTTTGCGTTTCCGCTTTAAATCTGAACCTAAACAATGTTGTGGGGATGGAGGGGTATCGAACCCCCAGAGTCTGCTGTTCTTCATGATAGGCAATTTCGAACTCACCTACCATTATCACCAACCTACCAACGACTTTGTATACTCTATCGTTTCACCTGACTAACGTCAAGTAGCTATACCGGTTTGCTTACATCCCCGTAAATTTTAAAATAATGAAACGGTGTGTTGTTACACCAAATGCTCTTAGGACTGCCATAAGCATTGAAAAAGAGAGCTTAACTAATATACTCTCAAGCTGATTTCCCTCTCGTACTTTCACGCCAAGGTTAACAAGTAACCTCTAATCTTAATTCCAACATCCTCTCGTATTTGGAACTTACTTATTGCATAACTAATAACCTGCAATATCTCCCCAGCCACGTTGGATGTCTCGGTATTTCGACCTAAACCGCTACTGTATGAAGAATTTTCAGCTTTCGTCTTCCGATGGCTCTACGTGCGAACCCCATAGTTGGATACCGCCCACGCTTGTCAACGCTGTATCAGCATAATACAGTTTAACTTCCATTGGCAACTCTTTGAATGATGGCTACTTCCAAGCCTACATTCCGCTTCATTAACTTTTTCAAAGAACTTAGTTGCGATAGATGGATTTGAACCACCGACTATCCCTTTTGGCGGGGACCGTCTGACCACTGGCGTATATCGCTAACACCGACTTTATTACGTAATTATCTTCGGTGCTATTGTCTGCCTTCCAGCAAACAATTTTTTAAAAAACCCGTGTGACATAACTGCGTGTTACCTCTACAGCAAAGTCGAGTATTGCTACTCTAAGGACTACGGCACACGATGTTTCTTTGCGAACACGACAGGACACGAACCTGCGACCCCCACATCCCATATAGGTGTGATACTCTACCAACTGAGCTACGTGTTCTAACGTTAACACTTATTACGTCTTCCATGTCAACGATAATCCTGCTATTCACGTGATTTCACAGGAATATTTTCTTTGTAGTCTAAGAGGGAGTCGAACCCCCCGATATCATGCGCTTCGGATATCATTTCACGCATAACCCGATCTCCAACCTTCCATTCAGCTAATTATGCATTTTCACCAAACTTCAGGTGATCGTTAGACCGTTATCTGCCCTTATACGAATATAAATATTAAAAGGTTACACTTTTTTTATATAAATATGAAAATGTTTTTTATTTACTGTGGCATATACCTCAGTTTCTACTACTTTCACGTCAAAATTATTATTCACATTAAAAAACATTGCACCAATATTTTCAGGTAATCCATCAGGATATGGAGTAGTGATACTAAACCAAAGATTACTACCAACACTAATTCCACTATCTTCTACATTAAATGAATCATTCTTCATTAATTCAAGAGCAAGTAACAATTGATCATATAAAGCAACACTTTCCTTATCTCCAGAATATTTTAAAGGTTTAGTATAACCACTTACAAAGATATTATCTTCTTCAATATCAAAATTTTTCATAATTTTTCAATAAAAACAATCATATCATCAATTATTTTATTTGAACCATCCATATAAGGAGTTGCTTCACAATCATTTAGTTCACGATATCTGTTGTTTGATATACGTCTACGTCTTAATTCTTGAAGAATCTTAACATGTTTTTTTATTTTCTCTTCCATAATATTACTCTTTAAATTCTGCTTCTCTATGACTTATTATAAAGTTTACTGCAATGTGTTCAATTGGTTTATATGATTGAAAATAAATATTAAGTACGCCATTCTCTTTATCGAGTACTTCCTTTATTTCACCAATTATTTCACCTTTATAATAACATTTATTTTCTTCATCAATGCTATACTTGGCAGCATGCTTTAAATCGTTACAGATCGCAGCTAATATCAAATTATTTATAATCATAAATAAATTTTTTACAGGACAAATGTAAGCAATGTTTATTTAAAATCATAATATTTTATAATTTTTAACACCTTAAAAAGTATTTATATCTGTAACTCAGGCAAATAACTATTGTCATGACTGATTTAAAACGTAAAGATATTAAAGATAGTTTCTTTCTCTTCTTCGCACAAATGATTTCATTTGCTATTATTACTATAAACTATCGTGCCATAGCACAAGCAAGTTACGTTTGGTCAATATTAACAGATTTTATAGTAGCTGGTTTATCATATTTTGTTGTTAGAAAAATTCTTAAAACAAACGACAGTATAAGTCAATGGACAGGTTTCACCATAGGTAGTGGTATTGGAACAGCAATTGGCATTTGGGGTTCTCAAATTATTCTTGGTCAATAATGTAAAATATATTTTACAAATATATGTCTTTTTGTAAAAGGTATTTTACCTTATTGTATAATCAGCTATTGTATGAATTGCTGCACCAGCTTCCAAACCAATAAATATTTGAAAAAATAAATGCCAATTGATTGCTTTAACAACGTGCAAATCACCTTTAAAAGAAAATATTATGATTGGTATGATGCTGAAATATAATACTCTTATAATAGTCCCAATCACCAATCCATGTGTGAACACGCTACGGTGATGAAACATTAATTGATATGGTATCCAGATCATTTTAAACACCCACCAGCGATTATATGGTGCACTGTTCATATCTAAATCACCATTAAACATAAAAGAAGCAAAAAGATAACAAACAAGAATAAGTCCAGTTGTTAATAAATTTTTTGTCAGATAATATGATGCTACAACAATGATTGGTGCAGCAATTACTGTAATAATGTCGTGTGTTCTTCCGTTTGGCATAGTTTTAAATTTTAATTAATAATTGTCATTATACGCAAAACATTTTAAAAGGTTACAATTTTAATAGTCTTTTAAGTATTTATGATAAAATATCACATATATATGAAAATAGACGGTATGATACAAGAAGAAATTCAAAATCTTTATGAAGCACCTGACTACAATAAATTTCTTGGCAAAGTAATTACGACCACACAACAAATGATTGATCAGGCAAAAGCAGATGAGATAACAGCAATAGAACCTGACAGTACTTGGGAAACTATGTATCAGTTCGAAAGCATAAGACTTATGAATACTCAATTGGTAATAAAGTATCAAGAGAATAGTGGCAGAGACTGGCAAAAGAAAACCGATGTAACCAACTTAACTCAAGATAGAAATAATAATTTTATTGACTCAAAAACAGTAGTCTCTTGGATTAGAAGAGCAATCAAAAAAGGTTATACTGCAGAACGCAAAGATATGAAAGCACAGGACAAATTAAATTTACAAGAAGCACCCGAAATGCTTGGCATACCACAACTTGCAAAATTTTTATCAAACGCTAATCCAGAAACATATCCACTTGATGCAATGATAGAAATGCTTCAACAAGAATATCAAAGGGGTGGTGATGAAGCAGTTGTAGAATATTTAAAAGAATATGCTGGCATGAATCTTCAAATTCTTGGCAGAGGTAAATACGCATTTAAATTTTAAATAATTAAAAATATCTTTGCATTTTAATTTCAATTGTATATCTTTGCCAAGACAAATTAATATACAATGAAAAATAAAATTAAAAAAATTCTCTTAGAAACCCTTACATCAAATTACGATAATGGTAATATTGATGATTGTGGCATCATGGGCGGTGACAATGCTGTTGACCAACTCTATGATCTATTTGTGGACGAAATAGCTGAAATAAGCACAGCTACTGCTAGCTCACGTTCAAAAACTGATGATTATAAAGAACACATGCAAAGCACAAACAGTGCTAAGATAAATCAAAAGAATGAATTCTCGCCACTTTACTTTAATTCAAAGACTGGTGAAACACAAAAACTTTTTGATGTTTTAATTCCTAACTATACCGTATGTATTCAAGACGAAAATGTTTTGGACGGTTTAAAGGGCTGTAAAGTTTCTATAACAATTGAAGCATTGAATGCAGAAGAAGCTATGGATAAGGTAATGAAGAATAAAGAATTCACCAAACATATCAAGATGAAAGATTTTGACAGAAAATATCTTAATGTTTTCAATCCAACAGGTAATTATGTAATCGGTAAAGTAGAATATTATAAAGGGGATGATAGTAATTGATAAAAGCACACTAAACGAACAGCAACTGAGAGATATGACAAAAAATTATATCGGCATCAGGTATAGAACTAATAAAGATGGTAGCTTTGATGCATATCTCAATGTCTTTACAGTATTTGCAGATATTTGCAAGAAAATTAAAAAAATATTTGTATGAGGATAATCCGATTTCATCCCGAAAATCCATATGCAGACATGCTATATGATGCAGTGGACAACCTGTTCTTTTTTATGGGAGAACGTTTGCCTTGGATATATTTGAAAAAGGTCTACATGGACGGACATCTGATGTATTTTCCACGCTGGATAACAAAAAGACACATGGACACCATTGATGAACGTGTGCAGAGATTAATGACAAACTTAAAATGGGAAGACTAAACTATAAATAAATAATTATGGAAAGAGGAAATGCATGTAAAGATTGCCTTGTAACAAAAGGCGTGGTATCATACGAAGAATGTATGGGATGTAATGGACAAACAAGTTGTAACCAAGATTACTTTCCAACCCGACCTAAAGAAAAGGTTGAAGTAAAGTCACCCAAGCATAACATTTTCAAAAGGTTATTTAAGAAAAAAGATCAACAAATTTATATAATAGGATAATTATGGAAAATTTATCAAGGATTGAAAAAGACGATTTAAAGCAAAAATTACAAATGAAAATTGATGCTTTTATAGACAATTTACCTGATGACAATCATTTAGGCTGGATACCTGATGATACCGTTGGACTAATGACAGATGCTGCCTTTGCCGTTCTCATGGCAATTCAAAACACAAATGTTTTTATGGAAGAACAGGGATTACTAAAATAAATTAAACACATGGAAAATTTTGAAAAAGAACTCGAAATACTTATTAATAAGCATTCAAAAGAAAATGACAGCAATACCCCTGACTTCATTCTTGCTGAGTATCTGAACAATTGTCTTAATACATTCAATAATGCTTTGCAAAAACGTGCA